>Ga0210040_10008089_pt1 | contig 12553 bp, 7 predicted proteins | sample CryGeyCG12114_NA_FD_185462 | JGI IMG/M metagenome (GOLD analysis project Ga0210040, IMG submission 185462) | Groundwater microbial communities from aquifer - Crystal Geyser CG19_WC_8/21/14_NA (SPAdes) (version 2) | ecosystem: Environmental > Aquatic > Deep subsurface > Groundwater | place: USA... | reverse complement strand
TTATTCAAATCCCTACTACACGGTACTTATACGTCTGAAAATTCTGAAAACTAGCAATTAGGGGTTTCCAATGTTCATGAATACGAATCTGAAATCAAACTATCCGAATTCGGTTTCAATAAACCGTTAGGGATCACTAGAGGTCAGAAATATTTTTTTTCATCAAAAAATTTAAAATGGCACTTTGTCTCTTTTAAAATAACACCCAAACAATTTTAGGCGTCAAAAACCGAAAAAAATGACTTTTCTCCGATTCGGGTATAATTTGCATACAAACGATATTTGATTGGAATACAACGCAAACAATGTTTTCTAGGTTTGCAAAGGCGTAGAAAACGATTATGAACGTCAAAAACCTAAAAAACTAATTTTTAGCCGATTCAGGTATTACCCGTGTACAAATGACATTCAGTAGAAAAATGATGCAAACATGATTTTCTAGGTTTTAAAAACCATAGAAAACAATTCTAAATGTCAAAAACCGAAAAACCCGATTTTTAGCCGATTCGGGTATTACCCGTGTACAAACGACATTCAGTAGAAAAATGATGCAAACATGATTTTCTAGATTTCAAAAACCGTAGAAAACGATTATAACTGTCAAAATCCGAAAAATCCAATTTTAATCTGATTAGGGCATTACTTGTGTAGTAAGTAGCTAAACCCAACTTTGCCTCATACATTGACTTAGAAATCACTTCCCAAACAGCTTTGAAGAAGCTGAAATGTGTGACTGGAAAGGTGACAACTGTCACACCATGCCGCAATCTTGTTGTTATAGGTTGCACATTCAGCCTTTTCCACTGTGTCGGCTCATTCTCTTCAGTATCACTTTGCCAAATGCTCAACTTCGCAGTGACCCCTGGAGATGGATTTTATTCTATCATAGTCAGGAATGGGCAGCTGCACAATCACAGGCACAGGATGAAACTTTAAACCATATTTGGTTGAAACATGACAATGGGACTGGCTATAGAGTCTCATTCTTCAGGACACTGTTATATTTAGCTTCTCTTTCGAAAAATTCCCTCATACTAATCTCTGTATCGAAAAAAGGCTTGGGAATGACTCGACACTGGTGTCTTCGGAAAGGGCTCCTTTGGGAAAATTTACTTCAATGCCCGGCGTTTTGCTCAAAATTAGCCGACCACCGGCTAGGGCTCGAACTAACTTTGTTCCGAGGGGAACAACTTGGCGGATCATGATGACAAATGTACAAAAATGTGTGGTTTCAAAGGCAACCCTCTTTTCTACAAGATTTACTCGGATGTTTTTATCATCCATGAGTTCCCAATGACTTAGGGTAGTAGTGAGATCACAGGTTGAGTCTTTACAGAAGAGACATAGCAGACTTCATCTTCGGGACATGGCCGCGCACTTGTAGTTTCACGGATACGACGGCAGGATACAAGGAGCACAATGATGTACTAAATGGTTCCAGGGAAAATACATTTGAGGCTTGAGTGGCACGCATTTCTCGTGAGAAGCATAGGGAATCGAGATTCAATTCCGGGTAAACTTGAATTGCGAAAAGGGGCAATATTATATAAATATTAAGAAATAAACGAATTTGAATTCTAAAAAAATGTCCAAATGCTTAATTAAAATGTAGTCTAGATTTAAGAATTAAGAAATAGAAGTTTCAACAACGACGCTGGAATTTTTGGGAATCTGGATTCCAAAGCAAACCCTTTTATCCAGTTTCCGGAGATTTGGAGCTTCGTCTTCCGTTAAAATTCTAATAATTGGGTTTTTTAAATAGCCGAATCTGAAAACTCGCATTGTGGCTTCAGCGTCCCCACACGCATCATGTGTTCCTTTCTGGCATTTCTGGAAATGAAAAAAAAAACATATCTCGTAAAGTGTGAGTAAATACGTTGGTTCAATGAAGTTATTCGTACAGCGTTTAAAACGAGAGTGTTCTGTTTATTCCAGCACAGTATTATATACCCAAAAAGGTGTTACAATTACGTACATAAAAATAGTATTTAGAACAGGTCAATAATGGTGACACTGCAGGAAATGAAAACATCTAATAAAATGTGCCTTGTCGGCATAATCCATTCAAAAGAAAAGGGTGTCATAATTGACACTGCACATTCATATAATAACTAAATGTAGCATCATCATAAACTGAGAAAGTGAACTTCACACACATTCTATACATAGTAATCCAATGATTATTGTCCTACACACCACAGAGATTCTATGACCTTATTTCCACACTCTCCCTCAATCTTAATTTTAATACATAATTTGAGAAAGAAAAATAGTTCAAACACAATATTCATAGACAACAAATTCGTATCTATATTTCACGCAAACTCCTGTAGTTCATGTTCATCCGGCATAACTTTTTCGTTGGTTATGAGCCTAGGTTTGGTTACCAACCGTACCTTGATTTTTCGGTTCTCAAAATAGCACTTAACTATGATGAAAATTAGGATTGCCGTGATGCATGTTAGGATGCTGAACGCATAGAATCCTAGTCCAAGAGTCTGGGTCTGCTCTCCTTTCCTGAAAACTGGGTTGTTGTGTATCAGCGGGTCATCCATAAGCTTTTTGTAGTCCACTCGTGGTTTCAGGTACCAATTGGTACGCATTGTGAATAAAGGATCAGGTGTCTCAAGGTTTTCCAGCTGAACTGTTGACCCAGTAAATTCCTGTCCGTTAATTTGGAAGGCTGCACTCAATGGGAGGATAAAAACTCCCTCTGGGCAGTCCTGTTCGTGTCCATCGATTGTAATATTGCTTCCATAGCAATATACGTGTAATGACCCATGATGCGGTTTAATCTGCACAAAATCTTCATGATCACGAGAACCTCTAGGATAGCACTGGCTGATGCTGAAGTAGGACCCTCCATCCTTTGTTTTCGTGTTGTTTAGACACGTCTGATGAGGGGAGATGATTAAGTCATACATTCTGGTGCATTTTATGTTCATAGCCAGTGGGCATCCATCCTTGTTAGACAGAATTGCGTTCTTGGGACCTGTGTAGTTAATTTTACAGGTCTTATTTTCTGTCTGCATGAACAGGTCAAATGGATCAGCTTCCACAAAGGTAACTTCCTGGTTTACAGTAGGAACATCCAGATCTATATGCAGATCTTTCTGGTCCGGGGATAAGTTGCATCCTTTAGGAACCGCCAGATTAAGAGGGCAGGAAAGTCCACACGGAAGTGTCATATTTAGGAAGTCCATAAGTCCCGGATAAAGCTCATGGTTTCTCCATTTTTTAGTCGCCTCCTTAATAATCTGTTTTCCAAGGACAAACCTTGTTGTGATGTATGAAATAGCATAATTCGTACCTGGACTTTTCATCTTCACTTCTTCAAAATCTGCTTCATGGATTCTTGTTTCATCTGCCAGAATATTAATATCTTGTCTTAATTTTCGTACTGCGATTTCAGTAAAATTGGTCTGTTCACTGACGAAGTCCAGGGATTTTTGCTGAAGATCAAGTTTCGTCCGTTGGTTACTGATCTCCACTTTATTGGTCGCTGCAACTGCTACTCCAGTTATTCCTAGTCCCACGACCACGATGGCTGAAAGGACAACAGCTCCCACCATGACGAAACGTTTGGTCCTCGTCTTTTTGATCTGGTAATGAGGATCCCCACTGTAGCCATTGCCATAGAGTACAGGACACATCTCGGAGATTTCTTCCAGGAAGTAGGTTTCATATAGCTCATTACATTTAGCTTTAGTCAAGTCTACTAGGTCCACATGTACCACATCAGCTGATAGTAATGTACAGGGGTTGATTAGGGTGACCCGGATGCTAATCCGGGTCACCCTAATCAACCCCTAAACCTCTAAACCTCTACTTCAAATTCTTCTTGAATTTGGTGTAGGATTTTTCTCACATGTTCCATCTCGGAGGATAATATAAGTCCGTCGTGCACATATAGGATCAGAATGGACCGGATGTCTTCATCTTTTCCGAGGTAGACAGAGGGATCACTATGTGTAGGAAACATGCTAATTTTGGCAAGGAATGCTGAAAAGGTTTTGTTCCAGCATCTTGGGCTCTGCTTGAGTCCATAAAGGCTTTTCTTAAGAAGACAGACTTACTCAGGATGTCCATTCGTGAATCCTTCGGGTTGCTCCATGAATACTTCTTCTTCTAGGTCCCCATTTAGGAAGGCGGTTTTGATGTCGAACTGCATCATGCTCCATCCCTCAGCAGCTGCCAAAGCAAGTATCAGGCGAATAGACTCATACCTGCATACAGTTGAGAAGGTTTCAAAGTAGTCGATTTCAAATTGTTGTCGAAATCCACGGATACACAGGCGGGCTTTGTATCTTTCCACGTTTCCATCTGCGTTCTTCTTAATTTTAAACACCCACTTAGCGTCTAAGACTTTTGCACCTCTAGGCTTTTGGATAATCTCCCAGGTGCCCTTGTCCACGAGACTGGAGTATTCTTCCTCCATGGCCTTCTTCCACTCCTCTTTGTCTGGTCCAAGCATTGCTTCTTTGTATGTTTTCGGCTCACTGCTGCTTATGGAGTTGGCAAGCCTGGCCTGATACCTCACTGGCGGCTGGATTTTCCCCCTGTTCCTTAGATTCCTAGGTAGTTCCAAGGTAATGTTGTCTTCATTCTCTGGAATGGTTGCCTCATAATCACCTTCTGGAGCCTCGATTAGAATTGTTGTGCTTCCATTGCTCTCTTCTTCTTCTTCCATGTGGAATTGAAGTTTGGCCTTTGTTTTGGGATTCTCCAAAGTGCGCCTTGGGGTTGAGCTGCTTGGGCCAGATCCTCCAGAGCTGGAGTGATTGTTAGAACTGCTACCGGGTCCAGGCGGCGTCATTGAGTTGCGGGGAGTGGATAAATTACTATTCTGGAGTGAGTTTCCTTGGTCGGGCTCGTTCTCCTCATCCAGGAACTGGAAAGTTGAAGGCGGGCTGGGGTTTTCTTCACAAAATGTCACATTCCTCTCAGCAATGATAGAACGTGTAGTTGGGTCGTATAGTCGATACTTCTTTCCAAGTGGGTCGTATCCAACTAGTGTGCAAATCCTGGATTTCGGGTCCCATACCTTCCTCTTTTCCTTTGGGATCTGGACAAAAGCTTTGCACCCGAATGTTCGGATGTGGCTCAGGCTTCCTTTTGAAAACTTGTTCCCATGTTGTCATGTGAGGTGTCTGCTTATTCACTAGGCGATTGTGAATGTATACGGACGTGTTGACGGCTTCTGCCCACAGGAAGTCAGGGGAGGAACTGGCTTTCAGCATGGCTCTGGCGGTGTCCTTGATGGTTCGCATCTCTCTTTCAATCTTTCCATTGGTTTCCGGGCAGTAGGGAATCGTCGTGTCGTGGATAATTCCCTCCTCTCTTAGGAAGGATGTAAGCTCCTCGCATACAAACTCGGTGCCACAATCCGTTTTGAGGACCTTGACGTTAGTTCTAGTTTGATTTTTGATAAACTTCAAAAAGTACCTTATTTGTCCAGCTGCCTCGCTCTTATTTTTGAGGAATCTAACGTGTCGGAAGCCACTCGCATCGTCTTTCATTAGCAAGAAGAAGGATGCACTTCCTAGTGATGGAGTCGGCATTTTCCCAGACAAGTCTGCATGGATAACTTCCCCAGGCAAGGAGTTTCTTGTTGACTTCACAATGGGGAATGGCTGGCGAGTTTCCTTCCCTAAATGGCAGCTATCACATGTCATGTTGGAACGGCAGTCTCCCAGTGTAATTCCAGTCACGGCCCCAGTTTTGATAAAATCCTGGATGTAGCCCATGTTGATGTGGGCAAGTCTCTCGTGCCAAACTTTTGGCGAAGTTGTGTTGGCAAAGTTCATGAATTCACGGCGAGGGCGAAATAACGTTACATACCCTCCATTGCTCCATTCTGCTTCTGGACCGGGTTTCCCATCCTTATAGTAGATAGTCCGATTTCCCTTTCTCACGATGGTGAATCCTTTTTGATCCATAATTTCCTCTGAAAATAGGTTGACACAGCCGGGAATGTAGACCACGTTGTTTATGGTGCACTCAGTCCATTGATTGTTGATGAGGGCTTCCATTTGAACTGTTCCTTCTCCAAGGGCGTCCACGTTCTTATTGTTTGTTAGAGAAACGGGGAGTGGATGCTCATATTCCTCGTAGTTCACGAGCCAATCTTTCCTTCCAGTGAAGTGTTTACTTGCTCCACTATCACTGAACCAAGTGCAGGATGCAGTTTCCAGATGGGTTGATCTGACCATAAAAGCATTACAGTCGTTGACGGAGTCCTTGTCATCATTTCGCTTGGTGAATTTTGACCTGGAGTCCCTCTGGTTGCCTCTGGTTTGGTGTTGGTTTCCCTCATTGTTGTCTTGCTTGGGCTTCCGGCATTCGCGTGCCCAGTGACCCGGGATTCCACAGTTGTTGCATTTGCCCTTACGCTTCCCTTTCTCAAGGGATTTTCTCTGTCCATTGGCCTCTTGCTTTTGGAACCCCTTATGTTTAGAGGAAACAGCTGTCACCTGGTTCATCGTCTCAGTCTCACTGAATTCCTTGGTTTCTAGTTCTTCTTTCCGGAGCCTGGCCAGCAATCGGTCCATGGTTTGATGAGCATCAGGAACGGAATCCCATGCTTTCTTGAATGCTCCATAGGTGGCGTCCGGGAGGGCGGAGACGATTTTCGTGACGACTGCTGCACTGGACATTGGAATCCTTATATCCAGGAGAGAACGGGCGATGCTCTCAATATCTGCATATGCGTCCAGGATTGACGTACCTGGAGCTACTTGGTAATTAAAGAACCTGGAGAGGGTGTGCTGCTTGTTGTGTTGACTGGAATCCGAGTTGATTTGAGTCAGCTTTGTCCATATATCGTGAGCTGTAGCAAGTCCATAAATGTGGGACGTCTGCCTCTCATTCAAGCTAGGGACCATCAAGGCCTGGGCTTTGATGTCCAATTTGGTCCAAGCCGCAACCTGGGTAGGATCCGTTGGACACGGTACTGTCCCATCTGTTACGCCCCACACGTCCGCAGCTTTTAGAACTAAAGTGATTTGTAGTTTCCACTGTTGATAGTTCTTTCCATCAAGCTTCACAACGTGCGAGCTATCAATTTTTGTGGTATCCATTTTACTACTACCGTACTTTGACTCTCGGCAACAAATTTAAAAACAAACGCTCAAGTGATCAAACACACTTTTCAATACTTTCTAAACTTCACTAATTGCAACTACGCTCTGCTACCATGTGAGTAAATACGTTGGTTCAATGAAGTTATTCGTACAGCGTTTAAAACGAGAGTGTTCTGTTTATTACAGCACAGTACTATATACCCAAAAAGGTGTTACAATTACGTACATAAAAATAGTATTTAGAACAGGTCAATAATAGTGACACTGCAGGAAATGAAAACATCTAATAAAATGTGCCTTGTCGGCATAATCCATTCAAAAGAAAAGGGTGTCATAATTGACACTGAACATTCATATAATAACTAAATGTAGCATCATCATAAACTGAGAAAGTGAACTTCGCACACATTCTATACATAGTAATCCAATGATTATTGTCCTACACACTACAGAGATTCTATGACCTTATTTCCACATAAAGACATTGGATTCGTGTGTATTCCGTCTTCCGCCCACCGTCTGTATTTGGACTGTAAAAAAAAGATTAAAATCCAACAAAAGCAGCAGAATAAATTAAAATCTACCTGCAAATCCAATAAATTAAACTCATGGGTTGGCAGCCCGATAGACCGTAAATCATTCTCCCCGGCTACTACTACAACCAACTTTTCAGCTATAGCTGCTTTAGTTCTTTCTTGTGCTCCTTCTATGGACAATCCTTCAGTTATTGAGTTTCGTTGAAACCCATTCACAGCTACTCTATTCTCAAAACTCAAACGGACGTCGAATACACACAAATGCATGTCCCATAGCATTGCATTCCCTCCGTTTCAATTTTGCTCGGACTATACTGTAAATCTACAAAAAAAACAAGGTGGGTAATGCAGCGCTTTCAGTTTGAAATGCTTACGTTTACCTACCTGTTGACTACAAATGTGCCCGGAGCATGTCTTATGGAAATCAAATTTTTCTCCCTACGAAACGTACACAAACCAATCTTTGCAGCTTTTACTTTTTCAACTCCATGGCCTTTTAAAAGCTCAACTTTTTCCACATCCAGTGCAACGATTTGAGAAACTGGAAATCCTTCAACCACTTGTTCTTTTTCATCTTCATCGATTGACTTTTTTGGCTTTTTATAAAATCTTAATCGTTTTACAATATTTCTTGCGACATTCAGTTCTTTCGGACTTAATGTGTTCAGGAAAGCTTTCAAGAATTCCACTTTTTCCTCCTCGTTGGCAAATACAGCCCACGACAAAACTTGATCTTGAGGGGTGTCCATTCCGTAAAAGCAATTCCCAGCGTTTCATAAGAATAGCGTAAGCATGTGAATTGCTTAATTTTAAACACTTACGCTTTTATTTTCGGTTCCAAAATATAATTAAAGTACTATCGACACTTTAAACAATACAGCTAAAACCGGTTTAAATTTCTATGCGGACTTAAGCTAGTGCTCAACCATCAAGTTTTCCCAAGATTTTGCGTTAAAAAAAGTGACTTAAGTTTTGATTGAAAATTTTTTATGACTAAAAAAAAAGCATAGAAAGAAAGAAAGAAAGCAAAAACGTAAGAAAACTTTGTAAGTGGGAACTTACTTTGGGTGAACAATATGGGGTGCGCGCGGCTATTTAGGATAATGTTTGTAGCCTACATGAGCAAAATGACACAATTGGGTGGATAAGGCTTTAGATTGTAGGATGTTTTTAGGTAATTGTGTAATTTGCTAACTACGAGAAGTCCTAATATTTTAACCCTATACTGAAAATTAAGAAGATGATGCCAAAAAGTTAACCTAATAACGCGCAATGACAACTACCAAGGTACGTCGTGAGTTTATATTTGTAGCTTATTACCCCGTAGATAACTGACTTATATTTTCCCTAATCTTTTGCAGAAATGTGACGTAGAAGACCTAACCGAAGATGATGGACCCTATTGACAGCCTCCGCAGAGGGTAGCCGACCTGATGACGAAGGAAAAGGACTCCTCCAAGTGTTTCAGTCAATTCCTACGCACTTGGAGTGATCACAACCCAGATACACGAATCTGGGTACTAACCAACCGCTGGAACATTAGCTAGGTAGGTGGAAATAACCATAACTATTTCCTACTTCATTTGCTAAATAATTAGCTAACTAAATAACTAACTATTTGCAGATTGGAATTAGATCACAAGGATTCCAGTATCCTTTCCTCCCGTGACCATAATTCCTGAAAGAAGAGGTGAGCCAGTCCAAAGTTTCAGAGAAAACTTCCACTCGGACCAACCGGTAAGTTTTTAAGCAAAAAACTAATAGCTTGTACTAACTAACTAACTTACTAACTAAACTTGTATTTTCAGGATCCGGAAACCAGGAACAGAAGATGAAAATGGAATTCGGATGGCCCTAATTAAAAGAAAAGGTGAGTTTAAAAATATAAAATTCTATTCTAAGTTTAAAATAAATCAAAAAGTCCAACCGACCAGGATTTTAGTAGCAACAACAATTAACCAAGTTTTATTCAAAGAATTTAGCTTATATGGAGAAATATTCTCCAAAAGTGGCCACCATTTGGTGGCCACTTCAGTAAGTAAGTAATTTTAACTTTAATTGCTAATTAATTTAAAGCCTTAATTCTAATCTTAATTTTACAGCTACCATTGGATTCTCCAGGACCAGAGGAACTTGAAGCATATAACATATGGTAAGAACATATAATCTTAACTTAATTAATCATAGTTAACTTAATTAATTGTCAATTAATTAATATTCTTTATTTCTTGCAGATTCACTGTATCCAGAAGGAGACGAGGATTCCGAAGACATCTTGGACGCCAGGATTCGGTCAACGGGCTGGGGAGGAAGAAGGATCCACGTCTACAAAGAAGCCAACCACCGGGATCAGGAACGCCGCATCCATCAAGGGGAGAAGAAGATCCATGAAAAAGGTAAGCAGTAGCCCTATTTCCCTATATTAATATAATAGGGACTGCTCCGGTGTTTATTTTTTCTTTGCAGGGACGCCGGACACAAGGATTCCAAGGAGACGAGGAGGAAAACCGCCGGAAAAATCACGTCATAAAAATGGACGTGACAACTTTTATGAGCTACGCCCTGCAAAGTAAGTAATTAAATATTTAAAAATAAATGTTTATTGCAAGCGTTTGATTTTTTATAATATATTGTCTTTAACTCTATTGCAGGAACGGAAGAAAAAATATTAGGATGATTGACAATAGCTGGAAATTTAATTTTTTTTAATTATCTCTTATTTATGTTCATCTTTTTCTTGATTTTGTTTATGAAATTTTTATGTATTTTTCAATTGTATTTGTTTCTTTTTAGTATTAAATGGATGAGTTTATTGCCATGAATGAATAGCTCAGTTTTGGCTTAATGATGGCTTAATGGTTGCTTAGTGATGGCTTATATATATGTATGAAATAGCTTCCATGCTAACTTATAGCTAACTAAATTATTAACAATAGCCAAAGCTTTCTGAATTTAATTAATATTTTGCTTATTAATAAAACAAATTCAAAAGAAAAAGATTTTTAAAAAGCAAATATTTCCAAAAATTTTTCAAACAAAGTGATCCTTGTGTGGTTTATGGTTGAAAAGAAATTCGTGCAATTCGGTGATACCATTAAGCTGAACGACAAGCTGCACGGATTCCTCTGAAAGAGAACCCTGCAAATTAAAAAATTAATGATGATTTTGCAGAATAAAAAATATGGAATACGGCTTTTCTGTTATACATACTTTGATAAATGGGCGTAGTGTCAATGTCTGTCAGTGAAGGAAGTTCCAGCTGGGGTTTTTCTGTTTCATCTTCGTTATCTGCAAAAAATTTAACGACGATTTTTGTACAGCATTACTTGAAGCAATATATTACGTTACCATATTTCCATGTCTCTCTTGTTACAGAAACTGTTTTTGTCAACTCTAGCCCGTCATATAGGGATTTACACCCTTGCAAAAAGTCATCCGAAAAATCCAAATTAAAAAGTACATAATGCCCTGTTTACAGTAACTTTTATTGGAGACATATTTCCTGGAGCAAAATATAAGGGTTTTTGTATAAAACCCCTTTAAATGCTTCTGTGCTTACTTATGCCAATAAAACACTTTCAGGTAGCTTAGAACTTGCAAAAATGTTTTCGCGAACAATATTTCGAGATCCTTTCGCTATTGCAAAAGATTCAAATTCATTTTTGGGAAAAGGATAGCAACCGAATGATGAATGCAGTATAACGTTTTACAAAATACATAACTTCTTAAAACTTTGTTGTGTAAGTACTACCACTATTAGGTGTATTTAAAGAAAAAAACAAAGGTGCTCGTCTTGTTTAATTTTTTAATCAATGTTTGGGGGCAAAAATCGATCTTGCAAGAAAATATCTGAATGTTAGCAATTAATTCCGTGCTTGTATTTCACGCTGTACTAAATGTTTTTTTGTTTCCCGCACAGAGAAATAGCTACAAGACTTTGTCTATCCTCCCGATATCCTAAATTGCCCCAGTCTCGTCTTCCGAGTTTGCCTTCATATCATTCAAAGAATGTAAGCAATAATTTTAAATTACACTAACAAATTTACTTTTTTAAATAAAATTTGTAGAAGTATCCGTAATTGCAACGCAAAATTATTGTTTCTAGAGCTTTGCGGGTAGGGATTGAATATTGTCGCGAAATAATCCGAGTAAGGACAGAATCTGTCAATAAAGATCGTAATCGTAAAGAAATTGTTGAAATGGCTCTGACCACTGTATTTGACAGCAAATCAAATCCTTCGGGAATTTCTTCGATTATATGTGGATGAAAAAAAATTGAGAAAAAAATGAAGAAAAGTATTCTGGTGCCAAGCATTGGTAGAACACGAGAGCGTGTACCAGCATACCAAAACCTATTTGCTCCAGGAGGATAAGCGGCTAGAGCAGAAGAAAAATTGACGGCATTCGAATTTCATCAAAGCGGGGACCAATGCGTCATTCAATTGGTTCTTAGAAGCTTACTCTCAAAAAAAAGGAGGAAGAGGAGGGACTTGTGACGAGATAAGGAGGTTCGGCGTCGGAATTTGGCGCCTCTAAAATTAGGGCAAGATTAAAAGCGCCTTTATCAACTGTTATGTTACCATTAATCTGATTTTTAAGGGCCTATATGAAGTTTAATATCTAAGGTATATTAGCATAAAATTAGTTTTCTAAGGTGTTTTAGCTTTAAAAGCAATACAATTTTCTTGACTCAATAAAAAGATTCTTGGTTGAAGAAAGACCAGAACCTAAACGAAATCTTATCCATAATGGATTGTTTCTAGTTTTGTGTAATCTCCAATATGTTTCTACTGTTACACATACAATTTGCATTTTACATTGCAATCTTATATTTCCGCTAATTTTTTATGTGCTGTTTAACGCCTGTACAAGGCGAACCAATTTTACGCCTGGACTTAGGCCGGCACATAGAATTCATTCATGGGAGAAAAAAAA
>Ga0210040_10008088_pt1 | contig 12556 bp, 13 predicted proteins | sample CryGeyCG12114_NA_FD_185462 | JGI IMG/M metagenome (GOLD analysis project Ga0210040, IMG submission 185462) | Groundwater microbial communities from aquifer - Crystal Geyser CG19_WC_8/21/14_NA (SPAdes) (version 2) | ecosystem: Environmental > Aquatic > Deep subsurface > Groundwater | place: USA... | reverse complement strand
CGATACGATGTGTATCTGTTTTGACTTCTCGCTCTAGACGTACTGAATAGCCAGATGATGCATCTCTTCAGCCCATCCAGGAAGGGCACCGTGGTCACTTGTAAATGTCCATTGGCTGTGACCTTCCACTGCGGCGGGCGAGCGAGTTGGGTTAGCACCAAGCTACTGGCTTACGCCGTTAACATCGATCGTAAACAGTCTGATGTTGCTGTCAAGGCGAGCTGATGTTGTAAGCATAGCCTATACCTTACCACATTGAGCAAGCATCCACTTTGATCAAGGCGTCTGGACCTCTGTGTTGTGGAGGCATCCATCCTCATGGATACCCAAGGACATTATTAGGTCATGGACTTTCCATCTCAACCACGCATGTAGGCCCTCACAGCCACTCCTGCTATGCGGCGTCGTCTGCAATTAGTTAATCTCCCGTCCTGCAGCCACAATGGTATTCACTTGACCATCCACAACCGAAACTCAACACTGCATGAATGGCCAAAATCGTGGGAGGAACAGCCCAACTTCGAGCCAATCACAATGTCCTTCGTCAACATATGCCTGCTTGCGTTCGTGTGTTCCACTTGGATAAGATGTAGGGGCGGGCTAAAGCGTGGTAGAGTGGCACAGCCCCAGAAGACACTCACGAGTATGGGATGAATGAGAAGAATAATGGAGTGTCACTACCATGGATTCGGTGCCCCTGCTTGTCACTCTCAGGGCAAGAGTGGCCGAATGACCCATTTTGAGCGATGATTCTTCACGGTTAGGAATTGAAAACTCACAGGGGTGTGCAAGATACCGGAGCCGCAGTGCCTAATTCGACTTGGACAAGGAAGGGCTGCATGGAAAACCCCGGTCGGAAGCCTTTTTGAGCGTTCGTAGCCAGATCTGACGTTAGATCTTTGCCTACGACTCGTCATGCAAGATGAATACTCCGATCTGGATACTCCAGACTGGGGCCACTCATTATACAAGCAGCTGGGCAGCTCCATCAAGGACGAACTAGGCATTCTCAAGCTGTAACTTGCAGGTGAACAGCAGGCCGGAGTTTACTAACGCATCGTCCGCCTTGGCGGAAAGCGTTCTGGCCGGGCGAGGTCGGCCCAAAATCCGGGTAAATAGTCACATGGCCGCTAAGTTGCTTTCGAGCGTCACTTCTGATTCGCGCCAGGTACTTCAAGTTGAATACAGACTAGTAGACCGGAAAAAGGTACGCTAATTATCCCACTTGTGCGGTCTTTGAGAACACCAACTCTTGGTATAAGGGACCTTGTTCCGCTGTCCAGAATACTCAGGATCGTAGCAACGAATCCCAAGGAGAGCTGGAGGCCGGAACTGGGCTTCCAGCTTCTCGGGGACTCGGGGAGCATCCTCAGACTGTTTTCTAAGGCTGAATCCTCGGACGGCTCACCTCGAGGCACGTGGATTGGTGTTAGCTTGTGACTGCTTGAGAATGAATGATTTGTCGTCTCACCGCTGGTAGAAGGAGACATCCATCTCGTGCTTGCCAGTCAGTGACATGCATAGGTATCTTGGGCGATGCTCGTCCTTGTGTCACCGAAAACCATGATTCAGACGCCATCATTCCGTTCGACGGTTACGTGCACCAAGGATCCTTCCTAAATGATGGCTGTCGAACTTGTCACCACGCTGATAGCACGAAACCAGATCTGGATTCGCACGAAGGAGGCATGGCCGTGAGGTTTTGTGTCGAGAGGGTTGCGCTTGGACCTCAAAGAACGAATGGAAGCCACATTACGTCATAGCGCAAACACAGCAAAGCTACCTACTTACTAGAGCAGGTCTGCTGGATCACGTGACCTTTGCTTCTCAAACCTCCAAGCCAATGATCGAAGACCTTTGTTCAGTACCGCAGGTTCAAACTGGTAGGTAGTTATTATCTACGGTATTCAAAAGAAAAGAGTTGAATTCAGACTTGGGTCAAGCATGATTGCGTCCTAAACAGCGACGTGGCACTTAGCCCAGCTTACTGGGTGAGCTTCAAGTGCGCTCAAGGCGGCGTCATCCGCGTCCGCATGTAGGTAAGATGAGTCCGGGGCACATTTGTATCTATCTCTTGGCACGTTTGTGCTACACCACTGCACGGGTCGAGACTCCCCTTCATCCTCTGTACCACACAAGATTCACTAATACCAATTTCGACCTTACATCCTCTGACATCTTCTGCACACTCTGTTTCAAACCCTTTCTAGCCTGGACGCTGGTCGGCGAAAGTGCCTAAAACCATGACTTTGAGCTGTCATGCAAGGGCCGCTCGGTCGCACCCAGCAAGCCATCTTCTCAGTGGCTGGGGTAAAACAACCTCACGAACGACATGACTCGAATCCCAGCCTCGTGCTACCCACCCACGATCTGAACATGTCGTGACATACGCAAGGGTGCGCCGAAAATCCGAAGTCGCGTTTGACAAACCCGGACGGCACCGGAAGGGTGATGGCCCAGTCCGATTTGCAATACGCGCATCTGCGAAATCTCTCCGTGCACGAAAGGGAGAACCATAAAGACCCCTTGGATACATGTTTCATCCCGTGCCTCACCCAGTCCCTCGCGCAATTTCAGTTTTTGTTCGCTCGCCCATCCAGACATAATTGTCATTGTCAGCAACCAAGATCATGTCTTTGGAGATGGACTCCGAGACTTCTGCTGCCGTCTTCGTGCACGATACAATGGCTCCTTTCTACGGCAACTTAATGAGGGCCAATTGTCTGACGGAAGACCAGCTGACGCCGCCGTCGAGTCCGGACACTTTCAAGAGCCGACGCAGCGGACCTAGATTACATCTATCGCGGTTGCTCAAGCGTTCGAGGTCGAGCAAGAAGACGGGGAGGACCCAGCGTGCTTCTGTGAAGGAGATGAAGGCGCCTTTCCCACTCATCTTGCCAGAGTCGCCGCCCGTCACAGAGGCCGGGTCCGATGGTACACCGTCGCCGCAGGAGCTGAGAAGAGTGCCCTCGAACTACCATGACCTGCGAGAAATGGCGAAGCAACAGGGCGAGCTACCGCCCCGACTAGCGACGCCCCTTCTACCGAGTCCGCTCATGGACGATAGGAACAGCCCAGCGGGCTCGTACTTCAGATTCCATAATCCGAGAGCGAACAACGAGTCGTCTTACAAATCTTATGAGGATCTCCATATACTATCATATTATGCACAACAAAGAGATATCGAGGTAGAGGTTGAAGAGGATGGTTACGACGAAGAGCAGGAGGATGCCCAATTGGAGATGGACGATGATTTGGACAGCGTCACGGACGACATGCCCCAGACGCCAGAGGATAGGACGAACCGAGAAACAACTTGTTCCGACGAGTCGGACTGGCTGGCAAACACTACTTCGCATGGCGAAAGGATGCAGAGGTTTAAAGCGAGATGCTATCAAGTAGTGGAGCATCCCATGAGAAACGGAGGTGCAAGATACAACGACGATGAAGAAGTTGTGAGTTTGACAAGCAGTTCTCCGAGCACAGCTAACACCGGCAGATGCTTGCTACCGTTGTAATCGGTCCAGGAAAGCCAAAGCTAGTCCAGATCCAACGACCTCCCTCCTCCGGCTTGTCCGGCTACAGCGCTGACGGGAGTTCGAGCGGCGCGAGACCGTCTACTCCAGCACAGTATCTTCATGAGCGTTCTGCTTTCAGCCCCTACGATACACCCAGCGACGCGTTGCAACTTACGGCACGCTCCATGACAGCATGCCGCACATCGGAGCAGACAAATTTCTCAGCCACGAGCCTTGTGCCGGCGCCGCTGATGTCGCGTCGCCAGTCAGATCGTTCAGACAGCAGCATGTTCAGCTCGACGGCTCGACGGCTTCGAAGCCTGGGTGATCCGTTTGCACCAGCTCGTCGCGGCTCTACGTCGACTGCGTCCGTGAGATCATGGACTGTGCGAGAACGATCCAGAACTCCTACACCAGTCCCTTCACCCACCAACGCCGTTGCAGCGTGGTCACGGTGCCGCAAGCTCGAAAGGATACTGCACGCTGTGACTTCGGCGATCATGTGCTTTCCCAACGGTATCTTGCGCCTAGACACGCCGTGTATCATCGAACTTCGCAACCATAGCGTTACCGACGAAACCCACATCTCCTGTCTGCAGAAGATCTTTCCTAGCGCACCACGACTCCTCCTTTCCGCACTTGCAGCGTGGCTGCTTGTCGATCTCTTCTTCTGCAAGCTCGGTAACGAGCAAGTCTACTCCTCCGACGCCACACGCGCACATTCGCGGTACTGGGACCTTGCCGCCACCAGCAATGAGAGCCTGTATCGCATCCCAGAGAAGGCGCGGGAGATGCTCGGAATCAACCTCCCCGAGTCAATGGAGATCCGACTGAACGAAAGCGTGCTGAACAAACGCGCACTCGCTGTACGAGCTAACGTGCGGGTTTTGGCGCAGAACTTGGTGGAGGCGCTCCGCGGGAGTTGGGACGAAGACCTGTGGTGCAGTCTCCGGGTGTTAGTGGACGTTATCGAACGCACGCCCACGGGCTGGCTGTAGTGTAGTATTTACCTCGGTGTGAGTTTGACGTCGAGACCTGTCTGATTCAACACCCATGCATTCTTGACCTCCCACTCTGCGTCGGGTGAAGCGAGCGACACGTTGAAGCGCAAAAGTATGGCCGGAACAAGCTTGTGCAGTTCGAGCATGGCGATGTGTTTACCCAAACAGCTGCGCTTGCCGGCGCCGAAAGAGAGGAGCGAATGCTCCATGGCTTTTGTTTCGACCTCTCGCGGTTCCAGCCAACGGTCGGGATTCCATGCCGATGCATCGGCGCCGAAGATCCGACGATCCCGATGCAGCACGTAGGGATTTATGCCTACTACTGTTCCGGGTGGTAGGAATGTCTGTTTCGTGTTATTCAGCTCAAGGCCGGAAGGTGGAACAATCCGCTCTAGCGGCAACGACAAAGCTGGATTCATGCGCAAAGCCTCTTTGACGACGGCGCGGAGGTATGGCAGGGATTGAGTCTCGGACCAGGTGGGACAGGGTTTGGTGAGCTTGTTGTGCTTGTGCGCGTCATCCAGCTCGGAGACAAGTTTGCGGTACGTGGTAGGGTTCTTGAGCAGGTGGTAGAAGAGTGCTCGGAGGGTGCTGGCGATGGTATCGCTTCCGGCGTTGATGTTCATGAACAGGTTGGAGAGGACTTGACGGTCGCTCATGGGTTCGGAGGACTCGGCGCGGACTTGGAGGAAGCGGGAGAGGAAATCAGGCCGTTCTAGGCTTGACGGCTTTGACCTGGTTGTTTCATCGATTGATTTCGCGTCAGCAGACTCGAGGTCGAGACGTTCTTTGAGGAGACGCTGAGCAAATATGAGGACGGGTGAGGACACTGGCTTGCGGAAGAATTTGACATAGATGGGACTCTTCCCAAGGAGGTAGGAGTCTAGCCATGGCATCTGACCTATGACGGAGAAGTATTCGAAATTCGCGCCGACAGAGGCCATGATATTGTCGACATCCTCGCCACTCTCAAGGAAGCCGAGGCGCTTGGAGAATGTCATTTCGCCGATTACTAGATATTTCGTATAATCAGCCTGGGTGATCCGATTCTCTGATCGAGTTCAATCAATTGTATTCGGTGAAGAAAGGAGTGAAGTCGGCTACATCCAGCCTTGAATCGAGATGTGACTGAAGCTCGTTACGGGACTGTGATTGCAACAGCAAGTCTGTAGACATACCATCAAAGGCGAAGAACTGCAGCCACTTGCCAAAATCGCATATGGTGCCAGTGCTGGCAAAGCGGTCGGAGAGCTCGGTCAAAAAGACTTCCGTCGTGTGATCGACCAGCGGTTCGAAATCAACCAGGGTTGATAGGGAGTAAGCATGAGCAATCTGCCGTTTCGACTTGCTATGGTCTGACTCGTCTGTCATCGCGACCAACGAGGAGGCTCTCTTCCCGGCGACGATGTTTTGGAAACACGAGTAGAATTCGGACTACAAGGTCAGTGGTAACAACATCAAGTCGAAAGCTTTCCCCACCTTGACAAAGCCTTTGCCAATCCCGTATATCAAGGCCACATAGTCTGGTCCAGAGACTGAAACACAGTCGGGTCCTAAGAGGACCACATCCCCGTGTCTTGCGTGCAAATCGACCTGAACTTCGTGCGGCCTCCGCTTGTAGACTGACCATAGTCGCCAGAGGTTGCTGAAGCGAGCGACGAACGGACCTGGGACGTTACGGAACCGAAAGTAGTTCCTGACGTAGGTGAAAGTGATATAGATGAACAGGAGATATGCTACCATAGGAACAAGCATGATGGCGGCTTGGAGAGGAGAGATGAGGTGTGACGACCAGTGGGTGCAAACTTCTACTCAGAGAAGAGTGTTGGCGCCTGTTGAGAGATAGGTATATTACAGGTGTCGTGAGTGGGCTGTGGCAGTTACCTGCGCTTTCCGCTCGCTCTCGTGCACATCTTCTTACTTTGGTGACAGTCCTGGGGAAGTCGTTCACAGTACATGCATGCGGAAGCGGAGGTATGGAGAACCAGCGGAAGCATTCCGGGACTCCGCTCTCCAGGCTAGAGCCCAGATGCATTTTACTGCACAGGCTGGGAAGATGTCACAGTACAATACGGAGAAAGAGTGGTCGCCTGAAAATCCCTGGGTGCCTGGCACCTGGCCCCTAGCACGAGAGTAATGGCCGTTGCGCATTGTGAATTGTTTCACGTACTGAGCCAGTATGAGATTCCAGACCATCGCTATGCTGCTTGACGGTTACGAAGATCCGCCACACTATTTCATCTTCGAAATGAAACCAAGGTTGTTGCACACGCCACCGAACCTACACGCCAATCTACTTGGTTTGACCACTCATTCATTCAGGCCGGCTCGCTTCCAGCTCGGCAACGTTCATGCTCGTTAATGCAATATGTCCTCGTTCATCCCACGGTTTGACATCCATAATCCGCACCTCGACCTTCCTGAGTAACCTTGCTCTGGACAGACCGTCCAACCGATCAGCACCATGCACACTCTCAAAGTAAGGATTGTCGCGTGTCATTGAGCTGACATAACCCAGAATGTCAGGAGCTTTCGCCAAATATTTGAAGAGTTGACCCGCTACTCCGCAAAGAAAGAGGACAATAGAGATGAGCGCGGTGAGCCCTGTCCAAAGCTTGCTGGCGGCGTATACAGTATGCGGTTGCCGAGTTGTGGCAACAACTTGAGCAGCATGGTATCCTGCATCGCCGGCTGCGACGGCCGTCAAGTTAGACGGTGCTTCAAGTGCAATCGCATTCCGTGCAAGAGAAGCCTGCCACAGTGTGTTGACAACAGCGCCGAGACGTTGTGACACTTCCTTGCCTGTAACATCAGTGTAATCTATATCCTCCTGGGCAAGTGATGTGTCATAGGGTGAGTCACTGCCTCCAACGTAGAGGTCCGTAGGACTCAAGGTCGCGGAGTGGATTGTACCAGCGGCCCATGGTATGTTTGCAAGAAAATTCAAAAGGTAGGTGACTGTCTGGTTGTTCAACGGTGTGATATTGGACGGTGTGGTGTCCTTCTTAGATCGTCGCATGCGGTTGACATAGCAGTCCTTTGAGTTGCAGACAACGTTTGCCTCCACGTACGTAGTTTCGACGGTACAATTGTACGCAAAAATCTTTTCGGTGTTGGCGCCTTGAGAAGCGTATATCATATTGAGATGCTCAGGCAACCCGATACCTGATTCTGTCGGATTCGAGTTCGCGTCAACCATGAAAGAATTCCAGTAATAATTATAATCGCTAGTGTACGGGTCAGCGAATAGCCCCCGAGAACGATTTGTATGGTAACTGATCGTTCCCAACCAGGACTCGAAGCCTCCGTAGAATTTATCAAGATCGGAGGTTGTGTTTGCATTTCGGTCAATGGTGAAAATGCTCGGACCAGAACAGCCAAGGTTGAAGTAAGAAGACTCGGCTGTAAAATTGGAGGAATGGTTCATTGGCAGACCAGCAGTCATAAGACCGGTCATGGACGAATACGCCAGCCCTTGCGTTTCGTTCACTTGTAGCCATGAACCATCTGGCTTGGTTGTGTACTCAGGTAAATACTCTAGCATCGGTATCTTGACATTATTCCAAAGATCGACCGCCGAGGATTGCACTTTACCCGGCGCCAGAAGACAAGCCTGATAAATAGCGTTTGCTGAGCTTCTGTAGTAGGTGAGCGAGCTCGCACCTTCATACATAGTTCCTTCGGAATTACTCGTGTCGAAATAGTATAGAGTTTGTTCGTCGGAGGTGTATGCTTGCTTCCTGGCCAAAACACGAAGAGAGCTTTGGCCCCCGAGTGGCGACAGCACCCATAGTACAACGACGAGAATGCTCGCGATACCCAGACCTGTAAGCAAGAACACGTACAAATTAGCTCTAGACCTAGATGCAAGAGCGAGGAACAACAAAAAGAAAGGGTCGTCTAGGATGTCAGTGGCGGCTCACAGCATCCTCCAGACTCTTTGAAATGCAAAGCACCAAGGATGCTAGTGGTAGACTACCTAGGAGTAAGCCGAACTGAGATTCAGGGATACTAACCCTGGATTAGTGCCGCACGTTCAAATGCAGCGAGGAGATTTTGGCTGCCGTTGAGTTGTTCAAGAAGGCCTAAGCTCGTGCCACGTTCTGCTCGCCAGAGAGCTAACGTCCTCATCAGTCGACCCACCACTGCAGCGAATAAGATCGGAAATATTGAAGGTCCCAGCTTCGCGGCTACTTCGACGACATGACCCTTTCTCGACAAGGGCTCATTATCAACCGACAAGGCAGCAAATGCCAGGACAATGAAAACCAATGGTAGGAAGGTGAGGATCAAGTCGACGAAGAAGACCAGAGATAACCAAGGCGTAGGGGCAGCCCGAGTAGTATTTAGGTAGTTACTTGGCCGCACTGTGCTGTTCGGGTCGACGTCCAGTGGTTGGAAGTCCGAAGGCACACGTTCGTAGTGTGACGGTCTCTTATGTGGTAATGACTCCGAGAATGCAGAAGTTGTCGCAGTGGGGACCGACCATGACTCTCCTGGTCGGTGAGCCATGTGTAGTACAGGTACACGCAGAAATCAGTACAACGGAATTCAGTATGCAGTGGTACTCATGCGTCGCCGACCATAAAGCAACACTTTGAATGTTCTCTCAGGAAGAACAACCTACAACAGAAGAGGTAAGTTGAAGAGAACTGAGGTTGGCGGGTTTTGACGCTGGGCAGCGAACTCAGGTGTTTCATCTGCGAGTACTGTTACTACCGTAGCACAAAGGCCACTAACGTGTTCTAAGATACAGTACTGCCACTCTCAAGACGCCAACATACGCTAAGCAGGGAACTGGGAAGACTTGCATGTCTTCAGGCCTGAACTAATACTACTATAGACAGGGGAATCTGACCGCCAGCCGAGGCCAGTAGCTTCTTACCGAAATCGGGAAAAGCTATTTTCAGCATGCTCGTCACGTGCCTAGACGAGGCTCGAACGAATGCCGGCCTGGGTTTATGTCTTCTTTATAGGAGCTTCCCAGCGACCGTGAAGCAACTTTTCAGCCTCCGAAACATGTGATCGAAACAGCCATTTCCGCGTGCAGTGTGTTCGATACTTCGTTTCTGGTACCCTAAGCCATCACCGCCACGCAAACAGATTGGGACTGCAATCTTAGCAGGCAACTTAAGTACCATTCACGACTCTAGCTGCTGTAATCTTGGATCTTCCTTCCAAACAAATACAAGAGCGTCGGGACTGTAATTCTACGGCGACCTTCGTCTCGACATAATGGATCAACGGAGTGATGGTGGACCGACGTCTTATCATTCCCTCACGAAAGCCATGCTTTTTCTCAATTCGCGCTCCTTCTGCTTGCTTTGCAGCTCCAAACGCTCGATTGCGTACTGTAGCCTCTCCTTTTTCTGCTGCAGCCTTCTCAGTTCGAGGGGTTTCGTGTCGTTGACGGAGCTCGCTCGCAGGTTGGCCGTGCTCCTGGAGTGCGATGCTCCTCCTATGCTCGAATTTCTGCCGCTGTGGTTCAAGCGTCCCTCAAGCAGCTCATACCTCGCTTTCAGACTCTCTTCCCTCCTGCTCAACTGATTCACGTAGTTTTCTGCTGTCAACAGAAGCTGGCTTATGGCCGGAGTGATTTCGTCAAGAAGTGACTGCTGTGCATCACGCAGTGTCGGCTCGGGAAGTAACTCGAAGTGTTGCTGCGTCTGTAGTACCTTGCATAGCCGTGGGAAGTCATTTACACCTTCATCGAGAATGGAAATGCTCGAATTGAGGAGGGATAAGGACGAGCGCAACGATGAGACTGCGGGGCTCAGAGACGCCATGGCTCAGTTTGATGCTGCCGTAATGCCCACTTCAACGTGAATACATGTGAATGCCGTAAGCAAACAGCCAGTCGATTCATGACACCATTGAGGGAGCCTTGGAACGCTCACTGAAATACAGACTGGCGTACACGAGCGCGTCTGCGCAGTGTTTAGACTCAGGGCGGATACAAACATGGGATACCATAGATACAAAGCTGCCAAGCCTACACGCAAACCAGGACTAGTGCTGGATCCCTGGGAGCTCAATCATGAACATCGAGGAAGAGCTCGAACGGCACGTCAACCGCAGCGCAACCAACCAAATATCCCAGCACAACGTCAAGATGCCTGGTTTCCTACCCAAGAAGTTCCCGGGCAAGATTGGTGAGCAGCAATAGAGCATGTATGGCGAATCGCAACTGACGGGCGTCACGTAGCCGAGCCTATGATCCCTTTCTATGCCGCAGGCCTTATTGTCCTTTACGCCATCAACTCTGGCGCAAACGCTATGATGCAGTGTACGTGGTCATGGCATTTCTTGCTTTCACTCGCTGTCCTCATAGTACTCACTGACACGGCCGATCTGTAGCCGATGAATTCAAGAACGACCCGCGAAACCCTTATTCCAAGAATGACGCCAAACCTGAAGCAAGCTCTCATTAAGCTGCGACTTGGTCAAGAGCAATGCCCACAGTTGTAGGGACGAAGGAGATACGGTCTACAACCCCACAATGCAGCAAGTGTACATATTGGAACTATAGACCTCAAATGCATTAGTCGTTGCAAAACCGAGACACCAAATCTTCTGCTTTTATGAAAGATAAAACACTAAGAGCATATGGCTACTGCTGACTGAATCTCGTGGAGAATTCGTTGGAGAACTCGGAGCCTTCTCCGAAACAAATGGCAGCCCCTTCAGAAGACATGGCACCCTCAATCTCCATAGTTGACGCTAGAACGAGCGGTTTGAGAGTCCATACCACTCTTCGTCTTCCTGCGGCTCGAGAGTCCTCCAAACATCTTGCTCAGTCCAAGCCAAAGCGGCCCAACATCCTGGTTCAGCCGTTCCGTGCAGTTCCTTATGCACGATCATCTGTCTCAGCATTCGAAACCAGTTATAGAAGCTGACAAGCACTTGAGTTCGGCAGTCCCATCGAATCCTCTGGTTCCGCACGGTTGAGAGTGCGTATGTTACCAGCTTTCTGATGGATGGAAGCAGGAAATTCATCTTCAATCTGACAGTATCCAGTGCCTCCTGTCCCCAATTCTCGCTCAAACGTGTGTAATGTGCAGCAGCTGCTTCAATCCCAGTCTCAAGAAGCAAAAGGTGCCGCGCTTTGATCACGACCTCGGCTATGTGCGTTTCCACAATTGGCAAGTTCGGTCGCGATTGACCGCTGGGATGTACATCGACAGCCAAGCCCAAACCCCAGCCGTCTTCGACATAATCGTTGAGTCTTTTTATCTCAGGGGCCACCCCTTCTCGAAATTTGTCGAGCAGTTCTTGTGATGGTAGCTCGAAATTCACTGACTCCATAGGATCTGGCTTGCGAAGTATTGTGGTATGAAGTCTCAGGTTAAACATTAAAGCATAGCGATGGTTGCAGCTTGCTTACAGAACGATTGATATAGTGAGAATCCGTTTACCTGCAAACCCCTCATGACGCAGCGTCCACTGCCATGAACATGAGCAGTGCAGTCACAGGTGTCTGCAGCGTGTTGCCTCTTCCTCACGGTCAGCTGGTGTTTATGACTTCGTCCTGCGTGACACTGACTTCCACCTCTATCACCAAAAAAAACAGAACGAAGACGAACGACCTTAAGCTCGCAATCAACGTCGACAGAAGAAAAATGTAAAACGAATACCGAGCCAATATCGGAGTTTTCAACATGTATGGTAGCCTCTCAAATTATCTAGCACGTATTCCTTGAAGAAACATCGTAATGCCGGAAGCAGTTTGCCTGCTCATTTGCTGCCAACAACAACGACGTCAAGAAAGAGAGCACAAGTCCCTTGCCTCAGTCAGGTGTCCTTTGCAACTAGTGAACGCCGCTGGAGGAGAGTCAGTTTGGACGCATGAAGAAACAGCAGCATCAAAACTCAATCAAGAAGTCCGCGCGGTTAGAGGGTTAAAGAAAAGCGTGCGAGGAGGACATTGGTGCTGAGATAACGACAGGCCCTCGCAGCGACCAGAACAGTACGGTAGATCGTGATGCCATTGACAAAGACCTATGAAATGCATTATCTCTTGACCACTGGTCATTCGGT
>Ga0210040_10008087_pt1 | contig 12560 bp, 12 predicted proteins | sample CryGeyCG12114_NA_FD_185462 | JGI IMG/M metagenome (GOLD analysis project Ga0210040, IMG submission 185462) | Groundwater microbial communities from aquifer - Crystal Geyser CG19_WC_8/21/14_NA (SPAdes) (version 2) | ecosystem: Environmental > Aquatic > Deep subsurface > Groundwater | place: USA... | reverse complement strand
TATGGGCTTTACATTGATAGAAATAGTTAAGTGAATATTACTACGGTTAGTTTCTTGTTTAATACTTTTCCGGCCGCGTTAAAATCCCATCCATAGGTCTTTTCGGTTTTCCGAATTAATTTTTTATAGTTAGTACAGTTAGGCATAGACTGCTATATATATATAATTCAGGATGGCAGTTGTGTACGCAATCTGTCTTACAACAAAACACTGTACCAACGAAAAAACGAAATTTGTAATAAAAAATTATGCGTGCGATTAATTCGTACAGATAATCATGATTACCATAATGTTTGCTTAAAGGAGCAGATCCACCCAGTCGTATAAATCAAAGTGGTGCTACAAATATTCATGAATTTGCTAGTATACTAAACTTTGCTGAGCATAGTAAGTAAGCCTATGTAGTAAATTTGCTAGCTATGTATCTATAGTAGCATCAAGATGTGCAATATCACTGTCACTTCATGTTTTTCTACTTGTCCATGCAAAAGTTACTACCCACACGTCTCATTATTAGCCAGGCATGATACTTTTTGCCTTTAAAGCCCACGTTGATGGTTTCAAGGAGTAAACCTTGTGGAAAAAATAACATTTTCAAAAAAAATATGCAACATTTACAAGTTTGTTAATGCCAATTTTCTTGTTCGAAAATTTTCAAGTCTCAACTAGACAAAGCAGTGAGAAATATTTTAGCCAATGCTAATTGCTAAAGCTGATACGAGGAGAAACAAAGTCTACAACCAATCCAGGGACTTGAAATTTATGACTGAATCTTTACATTATATCTTACCCTTCCCAAGTTCAACATGAGAATTTGCTTTATGCCATCATAAATCTGACAACACACTCGTATACAACAGGAACAGTAAACTACGCATTCTAATTTTAATCCAGATGGTTATGAACAAGAATCGTACTAACTAACTAAGTAACTGCTAACTTGTAAGTTTTACAAAAATCCCTGTAAATGCAAATCTTTGATTTAAACCAAAGGACTCTCTATAAGACTTTTCTATGCATACATTAAATATGATAACGATAAACTCAACAAGTCTAATAAAACGCCCAGCAAGAGCAAACCATACTATACTACGTCCCTCAGGCTGATTGACAAAGTGGTATAAATATTCAAAAATGTCGCGGAACCTCACAAACTGCTAATTATACGCTGCAATCATTAGTTTCCTTACTATAATGACCCTATAGTGCTCTCCCCTTTGGGCATAAGTAGCTATTAAAGCAATAATAAAATCCTCCTAATCTCAATATTACAGTGTTCCTTGCAGTTCTACAGTCAGAATGCGCAGATAATGACGTAAAAAAGGTTTACAACAATAACCATGATGAGATGGAATCGAAGGAGACATCGAATGTCAAATATGGTCAATTGCCACCACCCATGTTGACGCCATTGGGTGCGAGTAGGAGTCAAAATGTCGTGTCCATGGGACAAACAGACGGGGAAAAACATGGACGATCATCCCAGTTGATTTATATGTAGTTGGTTAGTAGAATGCAATCTAGCAAACAAAGCTATACATTACATACTACGTATTGTTGTGTGCACTACCTACATTAGGAGCATATACAAAGCAAGGTGATTGAACATGATTGCGTCTGTATTATTATTGTCGCAATAAGCAAGCAATCGCATCCCAAAGGCATTGCAGAATGGGTTTGCTTTGAGAAACGCAGTAGTAGTAATCAGCTGGCGTATAAACTAACTAACTAACTAGGAATGAAAATAATGTCCACCTTGTACTTTGCACATTCATAAAAGATTGTCCTCTCACCCAGCCCATTTAATGGAATAGGTAACTGAAGGAAATGGAGAGTGCTTTTGATGCGCACCACTCTGCAAATGCCATCTAATCCCGAGCATACATTAGTGACACCATGAATGTAGATGAAATTGAAATCACAGAGATATCCTTCTCAGTAAAGAAACTCACCCTGTGTTGGTTAGGCATAGTTAGTTAGAAGTAGAAATTCGCCCGTCTATTGACGTTTTATCTCATTTCAGCCCACTTTTCGCATTCCCAACACATAAACAACATTGGATGGATGTCATTTCCCACAGATTACATTATGCAGGATTAGCATGCCAACAGCTTTAGTTACTAATGCATGAAACACTCGTAGACTCGTACACACCTGGAAACCGGACTAACGAACCACAACATAACTAATATAACAAACTAGATGCAAGAATGAGTGCGATAAATAGTTAGTTAGTAATACATTCCAGGCAGGAAATAAAGATTACAACAACTAAAAACTTCACACATTCACAAGACGTTGTATTTGTGTGTGACACCATGCAGATTATATTAGAAGACAGAAACGCGTGCAAAGTCTCTAAAATAATGTCAAAGCATTAAGTATATAGTTTAGGAGGAAAAATTTTCTTGATGACTAAACACACAGCTATCCTGCCTATCTATCAAAAACTGCGACTCTCACCTTTACCTAACAAGGAAGTTTCATTTTTTTGTGATCCATTATTCTATGCACAAGTTGTGCTTGTGCAATCTCACGCAGTCCGTAATGGGCTAGGGTTTTATAGCCTACATAACGTAAGATGGGTGCGTTGCTGAACTAACTACCTAGTGTACGTGTATCTGTATATGTGTGGGAGACGACCCATCATCTCATTCACTTAATTTTCGCTTGTGGCAGTAACAGGTTGCTTTTATCGCATTTTACGTTCACGACCATTTCTTCTGCCCGTATGACTCATTCATGAAATGGAAAATGATGTGATTAAACTATACACACTGCGTCAACTACAATGAACGTTCGCTATGTTCCCAAGTGCCAGAATTTTGCCAACAATAACAACTGTGGTATCATCTGGTTTGTTTGTTAGTTGCTGTTCCTCTCAAACTCCTGGTTTAAGTAAAGTATGCGCTCAGTCTAGTCCAATTGGTAACTTACAAACTAATGCTGACTGACAAAAAGTAACAATGTGAGAAGAACGTGCACATCTTGACCACAATGATTGTGGGCAGCTAAAAAAAATTACACATCAGCTTTTCGGCCTGTTAAATAATTACATAAATCCACAATCATCATTGAATGGAACAAAAGTAACTGTCTACCACTACTATACTTGCTGGTTTAAATTCAGGTTGACAAATCCTCTGCACATAGTTGAGTGGATACATTACCTACTATACTATATGTAGCTAGCTGGGGGGCAGCCAGAGAAGGTTTAGCAGTACAAATAAGTAATGTATAATCATCATAAAAACACTTGGTAAATAAATTGAGCGAGCAAAACTAACTAAAAATTATGAGCCACCGCAGACCAAAAACGATAACTGTGGCGCAGCCCAAAGGAGAAGCCGTCTTTTGCCATATGCATGTAGTTAGTTAGTTGGTTATTTGGCGTAATTAATAATGGAATCGGTAGCTAACCCACTCACACACTATGCGCCTACAACGAATTCAATTAGATTACGAGACGTTTCAACAGCTAACAGTAACTGAGTTCTGTACTTTCGTTCCTTACTGGTTGGAGACCAGTGCCAACCCACGGATTCAGTTGGTTCCATCATCATCCATTCAAGTATGCAGTGTAATTAAGATACCATAATTAAATACAAAACTGACTGCATGATGGGATCCCATATGGAGTCAAGTTAGCATTGCCTACCCAAGATGCGAGTCACTTGTTTAGATTCTCGCCAAAGGAATCCAAAAGCCAATATTAGATCGTAACATTTAATACACACTGTCGCACTGTGCAAAGAAAATCCATTAAAATTAATATCTTGCAACTAAGCTATATAGTTAGTCCTTGCGAACTATAAACATTTATAGTTGGTTAGTTAGCTTGTTAGCAATTGGACTTACACAATATATTGATTAACATTCTCAATCAGTATTCGGATTCCCTTATGCTCACAACTAACTAATAAAATGTAAAATCACTTTTACTTGTAGAGATAAGTTTTTGCATACAAATCCATATGGGAAACCGGAAAAAATCCGCAATCGTTTGCAAAGCAAACACAACAACATTGATTCTCACTTGAGCTGCTGTAGATAACCCGTAAACGACGTTCAGGTTTGACACCAAGTAACACTTGCTAACTAACTAACTAACTAACTAACTAACAACTTCTGTATTTTTCCTCGCTTATCTCATTTTAGTGCTAACAACAAACCAACCATCATCATGATGATTGCTGCAAAACATACGGCCTCGCTCTTAAGTCAAAGACCGGGAGTGTTCCCTACAAATAAAACATGGCACGCTACATATTAGTTGGTTGTTATAGTGTGACGCCGTTCGGCCACACTTTACTCACTGCAGTTTGAATGTGTTCCATTCGTGAGCTCTCACACCCGGGCGATGAGCCCGAAATAGTAAAATGTGTACCAACCAACACTAACTAACTAACCAACTATTGAATAGTTAGTTAGTTAGAAAAGGCCGGTGAACTTTTCTATTTTCTCCATGGAAAATCATCATACGACTTGGACGGACTACACAGATAGTGAGTGAGTGAAGAGTTGTTACATGTAAAGATTGGCTCCTGTATGTAATCCGTGTTGACTTGTTCGCATCTATTTTAGCACATGTGCCACATATTCTGTGAGATATTATTTCCAGCTCGCAAAAAAATCTCGTGTGCTTTTATGCAAATTTTCTGCTTACTACATGCATACTATACTTCGTCGTACTTCCAGCATACACTACCCAAGCCGCAGTGATCGTAGTGTGTAAAATGGTTGTTTACCCCGAGACATGCATACAGATTGGTAAGCAACCAAAAGAAATGTAGTGCAGTGGAAAAAAAAGTCTTACGTAAACACAGAGCCAGGAAAAAAAGAGCAGGTGATCTTTTCAATCAAAGTTGTGAATCCATGTTATACACTCACTCAGCATGTGTTTCTCACCAGAAACTTCTATTTGTCTTCATAAGTTATGCAAGAACTGTTCCTACTACATAGCGAGTTTAGGTCAAACATAAGAAGAAACACACTGGGGCCGAAAGAACTATTAAAGCTTCTGTATTTTCCCTTATGAAACAACTTACTCACTTTGTGGATAGCTGGTTAGTTTAGTCACAAACTAACGGCTATGAATTCACTTGAGAGAAACACAGGTTTGTGAATCCACACGGTCCGTTTCCTCCCATCAAATGTTTCAGTTAGTAAGTAAACTACTATAACTTGTAAAAAAAGTATATTCCTTATGGTCTGATGAGTCCATTATCTTCATTCTATTGCAGTCATCATTTAAAGGGACGAGTGGAAACCAAAAGTGAGTTTAACTCGCTCACTCACTCACGGAGAAAGTGTTCTATGCAATCCCAACACTGGAGAACAATTGTCTTATCTTCAATTAACTAACTATCTAACAAATCAAATCAACTAACTGCTGATTCATCCTAGTTAGTTACTGACTTTCAGTTAGCATACCTATAATTTGTGTAGCTTTTTATCACTTTTTCAAGTCGTCTGCTGCACTTACTTGCTTTATACTTTCCATGCAACGGCTAACCAACAACTGATCTCATCTCACGAATTGTCAGCTTACTTACTACTACTACACAGGCGACCGAACAAACTCACGTTCTCACTCTGACAAGACTCTAGTTCTGATAGAAACTAACTAACTACGCACGCACTGTGTATGTTATGTAAAAAGGGAGCTCAAAGATGAGTGCCAGCCACTTTTTCCTCCAGCAGATGATATTTATTATGATTTTGGTTCGGTACGTCGTAGTTAGTTCTGTTTAAAATCCCAACTCTATAAAATGTTCCAGTTTCAATCTCACGTCCAATCTGTGACTATATAGTAATAGGTGAGTTTGCAATGCGTCAAGTTATAGGTATAGTTTAGTTAGTTGAAAAAGTCACAAGTTACTATATATGGGTGTACAGCGTCCAACTAACTCAATGATCTCATGGAATGTATAATAGTTTCCATACAGTCTACTGGCATTATGCATGTCCGTTTTCTAGACATGAAGATTGAACGAATGCAAAAAAAATTTGATTGATTTTGCATTGTCGGAGACGATGTAAGAAAGGGTATGTTACGCTTTTACTGCGACTACGGGTTTAAAAGCTTTCGCATTGCATCGTAATGTAATTCTATAAGTTTGTCCTCTCACCGTTGTCATTGTGTTCTTGTGTGAGTGCGTGTGTGTGTTAAGTTCTGTTAGTTGGCTTTATGGAGAGAAGAGTGAGGTAGACAATAATTGGGATGGATTAAGATTGTTTTCTAATATGAATTGACTAGAGTTTCAAGTGTCTTTTAGTTAATGAGTGGAGAATATTATGCCATATGCTAGCTAATTTGATTGGACGTAATTTGCTGGGGCTACAAAGCTAGAAGACAGTAAGGTTGTATGGTTTTGGTGTGTTCATAAAAGGATTTTAATGAGTGGATCAGCTAGTTTTCAAGGTTACTGGAATCAATCTATCGGCTAATAAAGTTGTATAGTTGACTTTATCATGATTTTTATTTTAAAAGTCCTCTGAAAGTGAGGCATGGGGATGGAATTTATGATGCAATTAATGCGAAGTTTTCCTCTGGGGAGGAAATAATTTATGTAGTGGGGTGCTTTTGCCGTTTAAAGTGGGGATTGATAATATGGAGAACAAAGCCTGTTCAATTTCTATTTACATTTGGTTGGTTATATCATGCTCATTACGTATAAGAAAACCATATATAGTTAATCCAGATGAAGTCAATATTTTTTTTTTAATAGTTTTAGTTCCGAAAAAAATCTTTTTTGTATGTTTGGTGTTGACAAAATAATTCATGAATATCATTGATGGACCAAATGGCAATAATTTGAAGACCTTGTGAAAAACGTCCCACATCATACTAGCAATCTTTTGAGTCAGACGCTACATAAAACGTGTTCGAAATTTTACAGCATGGGATAAAGAAGGAAAACAAATGGGATGATTTCATTCGCTGTGTGAAGATGGACACGATGAGAGGAGATAGAAAACAGATATGACTATACCAGTTTGAGATTCTACACAAAAATATATATACCCTCCCTTACTTGTTCACATGTGTACACGATCGGGTACAATTGTAAACAATTTTCAAGTGAAACGCAGTTAATTTAGAGTTTAGTTCGTTTGTTTGTAGTTTTTACTGGCTACCTTTTCTTTCTGTTTCTGTGTCTAGAAGCACAAGATTTTTTTACCTAACAAGTCTCACTCACTCAGTCAGTCAGTCATTGAGTACAAAACTTAATTTTTACCATTCATTGAATTGATCATGATAGCTGCAAGCTTTATGGATCTTGAGATAAGGAGCTGATGTAAATATTTTGTCCTTTTGAGGATTAACACTGGAAAAAAATATGATTAACAATTTAGAGCCAACGATTATTCTACATGTACTAGTGTTTAATGTTCTCATACGATGCTGACTTATACTTTGCTTATTGTTCTTTTTTGATTGAAGACAAATTTAAAAAACGTGTTTTAACGTCGAGTTTCGAATACATTGGTTTATCCTGAACGGAAGTGCTTATTTATCATTTATTTCAGTGGAGTGATAAATTGAACTGAATCTGAGTGCAAATGTATGCATATGTATGGCAATGCAATGCCGTATTTCACATAACATTTTGTTTGTTTTCTACAGAAAAAATCATTCGTGATTATAAAGTACGATGCTGCAAAGGAAGAATTATATCTAATGAAAAATGAATGTGCCCAATTTCAAGTCGAAGTCAGGTAGCATGAGTACTATATAAGCTGTAACAGTACCTTCCCACTCCTAATATGGTAGTGAAATACAATACATCCTTACCAATGAATATGAAGTTCTATAGATTTCTATATAGATAAAATGGAAAATATGAATGGAAAATTGATGAATAAAACCACATTTTTAGTCATATAATAGTATATCTTAGCCAACCTTTTTTCTCCTTACAGTGTTAAAAGCCTCAACGGTCATTTTCCATTAGGCTTATTTAATATTTAATTCATCCCTAATTAAGATATGCAAGAAAGTTACCGATTTCATCCTGACATTGAACATAAGAAATATTCTAGACGGATATACAACACAGATTTTCTGACTCGTGAAACCTTCCTTTACACTGTGCGTGCATGCATTTTTAAAGTCCGAATATTTATTAAATATTTGGCATTCTATCTTGCATGTGTGATCGGTAAGTAGAAGAACTGAAGTTTTTTTATCATCCAAAAGTCCAAACAATTGTTTTACGTCAATAACATTGTCTACAATTTTTAAGTCATGCACAAAAGGGATTCAATAGGATGTCCTTAAGATCAGATGCCAGTGGAGCCAGTGACGGTCCAACAAACTCCCATACAAGCAGTGGGAACAATGCGGACATTCCAAGAGATGGGTTACAGCCTCAAATGCATGACCCAGAGGGTCAAAGATCATTTGGTCCAACCACTCCGGCCATTTCGGTATTATCGCCGCCATATCGATATCCTATGATTACCACGCCTCTTGGACTAGAAGTCCCTTTTTCTGCTACGGCTTCCTCCTCCACTGGATCTTTTATTCCAGTGCCCAATGACATGGCAAGTAATAGTGTGGACGTAAGTTATTTGGTGAGAACTGAAATTAAGTCTGCATGTAAAAACAAGGAAGACTATGGTATGCTTTTGCTTGAAATTTGCAGACACCCACTGTGATAAATGAAATACCAACACAAGAATCATCGATCAGCGGAGTTTTAAGATATTGTAAACTGCGACTGCTGCATCCGTATTTGAAATTTTTGGCATTTATTGGATTGAAGCCACTTAGTTCCGATACCCCTGACTTGAATATTTGTCAAATACTAATTAATAAACTATACATTGGACTAGTGATCATCATACTTGTGGTTGGCTATGGACTGCAATGTTTAACGTGCTTTAGGTAATAGTGAGATAATTAATTATTGCCATAGACTTTAACAGAAAACAAATAGTTTTCAATGCGAGTATCTTGAAAGATGTTTGATTTTCTATAAAGGCGTGACTTGGGATTTGCATATAAGGAGAACGAGGATGCTTTCCAAATAGGAGAGTTCTCAGGGAAAGTGAATTTCGTGAACTTCAATAGAACCGTGTGCTATGGAAATCCTCTACTGGTTCATGTTTTTCCAAATTTTCTGCATCTCTGCAGCTATTCTTACATGATGTATCTGTATTGGCTCAGTGATGACGAAATGTTGCAAAACTTGATGGAACGGGTGTGAATAAAATAAATTTAGCATATTAATTTTCTTTTATGTTCTAAAAGTAGTTAAATAAATTATGACAAACATGGTCATTTTATTGGACAGGTTTTTATCCAAGCGGCATATGCTCATAGCAATATTTTTTCCTATAAGAAGATTCTCCGTCCATTGAAACTAATGGTGATTTTTGGGTGCAGCTGGATACTAGTGTCCTGTGCAGTACTTGCTACACAGATTGTAATTCATAATTCATTTGATAATATTGGACCATGGATTGGGTAGGTAAATAGACCCCATTATCTTGAATGATTGACTTATCCTTTTTATAGTTTAAGCCTTCCTTTCGAAACATTTATCTTGCTTCAAGTCAATGGCTATTGTTTTCTTTCATACGCAGACAACAAGGACGAATAGCTATGGGTGTTGTGATGGGAATTTCGACTCTGTGGATTGACTGTGTTCAAGTGACCGTCACGGTGTCTTACGCTATCCATTGTCACCTTGTTAGTAATTATATGAGTCTACTGCACTCGAGAGTCACTCAGCATTCTATTTCATTGTCTGACTGCATTAAAGAAAGTGATGGATATTTTTACTATCAAGGATTTTATGACGGAAGCCATTTTGCAATGTGAATGTATCAATATGAAATGACTTTAGACTTGTCCTTTTAGGAATTCGGAGAGCTGGAAAAGATGCTCCGATATTTAAACAATGATCTGGCAACGGGAGTGGGACCGCTGATTCTTATGAACATTACTTTTTGTATTTCTAGTGGAGTGTACTTGTTTTATAAGAGCAAGTTACTATTTCTTCCTGACTTAATTTCTTTAGGGATCTTCACAGCACTGTGGTTATCGTTGCTTGTGACTCCTTTGTGGCAGGTAAATACTTACGATTTAAGATTAATATGGAATATATAATTGTTCGTTTTAAAAACTTGAGTGACTATACGAGCAGGCGGCCAAATTATCTTCAGTCTGCAAGAGAATGAGAGAACTGGGACATTTAGTTAGAATGAGACCTTTTGGATACCAAAATGTTCCCCAATCAGATTTGGACTCATTTCTCCTTTTTGTGGCAACTCTAAAATTCGATGTTAGAATACTGAAAATTCCTGTGAGGGAGACTTTTTTGGCTTTCATAGTTGCTGCCTTGATATTTGCCTTTCTTTTGTGGGGACTTTTTCATGCTTAGAAAATATAATTTAGTCGACGGTAGCTTATGATCATGATGACTAGTCTAGGTTGCTTTCGTAGCATTTAAAAACATTTAACCCAAAAAATCACTCGTTATATTAGTAAATAGTTGTTCATGTTGGAATTATAAGGTAAATTTAAGGCTGTATTCTAGATAAATTAAAGGCAATTAAGTAAGCCGTTTTGATAAAATTTTGGCCTCAATGAACCCTTTATATAGAAAAAGCATAGATGCATTATTTTCTAAAAAATGGGCTCTCCGGAAATATTTTTAAGGAAAGGAAAAAAAAAACTGGTGATTTTGGTGAGAGTCACGGTCAACTGGTTTGTTAAATATATTTGGACAATGGTCATCGTCATACTTCGGATACAAATTAAAATGACGGCCAACCATATTCTCTCGTCAGTACTCAAGTAGCACATGAAGCCATCAAATACATGCACCCGCGAATTATCTGGGCTGTAACTCAACTAGAATTGTAAATTCGCATCTCTCGTTGTCGCACAAGATTAAATAGTTTCTGTACGTTTCTACTTATAACTAACTATGAGATGTTACATGACAGATTTATTTGAGTAAATGATTTTTGAAGACGTGTTGCAACCGATTACTTTTATTGCCTCGCTGAAATTGTATTTGTTAAATCTTCTCATGTCAACAACGTTTGCTCTAAAAAAGAGACAATCTGAGTGCCTCGGATATAATTAGGTAAGAAACAGTGTTTAGTAGCTAGTATAATTAAATTTGTCTTGCCATTTAGCATCTGTACATTAAATGTGGTTGCATAGCTCAATGCACATTGTACAATTTTGATGATTTCTTTCTTTAGTGTTGCACAGACTCATGGATATTTTTTTTTGCTATTTGATTTCCAGAACTGAATGTTGAAGAAAATGGAAACAGTTCCGTCATGGTACTGTCCGTACAAAATGAAAGCCACTACAGTTGGCTCATTCCAACCTCTGGTGCTTGTCGCCGGTCTTACCCCCGCAGCTAACACGGTCCATCGAGCTATCTGGGAAATACTGACCATGAAAAATCCAATGAAGGAATTCCAGCCAATGTTTATAAATGTGCCTTTGGATACAAAGTTTCCACCCAAGAAGCAAAAGGTCTGTACTCAATGCCCGTGTCATTAGTTTGTAGTTCGGGAATTTGGTGAATATGACTAAATGCTTTAATTGCTCGTCTCATGTTGATAAATACAGAATTGGTTTGTAACCATATAGGTTGAGAATTTGGAATCATACGTGCCTGATGGAATTATAAAATCAAACTGGGTTTTTAAGCATTCAGAGAAAATACCATTTGTCGTTGTCGTATTTTTTGACGTCAATTGGAGCACAAATTCTTGGAATGAAAATCAAATGAAGAACGCCAAAGTTGTTAAAGATCTTAAGTAAGTAGTGAGCTATGTCAGATCGATCAATTATCAATTTGTAGGTTATTTTATTCTGTTAATGTTTTTTCAGTATTGATTTATTTTAACTCAAAAGTTAATTGTGTACGGAACATTTGTTTGAAATTATAGAGCGTCTTTGAGTCCTCATGGAGGTCAGGTTCTTGTGATGCTGATAAAAGACGCTGGGGCTATTGATGAACAATTCTCTACTGAAAGAGCAAGCTCGTTTTGTGCTGCAGCTGACATTTCGCAGAAATGTCTGTACATTTTGGCTCAAACGCATCATGAACGTGTGCATAGCTGTGTTCAACGGTGAGTTATTGGTATTTTTTAAAATTATTCATCACCATTTTGTTTTGGTGTATATTTTTACAGTTCCAGTTTACGCATTTTTTGACACGGCTATTTTTTAAACATGAATACTTGTTTTTAGATTGGAAAGTGGACTAAAAGAAGTTTGCAAGACTTATTATTCAGGCCGAATAAAGCAAATAAAAAATTGGAAAGAAAAAGCTAATCATCCATTCTTGGCGGTTCGCTACAACTTTAAAATTGGTTACTTCCAAGAAATTCGGAGAGATCATATAGCTGCTATGAGGTGTGCTAGAAAACTATATTTCTTTTATGTCGGTCACTGCAATAATTGAACGTTTTTTACATCATCATTAATATACATCTTTAACCCTCTTAGTTATTTTGTATTACAGTCACTACTTGTCGGCTACAGACGCCCTTCATGCTATCAGAATCACAGATAGTAA
>Ga0210040_10008085_pt1 | contig 12561 bp, 5 predicted proteins | sample CryGeyCG12114_NA_FD_185462 | JGI IMG/M metagenome (GOLD analysis project Ga0210040, IMG submission 185462) | Groundwater microbial communities from aquifer - Crystal Geyser CG19_WC_8/21/14_NA (SPAdes) (version 2) | ecosystem: Environmental > Aquatic > Deep subsurface > Groundwater | place: USA... | reverse complement strand
ATCGAAGAAATGCCGGGTCAGGTAGTTGACTATCACAGCTTTCGAAGTTGTTGAAAACTGATTGCTGATACTCACGGGGCCCATAATGTAACGATACTCCGGATGAGTGGCCAGATACTCGGCAATGCCTTTCCAAAGCAACGACAGCGGTAACGGCTGCCGCTGATACTCAACTCGCACAAAAGAGCAGCCCAGTTCCAGTGACTGACGCAGTACAGGCTTCAATTCCCGTTTCAGGCGAAACAGGGAGTGTACGTAGAAGCCGCGCCGGCCGTATTGCCGCAGAATCGCCCGTCCCAGCCCCATTCGGTAGGCCCCAACAAGCAGCTGGTTTTCTCGGTCGTAGAGAAATAGGTGCCGGTAATATGCATCGTAGGCGTCGAGGTCAGTAGGCTGCTGGGCACCCTCCCCGACCCGGCGAAACGTTAACTCACGCAGCCTGCCGATTTCGCGGAGCACGTTCGGTATTTCGCACTTCTTGGCCACGTACACCTCCCAGCGCCCGCTCACAAGCAAGCACCGGCTGGGCCGAAGCGCGGCTATATCTGCTGCAACAAGCGCGGGCGGTGTCTCGGTAATAACGGAGGGTACCGGCAGCGGCGGCAGCAAGGCAGCAGTGCGCCGCTCGGGCGGAGTTCCTAAAGCATATACCCTGGCCCGAAGGTAGGCTAGCTGATCAGGAGCAGGCAGCCGGTCGAGCACTGTTGGCGCTACCGGCAGGCCAATGCGCACCTGAATGGTCTGACCTCGTTTGTTAAGCAGTTCGGCCGGCAACCGAGCAGTGCGCAACAACGGATGTAGCAAGCCTATTAGGCTAAACTGGGTGCTATTTTGCCCGCTCAGCCAGACTGGTACGACAGGTACGCGCGCAGCCGTCAGGAGCCGCCCAGCCGTAGGATTCCAGGGTGCATCGAGGGGTAATTGAGTTGGGCCAGCCCGGTGTGCTACCTCCCCGGCCGGGAAAAGCAGCAATGGCACATTGTTGTGCAGATAGCGCAGCAGACGCCGCACGCCCGGCACGTTGCGCCCAGCTGCCGCCCGTTCCGGACTAACCAGCACCAGTTGCTTTGTTAAGTGCGGTAGTAGGGATGCCAGTAGCTCATTAGCCACCACTCGCAACTCTGGGCGCACTTTTCCCAGTACGTGCAACAGTACCAGCCCGTCTAAGAGGCCGCAGGGATGATTGGCAACCGCTACGAAGGCCCCGGCTGGCAAGCGCTGTAGCTCGGCTGGGTTGTAGCTGACCGTGATGCACAGATGCTCCAGCAACAGGTCGACGAAGGCCAGGCCACTCTCATGCTGACACTGCTCATACAGCCGCTCTATATCACGAAGTTGCGCGAACTGCTCCCACAGGGGCCGCAGCAACTCAGGCCAACGGCGTAGCCCTACAGGCAAAAAGGAAGGTTGAAAGGGAAGCAGTTCCATTGCAAGGCAAGTTTGGGTAGCAGCTTGTCAGCAATAGCAGCAGCCACTCAAACTTCCGAACCCAGTATTAGATGTGTATTATCATCTAATTACCAAAGTGTTACTATTTCCATACTGCCTTATTGCGCCCAAATACAGAGAGCCGCGTTGCAGCGCGGCTCTCCATCTTCTTCGGGCTCTCATTCACTTTCACTCACCATAAAAGTACGAGTCTTGAGGAGGATAAGTTAGGATAAAAAAATGAATAACAAATAGTTAATATTGTTTTAATATGCTGAAAACCAGATCCAATCACTCCTGACTCTCAAAAAATGGCAGGAAACGGCGTAGCTCTTCTACCCCTAGTAGTACCCGCTTGACCAGCCCCCTACAGGTCTTGTAGCATCATACAAAGTGTCTGCAACGGTCCGTGGATACAATTTCAATCAATAATTTCACCAGCCACTCAGGCTTTACTGTCCTTGAAAACAAATAGTTAAATCCATATCTAGCATAATTATTGTGATACTCACCTAATCATTCACTTTCAATTCTTTACCATCTATGCTTGCACCCTTACCATCTCTCCGTTTTCTGCTGTTAACAGTCATGCTGCTGGCAATGCACGCCAGCCAGGCCTCCCATTTTTTGGGTGGCCAGCTAACCTACACCGTGGTACCGGGCGTAGCCAATCGTTATAAATTTACGCTGCGTGTATACCGCGACTGTAGCGGTGCGGCACTATACACGACGGCCACCTTTAGATTTCGCAGTGCCGGCTGTAGTCCAGCCCCTGGTGACCCTGCCGATTACGTTGCGCAGCTGGTTGGGGGCTCTACCATTGGCAGCGACTACTGCGCAACCGCAACAGGCGGCGCCAGCCCGTGCGGCCTCGGCTTGCCTACCAACTACGAAACCGGCCGCTACGAGTACGAGGTGACTCTACCGCCCAAAGCAGAATGGCGCATCAGCGTCACCGACAATGCCCGCCCGGAGCTGGCCAACCTGATAGGCCAAAATAACATCTACTACGAAGCCGTGTTGCGCAACAGCCAAGGGGGGCAGGCCATCCAGAACAACTCGGCCACTTTCGCTACGCTTCCCACCCAATTTGTTGGCTGGAACCTGCCGAGCATATTCAGTCATTTGGCCGTTGATGCTGATGGCGACTCACTGGCGTATTCACTGGTTTCGCCTTTGCAAAACTGCAACGACCCCAATGCCTACAAGCCGATATCATCAACCTCTTTCATCGTGCTGCCTCCCGTTGGCGGGGCAACGTGTGTGGCCAACCTGAGTGTTCCCAACATCTACACGCCCACATTTCCGTTGGCTTCGTTTACAATTACTGGCAATTGCCCGGTGAAAACGGCCGTTCCTTCCTTTGATTTCAATCCGGCTATGGGGGCCATGTCGTTTACCCCGTTTTTGTATACTCCTGGCACTACCGTAGCAGAGCAGGCACAGAATAAATATGCTGTTGCCGTGCAGGTAGATGAGTACCGGCGCATCAACAACGTTTCCACGCTGGTGGGTACTACCCGGCGCGACATGCTATTTATAGTGGTAGATTGTGGTACCAACCAGAACCCGACGCTGGCTCCGTTGCGGATCAACAATAGCTCGGCAGGTGTACCAGCCACCGCTATTATTCCGGCTGTAGCCGGCCAGTTGGTAAGCGTGCAGCTCACCGGCACCGATGCCAACAACACGCAACTTCTGACTCTGACCAGCAACGCCGAGCAGGTGCTGACCAATGCCGACTTTGTGGCTTCAGCGCCCGGCACTCAACCAACGGCCACCCTCAACTGGCTGCCACCGGCTTCGGCCCGTCCGGGCCTCTACTACTGCACCGTCACGACCACTGATAATGCGTGTCCAATCAAAGGTGTTACGCAGCAGACGCTTACGTTCCGCCTTACCGGTACCGCCCTGGCCACTAAGTCTGCCTCAAACGTGACGACGCTGGCCGCAGCGCCTACCCCTTTCCGCGGGCAGGTACGCTTCCGCCTCGCGCAACCAGGGGTGCAAACCGTGACAGTATTTGACCGGCTGGGACGGCAGGTAGCCGTGCTACGCAGCCAGCCTACGGGTGAAGTAACCTGGCAGCCCGGCGCACAGGTAGCGGCTGGCTTGTACCTGGCCCGCTCGGCCGACGGGCAGCAGGTAGCCCGCCTGTTGCGCACCGACAGCGAATAAACCTGCTTTGCTTAACGCTTACAAAAACGGCCCCGCCAGCAGATGCTGGCGGGGCCGTTTTTGTAAGCTAAGCGTAATGAAGCAGTTAGTCCAGGGAGGCGGCGCTATTGTGAGAGGTCGAGGGGCGATTCACGGACCGGGTAGCGTCTATTGAGGAACTGTATTCTTTTTTCAGAAGCTTGATGTTGGCGGCAACCTCCTCCAGCTTCGCCTTTATTTCTTCTGCCGAACGGGTATATGGGCTACGCTTACCAGTCCAGGCAAGAAACTGTTTGATTTCTTCTTCCGCAAAACGAACCATGCTGGCAGCATTTTGCAGGAATTCTTCTTCTACTTCCATGAGGTTGCCTGACTTTTTTCGTGGCTTTCTAAATCGGTGGAATAGTTGAACAATAGGTAGAGGCAGGAGCAGGTAGTATACGCGGAAGGCACAATAGTACGTAGTGGCTTCCAGTCCCCAACGTATTACACTAAAAGTAGTTGTTACCAACCAGTAATCATCAGCCGCTGTGTGCCTAGCTGCTGCCCTTGCATGTTGGTCAACACCAAGTGGTACAGGCCGCTGGGCAAAGCAGTTCCTGTTAGCGTCACTGTAGCTTCCGAAACCGGCAGTTGCCGCAGCAGGATACCGCGCAGATCGTACACGGCCAGCGTGTTGGCTAACCCGGCCTCTGGGGTATGCAGCCGCACTCTTACCTCACCAGAAGTAGCAGCTGGATTAGGATACGCCTCCAGTAGGTGTGGTGGCACTTGCTTGCCTAGCACCACTACGGCCACTGGCGAGAAGGTCTCGTTGCCGTCGACATCCACTTGTCGCAGCCGGTAATAGAGCGCAGGGGCACCTAAGGTCTTGGCGGTTTCATCATGGAAACTATAGGTGTGGCTGCTGGCCGTGGTTCCGGCGCCTTTCACTTGGCTAAGAGCCATGAACCTATCGGTGGGTTGTTGGGCACGTTCTATCACGAAATGGCTATTGCTAAGCTCTGAAGCTGTTTGCCAGCTTACCTCTACCCCCTCTTCCACGGCCCGCGCCTGAAATGCCCGTAACACCACGGGCAGTGGGGCCGCCGCTGGATTAGTAATGGTAGGAATACCCTGAGGCCGGTCGTGCGCGAAGGCGTAATAAACGCGGGTCTGATCGAGGAGCGTAACGGCGTTATCAACCTCAATCTCCACGCGCTGAAAGTTCTGGGTGGTCCGGAAAAACACTTCTATACGCCCATCTGGCAGCAATCCTTGCTGCAACAAGCTCGCACCACTGGTAGTTTCCAGTAACTGGTTGCCGTTGGCGCCGCCGTACGTGCGTAGCGTAATACCACTCAGCAGCTGCGTGTTGAGCAAGCCAGCGCCTTGGTTGAGTGCTACGCCAGCCGTGTTACCTGCCAAACCTGTGCCGTTCAGATTCAGGCGCAGGGCTGAGGAAGTAACCGCTCCAGCCAAACCCGTGCGTAGTATAGCGTAATCATTTAAGTTGCTATCGGCGGCTCGTTCCGGATTCAGCACGTTGGCGCACAACACACACAGCACTCCATTGGAAGACACATCAAACTGATTGGCGCCGCTGGCAAAGTTAGATAGCACAGGAGTCTGGTCACGGAAAACGGAAGGCTCCAGTCCAAAGCCAAAGAATATCCGCAAATCATCGAGGACACTAAGGGCACTAGAGCGCGTAAGCTGAAGCTCATCAAAAGCCAGGGTACTCGGAAAGCTTATATGCTGCTTGCCGTCAGGCAGTAGGGCTACGCTTAGCAGCTGGGCACCACCAACTACTTCCTGCACCACTCCGTTCCGGTAAGTAGTAATGCGTAGCCCGGCTAAGGCTGTCACATCCACCAAGCCCTGCTGTTCTACCACAAACCCCGCCTGGTAGCCAGCCGGCGCTTCCGCCTCCAGCTTCACCCGTAGCGTGTTGGGGCAACTAACTCCCAAAAAGGTGGTGAATAGGGCGTAGTTGGTCAGGCTCTGATCAGCGGCCCGCTCGGGGTTGAGCACATTAGAATTCACGCAGATCGTCACATTGTTGTCGACGACGGCAGTGCTGTACTGGGCGCCGTCGGCAGGAGCCGCAAAGCGAGATAGTACCCCGCGGGCTGTCTCCACTACGTTGGCATCAACGCCATAGGCATAATATACTTTCACATCGTAGCCCACATTGAGCAGCGAGTTGATTTCTATTTCAACCTGATCAAACGGCTCCGTGGCCAGAAATTCCACCCGACCCGGCGTAGTAGAGCCCAGCACTGCCAGCGCCAGTGTGGTGATATTCAGGCTTTGCTTTGGCGCAGCATCACCGGTGCGGTACGTACGCAGGGTGACGGTACCAATGGCGGAAAGGCCGGTGTTGGCGCCAATTACCACCCCGGCCCGGTAGTTTTTGGGCACCAGCCCTGACATGTGCATGCGCAGGGCTATCGGAAACAGCCCAAGCGTTAAAGTAGAAGGGTGTAGCGTAGCGAAAGTGGTGAAATCATTGTCTACAGCGTTAGTCTCGTTGGAAATACGGCCGCAGGTGATACCCAACGAGCAAGCCCGCTCGAAGGAAGACTGGCCGGTAGTAGAGTAGTAAGCCGGCCTAGTCTGGGTCTGTGCCCAGGCTGAAGATAAGCTCAGCAGACACACTGCTAAGAAATTGAACAAGTGGACGTAAGAATATTTCATCATTGCAGTAGGGGTTAGAACGTAAGACCATTTGTGTGTCTACGGCTAAGTGCAACGACATTGCCATGTTACAATTTTTCTTAAAATTGTCTGATGTTCAGAATATTAACTATATTTACTAATCTGCATATTTTCTCCTTTTTAGATTCTACCTCCTAATTCGAGAAATTATGGCAAAGCCCGTTTTTCCCTGTTATACTCGCATCCTTCCTTCACCCCCCTGCTACCTCAGCTATCGGAAGCTCGACAATTATAACAGCGTCCACTGAATGGATACCTGTCAGCAACCCACCCCCCGATTGATTTCGTTATAGCCGGTTAAGTTCTTCACCCCCGCATGCCTATTTCATCACCTGTTCATATTTTTATAGTCGAGGACAATGCTTGGTATGGCGAGTTACTCGAGTACAAATTAGCGCAGAACCCTGATTATCAGATTCAACGCTTTACTACTGCCCAAGCCTGCTTGGCCCACCTACATGAGCAGCCTGACCTCATTACCCTCGATTACAACCTGCCGGATGGCAAAGGCGACGAGGTATTACGCCAGATAAAGGAGCGGCTGCCCGAGGTAGCCGTCATTGTTATTTCCGGGCAAGAAGACGTACGCACCGCCATTGGCTTGCTTCGGCAGGGTGCTTACGACTACCTGGTAAAAGACGAGGAAACAGCCGACCGACTTTGGAATGTGGCCGGCAATGTGCGCAAACAGCTACAACTAAAGCGGGAAAATGAGCGTCTGCGCGAACAAATCGGGCAGAAGTATGACCCCAGCCGCGCTATTTTGGGCGAAAGCTCACAGATGCGGCAGTTGGCTTCCCTCATTGAAAAAGCGGCCCGCACCAATATCACGGTTTCGGTGAGCGGCGAAACGGGTACCGGCAAAGAACTGGTGGCCAAAGCTATTCACTTCCAATCGAGCCGCCGCAACCGCGCTTTTGTGGCGGTAAACGTGGCCGCCATTCCGCATGAGCTACTCGAGAGTGAGTTGTTCGGGCACGAGAAAGGCGCGTTTACGGGGGCCATCAGCCGCCGGATCGGCCGGTTTGAAGAAGCCCACCAAGGCACCCTGTTCCTAGATGAAATTGGCGAATTGCCCCTCGATTTGCAGGCCAAGCTGCTGCGAGTGCTCCAGGAGCGTGAAGTGCAGCGCGTGGGCGGCGGCCAGCCTATTCCGTTTGATGCGCGCCTGATGGTGGCTACCCACCGCAACATGGAAGAGGAAGTGAAACAGGGCCGCTTTCGGGAGGACCTCTATTACCGGCTGCTGGGCTTGCCCATTGTGCTGCCCCCATTGAGGGAGCGGGGCGAAGACATTCTGCTGCTAGCCGAGTCTTTTCTGACCGATTTTTGCAGCCAGAACAAGATGGCTCCTTGCGCCTTCTCTCCGGCAGCTCAGGATCTGATGTTGCATTACCCATTTCCGGGCAATGTGCGGGAGTTGAAAGCTGTGGTGGAGTTGGCCGCTGTGCTGGCTGAGCACGACACTATTCAGCCCCAGGATTTGTCGTTGCGGCTGCAAAATGCGGTTGGGAGCAGTTCGTCGCTCCCGGTCGGCAACGAATCGTTGCGGGTGCAGGTAGCCAATATTGTGCAGCGGTATCTGGATGCACATCAAGGGAATATTCTGCAGGTAGCGGCCAAGCTGCAAATCGGCAAATCCACTATCTACCGGATGGCGCAGAACAACGAAGTGAAGATCCGCTAACCCCCATCTTGCCAGGCCCCCGCAGCATTTGCGAAGCATGGGGTAGAATTTTCCCTAGGTCGCCGGATTCGAGCAACTTACCTTTGCTTGGATCCGGCGACCTAGGGAAAATTCTTTGTGCGCCTTCGATAACGGGCCATTACTCCAAACACGCCCCGTTTTCGTATAATATGGCTAGAAATTATAGCGTGTAGTATGACCTCAATAGTATACCGCCAGCAGCAACGCCTTTTACGCCAGGCGCGCAGCGTTCAGCGGGATGCGCAGCGGCAGCTTCAGGAGCTGCGCGAACAGCTACGGCAGCAAAACGAAACGGCGGCCAGTCAGCTGAACGCCCTGCTGCAAACCATGAGTACTGGTATGCTAGCCCTGGACGAGCATTTCCGGATAGTACTCGTTAATCAGCGCCTGTGTGAGCTATTGCAACTGCCGCAGCCCGCGGCTGCTTACGTCGGCCAGATGGAAGTGTCTTTTTTCTCGCAGGCCATCCTATTTCTCGACTCTGAGCAGGTGCAGCAACAGGCGCAGGAAGCCATGCAGGCCCAGCTGCGCCGGGCCGAACTGCTAACCTTAGCCAACGGCACTATTCTGCAGCGGGAATACCTGCCCCTGATGCAGGACGGGCAAACCGTGCTGCACCTGTGGAGCTACGAGGATGTAACGGAGCAGCAACGGGTACAGGCCAGGGTGCGGGAACTCTCTCAACTGGCAGAACTGAGTCCGTCGCCTATTATCTGCTTCGGCAACGACGGCCAGGCGCGCTACGCCAACTCAGCTGCCGAGCACCTGTTACACGCTCTGGCGCAGCCCCAATGGCAAGCCGACCACGATTTTCTGCGGCGTGAGGTAGCCGCCGCTCTGGCCACTAATACGCCCCGGATGGTAGAACACAGCCTCGACAACGGCCATTACCTCTGGACCGTGGTGCCGCTGATCGGCGAAGATGCCGCCAACATATATCTGACGGATATTACGGCCCGGCGCCAGGCAGAAAAAGAACTCAACCATAGCCAGCTGTTTGCCGCCCGCATCAACGATACCATACCTGCTATTGTGTTTCTGTTCGATCGGCAGCAACAACGGGTGGTGTACGTAAACCAGCAGGTGGAACGGATGCTGGGCTATACCGAACAGCAGATTCTGGTGCTCGGCGACACCATCATGCCGCACCTGCTGAATGGTGATGGACGGGACCAGCTTCGCAAGCTGCGGGAGAAGATTGAGGTTCTCTCCGACCTCGAAATTCTGACTCAGGAGCTACGAGTTCAGCATCAGAACGGGAGTTGGCGCTACTTGCGGATTCAGGCCCGTGTATTTCTGCGCAACGCCGACGGCACCATCAAGCAGTTGGTTGGCAGCGCCGAAGACGTTACCGAGCGGAAGGCAACCGAAGAATCATTGCGGCAAGCCCGCCTGCTCCAGGAACAGGTAGCCAACACGGTTCCCAACCTGATTTATATCTACGACTACACCCAGCGCCGAAACGTATACTGCAACCGCTACATCGAAACGATTACGGGCTATACTGAGGCTGAAATTTTGGCTATGGGTGGAGAGGCGTTACTTTCGCTGATGCCGGAGGAAGAGGCGCAGAAGCTGCGGCAGCACATAGCACAGATGGTTGATGCCGAGGATGGGCAGGTAATGACCATGGAGTATCACCTGAATCATCTGAACGGCTCGGTGCGGTGGCTGCGCGTCACGACTACTCCCTTTGCGCGCGACGAGGCCGGCCGGGTGCAGCAAATAGTGGGCACGGCCGAAGACATAACCCGCTGGAAAGTGGCCGACGAGCAGCGCCGCACCGCCAACCGTCGGCTCGCCGACCAGAACCGCCTGTTCCGTCAGGTAATCGATACCACGCCGCACCTTATCTACCTCAAAGACAACCAAGGCCACTATCTGCTGGCCAACCGCGCCACGGCCGAACTCTACGGCATGACGCCCGCTCAGATTGTGAACACCCAATTGGGGCAGCGGCCAATTAGCGTGGCCGACAGCCTGCGCTACCGCCGCCAGGATGAGCAGGTGATTCGTACCGGCAAGGAGATGACGCAGGAGGAAACCTTCACCCGCCCCGATGGCTCCGTAGTGTGGTTTCACAGCATCAAACGGCCTTTCGTGCTGGCCGATGGCAGTGTGCAGGTGCTCGGCATCGACAGCAATATCACCGAACTCAAGCACACCCAACTAGACCTGCGGGCAGCCAAAGAGGCCGCCGAAGAGAATGCGCAAGCCAAGCAGAACTTCCTGGCCAACATGAGCCACGAAATTCGGACGCCGCTCAACGGTATTCTGGGCATTGCCGGCCTGCTGGCCAAAACGCCGCTCGACGATCAGCAAAGCCAATATCTGCGCCACATCCGCCATTCAGCCGACCACCTGCTGGTGGTGATCAACGATGTGCTGGCCATGGCCCAGTTGGGCGCCGGAAAAATCAGAACCGAAACCATTCCGTTTGACTTGCGCGATGTGCTGCGGGCCAGCCAGGAATCGTTGCTGCCGCGGGCGCAGGAAAAAGGTATTGCCTTGCAACTGGAGCTGCCGCCCGCCGATGTACCCACCACTGTACTCGGCGACCCGCACCGCCTGCGTCAGATTCTGCTTAATCTGATTTCCAACGCCGTGAAGTTCACGGCGCAAGGAGAGGTGACGCTCAGCTGCCGCCGCCTAAGCAACCCCGGCGAAAAGCCGCTGTTCAAGTTTTCGGTGCAGGATACCGGGCCGGGCATTCCAGCCTATCAGTTGCAGGAAATGTTCGAGCCGTTCACCCAGGCCTCGGCCAGCACGGCCCGCGAATACGGCGGCTCAGGTTTGGGCCTGAGTATCTCGCGCGGGCTGGTCGAGCTCATGGGCGGCATTCTGACGGCTGACAGTGCGCTGCAGCTAGGTAGCACGTTCACGTTTTCGTTGCCGTTTAGCCCCGCCACGGTTGCTGCCAAGGCCGATTTGCCTGTGCCGGCGCTCGACTACCGTAGCCTGGGGCCGCGCCGGGTACTGCTGGCCGAAGACAATGCCATCAACCAGTTTCTGGTGGAGTCGTTGCTGCACAACTGGGGCTGGAGCGTAGACACGGCCAGTACCGGCCCTGAAGCCCTCAATCTGTTCGGTAAAAACTTCTACGACGTGGTGCTGATGGATATTCAGATGCCAGGGATGGATGGCGTAACAGCCACACGCCTGCTGCGGCAACACCCTGATGCCCGGCGGGCCGTAACGCCCGTGCTGGCCCTTACGGCGCATGCGCTGCGGGGGGAGGCCGAACGCTACCTGGAATCCGGCTTCTCAGGCTACCTTTCCAAGCCGTTTCAGGAAGAAGACCTGTTTCAGACCATTGCCACGGTGCTTGGGCAACGCTCGGCTGTACAGGCCACCTCAGTTGGACCAAGAACAGCCAGCCACGAAGAAGAGCCAGCGAAAGAAGCAACTACCCTTTACAGTCTAGGTGGTATCCGGCGCCTAGCTCACGGCAACGAAGATTTTGTGCGACGGCTAGCCCAGCTTTTCATTCAGACCACCCCGCCCGCCGTACGGGGCCTGGAGCAGCACGCCGACACCGGCGACTGCCAGAAGCTTGCCGCTTCGGCGCACGACCTGAAAAGCTCCCTTGATGGCCTGCACATCCGCCAACTCCACGCGCCCATCCGTCGCCTCGAAGCCTGCCGCGACACGCCTCTACCTTCCCCAGAAGTGCAGCAACTGGTAGCGTTGGTCCGCGACGTGACGGAGCAAGTAATGGACGGGCTCCGGCAGGATTTTCCAGGCTTATGATGCATCGATGAAAGGAGTCATCATCGCCTTCAACTTCGGTCAATAAGTCGTTTTCAACGAAGTTTTCTCTGTTCGATTTCCATGAAAGGCAATGACCGATAAGGTACTGGACGCACTCGTTATCGGGGCGGGGCAGGCCGGACTGGCAGCAGCATACTACCTGCAACAGCACGGCGCAGACTTTGTGGTGCTGGACGAGCGGCCGGCCGTGGGCGACGTCTGGGCAACGCGCTTCGAGGCGCTACGGCTGTTTTCGCCGGCCTGGGCAAGTGGGCTGCCGGGTTTCCCCTGGCCAGGTTCGGCCCTGCGTTATCCAACCAAGGATGAAGCCGCTGCTTATTTGCAAGCCTACGCTGCCCACTTCCGGTTTCCGGTGCATCTGGGCCAACAAGTCGTTCAACTGGCCGCCGCCGACAATGACGTGAGCTACACCGTTGAAACAGCTGCTGGATCTGTTTACCACGCCCGGCGAGTTATTGTAAGCACAGGAGCTTACACGGCGCCGCGAATACCGAATTTCGCCGCCGAACTACCTGCCTATGTGCAGCAGTTGCACAGCAGCCAGTACCATCAAGCTGCCCAGCTAAGTGGAAAGGGGCCGGTGGCCGTGGTGGGCAGCGGTAATTCGGCCCTTCAGATTGCCGCCGATTTAGCCAGAGCAAGCTGGCCCGTTTTTGCGGCTTTCGACGATAAAACGGGAGCTTTTCCGAACAACCACGTAACGTGGCTACTGCTTAAAGGCAGCGGCTTTCTGCGCCTTCCGCGCGCGACCACCATTGGGCGGCACATCATGCAGCAGCCTGAGCCCGTGGTCCGCG
>Ga0210040_10008084_pt1 | contig 12561 bp, 11 predicted proteins | sample CryGeyCG12114_NA_FD_185462 | JGI IMG/M metagenome (GOLD analysis project Ga0210040, IMG submission 185462) | Groundwater microbial communities from aquifer - Crystal Geyser CG19_WC_8/21/14_NA (SPAdes) (version 2) | ecosystem: Environmental > Aquatic > Deep subsurface > Groundwater | place: USA... | reverse complement strand
TGGTCGACGCCCTCGCCGGGCACGACGACCTGGTGGACCTGCTCTGGGAGACCGTCGGGGAGCTGAACACCTCCCACGCCTACGTGAACCCGCCGCACGGCCCGGGTGACCGGGACCGCCGGCTCGGCCTGCTCGGCGCCGACCTCAGCCCCGCGGACGGGGGGTGGCGGATCGACCGCATCCTGGCCGGGGAGAGCAGCGACCCCGAGGCCCGCTCACCGCTGCGGGCCGCCGGCGTGGCCGCGTCCGTGGGTGACCTGGTGGTCGCGGTGGACGGCCGTCCCGTCGACCCGGCGGCCGGCCCGGCGGCGGGGCTGGTCGGCCGGGCCGGGAAGCCGGTGGAGCTGACCCTGCGCTCGGGCGGCGCGGACCGGCGGGTGGTGGTGGTGCCGCTGGCGAGCGAGGAGGCGCTGCGCTACCAGAGCTGGGTGGCCGGCCGCTCGGCCTACGTCCGCGAGCGCAGCGGCGGCCGGCTCGGCTACGTGCACGTGCCGGACATGATGAGCCTGGGCTGGGCGCAGCTGCACCGCGACCTGCACGCGGCCACCGAGGCCGAGGGCCTGGTGGTGGACGTCCGCTACAACCGGGGTGGCCACACCAGCTCGCTGGTGCTGGAGCGGTTGGCCCGGACCGTGGTCGGCTGGACGGTGTCCCGGCACGCCGAGCACCCGCGTCCCTACCCGCAGCAGTCCCCGCGCGGTCCGGTGGTCCTGGTGGCCAACGAGCACTCCGGCTCCGACGGCGACATCGTCAACGCCGCGGCCCAGGCCATGGGGCTGGGGCCGGTGGTCGGGATGCGCACCTGGGGTGGCGTGATCGGCATCGACGGCCGCTTCGCGCTGGTCGACGGCACCGCCATCACCCAGCCCCGCTACGCCTTCTGGCTGCAGGGCTACGGCTGGGACGTGGAGAACCACGGGGTCGACCCCGACATCGAGGTGGTCCACACCCCGGCCGACCACGAGCGGGAGGCCGAGGCGGACCCGCAGCTCGACCGCGCGGTCAGCGAGGCGCTGGCCCGGCTGGCGCAGACGCCGGCCGCCGAGCCGCCGGCCCTGCCCGAGCCCCGGGTGCGTTGACCCGGACGCGCTGAGCCGGCTGCTCGACAGGCGCGGCTGCTCGAGAGGCGCGGCTGCGCGAGAGGGCCGGACGCACGAGAGGCCCGGGGACGGTAGGTCCCCGGGCCTCTCGGCGGTGCACCGGCCGGAGCCGGCCGGGCTCAGCCGGTGATGGAGTCCTCGTACTCGATGATCTCGTCGACCTTGGGGCCGGACGGGGTGGTCGGGTCGAAGACGTAGCCCAGCCACTCCTTGGCCAGCCGGCGGGCGAGCTGCAGGCCGATGACCCGCTGGCCGAGGGTCAGCACCTGGCAGTCGTTGGACAGGATCGAGCGCTCGACGCTGAACGAGTCGTGCGCCACGGTCGCCCGGATGCCCGGCACCTTGTTGGCGGCGATGGCCACGCCGATGCCGGTGCCGCAGAACAGGATCGCCCGGTCGGCCTCGCCGGCCCGGATCTTCTCCCCGGCGGCGATGGCGACCGAGGGGTAGGAACCGCCGTCCAGGTCGTCGCCGTGGACGCCGAGGTCGGTGACCTCGACGCGGTCGTCGGCCTGCATGTCGGCGAGGATGACGTCCTTGTAGTCGAAGCCGGCGCTGTCGCTGCCGACGAGCAGGCGGATCTTGTCAGTCATGGTGTGGTCTCTCTGTGGTGGGGACGGCGGGTCAGCTCGAGGTGCCGGCGTCGTCCAGGACAACGCCGACAGCGGTCACGATCATCCCGAGCGAGACCGCTCCGGGGTCGGGGGTGCCGACGCTGCGCTCGGCCAGCGGGCGGGCCCGGCCGATCCGCGGCGTGAGGCCGGCGGTGTCCGCCGCCGCCTGCACGGCGACCTCGGCAGCCTGGCGCCAGGCCGGCGCCAGCGCGGTCCCGTCGGCGACGCCGGCCTCCAGCGCGTCGACGAAGGGGAACAGCGCGTCCAGCATGGTCTTGTCCCCCAGCTCGGCCTTGCTGAACACCTTCAGCTTCTCCACGGCCGAGCGGACGGCCTCGACGAGCCGGGTGCCGGTCACCTCGTCGGTGTTGCCCAGCCCCTGGCCGATGCCGTCGATCAGCACGCCCCAGAGGATGCCGCTGGTGCCGCCGGCCCGGTCACCGAAGGCGGCCCCGGCGGCGCGGAGCACGGTCTGCACCCCGCCCTGGGTCTGCTCCGCCGCCTCGCTCGCGGCACCCGCCCCGCGGGACATCCCGATCCCGTGGTCGCCGTCGCCGGCCACCGCGTCCAGCTGGCCGAGCTCCTCCTTGTGCTCCTCGACGCAGGCGTGCAGCGCGGCGACGGCCCTGCGGGCCACGACGGCCGCGGCGCGCGAGGCCTCGCTCGCCTCCTCGGCGGCGTCGACCTCCGCGGTGGGCACGGCCCGCGCCCGCGGGGTGCTGCGCTGGGTCCGCACGGCGTTGCCGCGCTTGAAGGCCGGGGTGTCCGCCGGTGCGGTCCACCAGGCCTCCAGCTCCTCGTCCAGCCAGGTCACCGACAGCGAGCAGCCGGCCATGTCCAGGCTGGTGACCAGCTCTCCGACCTCGGGGGCCACCAGCTCGACGCCGGCGTCGGTGAGCAGCGCGGCCACGTCGCCGAAGAGCACGAACAGCTCCTCGTACTTCGTGGCACCCAGACCGTTCAGCAGGACCGCGGCGCGACCGCTCGCCCCCGCCGGCCGCTCGGCCAGCACCCGCTCGACCAGCTGCGCGGCCAGCTCGGTGGCGGGCATCCACGGGGCGGAGCTGATCCCGGGCTCGCCGTGGATGCCGAGGCCGAAGTCCATCTGCCCGGGCTCGACGTGGAACAGCGGGGCGTCCGCGCCGGGCATGGTGCAGCCCTCGAAGGCGACCCCGAAGGAGGAGGTCGCGGCGTTGGCCGCCCGCATCACGCGCTCGACCTCGTCGAGGTCGCGGCCGGCCTCGGCGGCGGCCCCGCCGATCTTGTAGACGGTGAAGGTGCCCGCGATGCCGCGCCGCTGGTCGCGGTCCTCGGCGGGGCCGGAGGCGATGTCGTCGGTGACGTAGACGATCCGGGTGTCGATCCCGTCGGCGCGCAGCCGGTCGGCGGCGACGGCGAAGTTCAGCCGGTCGCCGGCGTAGTTGCCGAAGGCCAGCACGACGCCGGCTCCGCCGTCCGCGGCCCGGCCCACCCGGTAGACCTGCTCGGCGGACGGGGAGGCGAACAGGTCGCCCAGCACGGCGGCGTCGGCGAAGCCGGTGCCGACGACCCCGTTGTAGGACGGGTAGTGCCCCGAGCCGCCGCCGACCAGCAGGCTGACCTTGCCCTCCCCCGGTCCGCCGGCGCGGACGAAGCCGGACGCGCCCTCGACGCGCTCCACGTGCGCGGGGTACGCGGCGGCGAACCCCCGGAGGATCTGGTCCTTGAACGCGGCGGGGTCGTTGTGCACGTAGGTCATGGCGCCTCCTGGCAGTCGGGTCCGGCGCTACGAGGCGACGGCGTGGTCGATCCCGGCCGCCGACCAGGCCGCGAGGACCTCGGGGTCGGCTCCGGCGTCGGTGATGATGAGGTCCAGCTCGGTCAGCGAGGCGATCTTGAGCAGCGCCAGCCGGCCGAGCTTGGTGTGGTCGACGAGCAGGTACCTCTTGGTGGCGGAGTTGAGCATCTCGCGCTTGAGGGCGACGATCTGCTCCTCCTGGTGGAACATGTCGCTGGCCGACACCGCCGAGGTGGACATGAAGACGGCGTCGACGTGGAGGCCGCGGACCTGCTCGGTGGTCTGCACCCCGACGAAGGAGTCGTGGGCGACGTCGTAACGGCCACCGATCCCGATCACCGTCAGGTTGTGGTCCTGGGTCAGCTCGCTGAGCCGGCGCAGCCCGGCCACGAAGGTGGTGGCCACGTGCAGCGGGGCGCGGTCCGGCAGCCCCTCCACCATCTTGAGCGTGGTGGTGCTGTCGTCCAGCAGGATCGACATCCCCGGGTGCACGTGCTGCAGCGCGGCGGCCGCGATCGCGGTCTTCTCCGCCGTCATGGTGGCCAGCCGGTAGGACATCTGCGACTCGAAGATGCCGGACGGCTGGGCGGTGACGCCGCCGTGGAACTTGCGCACCACGCCGCGGCGCTCGAGCTCGTCGAGGTCGCGGTGGATGGTGACGATGCTGACCCCGAAGCGGCCGGCCAGGTCCTGGGCGGTGGCCGAGCCGGCGTCCAGCACCGCCTCGGTGATCAGCCGCTTGCGGGTCTCGGTCTTGCGCTCGCGCGGTGAGCCCACCTCAGCTGCCGTCATGGCTGACCGTTCCTCCTGGAGGTGTCGCAGTCCGGCTGGTGCGGGGGCCGCCGGCCCGGACCCGGGATCGCCCCCGGGTCCGGTGCCGCGACGCGTGGCGTGATCATAGCGACGCGCCGCCGACGGGCTACTTGCTGAGCACGAAGTTGTTGAGCTTGCTGGCGTTGTCCTTGGTGATCAGGACGCAGTCCAGGGCCTGCTTCTCCTCGGCGACCCCGGTCTGGCCGGTGGTCAGCATCCCGTTCAGCTGCTCGACCGCCTTCGTGGTGCCCTCGACGATGGGCTGCAGCACGGTGGCCACCATCTGGCCCTTCGCGACCGCGTCGGCCGCGTCCTGGTTGCCGTCGAAGCCGAGGACCTTCACCTGGTCGAGCTTCTTGGCCTCCTTGAGGGCGTTGATCGCCCCGAGGGCCATCTCGTCGTTGCCCGCGACGACCCCGTCGACGTCGGGGTTCTTGGAGAGCAGCGACTCCATCTTCTCCTGGCCCTCCTGGCGGTCCCAGTTGGCGATCTCGGAGCCGACCCTCTTCAGGTCGGGGTACTGGGAGATGACCGACTTGAAGCCGTCGGAGCGCACCTGCGCGTTGTTGTCGCTGGGCTTGCCGAGCAGCTCGACGTAGGTGCCCTTGTAGTCCATCGCCTCCGACCACGCCTCGGCGCCGGCGACGGCCCCCTGGGCGTTGTTGGACACGATCTGGGCCTTGGCCAGGCCGGTCTTGGAGATCTCGGCGTTGACCAGGACGACGGGGATCTTCGCGTCCACGAGCTTCTGGACGGCGGCGACGCTCTCGTCCGCGCCGGCCGGGTCGAGCACGACGCCCTTGACCTTGTCGTTGATCGCGGTCTCGATCAGGCTGTTCTGGGTCTCCGGGTCGTTCTTGTGCGCGGAGGTGGTGGTCTGGTAGCCGAGCTTCTTGGCCTCGGCCACGGCCGTGTCGGTCTCGGCCTTCCAGTACGGGTTCGAGGGGTCGACGGTGATCACCGAGATGGTGCCGCCCGCCGCACCGGCGGCGGAGGAGGAGGCGCCGGACGCGGCCGGGGCAGCGGAACCGCCCCCGCTGCCGCCGCCGCAGGCGGCGAGGCTGAGCAGGACCGCGCTGGCGAGCGCGGTGCGGAGGACCAGGCGAGGTCGCATGGGTGTTCCTTTCAGGGTGGGGCACGGCGGTGTGGACGGGCCCTGGAGGCGCCCGGGGAGTCCCCCGGGACGGTCGTGCAGCTGTCGGTCGGTGCGCTGGGGGCTAGGGGTGGTGCGGTGCGGTGGCAGGACGGGGCGGGGCGGTCACGCGCGGCTGGCCGCCGGCGGCGTCGCGCCCCGGTTGGCCGCCGTGGCGGTGGCGACGGCACGGCGGGCGCTGCGTCGTCGCTGGATGATCTGCTGGATCTGGTCGACGGCCACGGCGAGGATGATCACCGCGCCGGTGATGACCTGCTGCCAGAAGGGCGAGACGCCCACGATGACCAGGCCGTTGGCCAGGAAGCCGATCACGAAGGCACCGATGATCGTGCCGCGGACGGTGCCGCGGCCGCCGGACAGGGCCGCGCCGCCGATCACCACCGCGGCGATCGCGTTCAGCTCGTAGAACTGGCCGAGGTCGGCGGTGGAGGAGCTGATGTTGGCCATCTGCAGGATCCCCACCACGCCGGCGCAGAAGCCGGAGATCACGTAGATCCGGGTCTGCACCCGCTTGACCGGGACGCCGGAGAGCTGCGCGGCCCGCTCGTTGCTGCCGGTGGCGTAGAGCCAGCGGCCGAACGGCGTCCGGGTGAGGAGCAGGGAGAAGACCACCGCGAGGATGACCATCACCCAGGCAGAGATCGGCAGCCCGAGCGGCCGGCTGGCGAAGGTGTCGAAGAAGCCGGTGTTGCCGAGGTAGGGCTGGCCGCTCAGCTCGTTGGTGATGTTCTGGCCGTTCAGCAGCACCTGGGTGAGCCCGCGGGCCACGTAGAGCATGCCGAGGGTGACGATGAACGGCGCCAGGTTGAGCCTGGCGATCAGCAACCCGTTCAGCCAGCCCACGAGCATGCCGACCGCGACCGAGAGGATGACCACCACCCACACCGGCGGGAACATGACCGCCTGGCTGAGCGGCAGGTCGAGGCCGCGGAACAGGTTGCCCGCCACCGCCGCCGTGAGCCCGACCGTGGAGCCCACCGACAGGTCGATGCCGCCGTTCAGGATCACCATCAGCATGCCGAGGGCGACGATGGCGTTGAACGCCACCTGCTTGGTGATCGTGGTCAGGTTGCCCGTGGTCAGGTAGTTGTCGCTCAGCACCGCGAAGATCGCCACGATGATCACCAGGGCGATCAGGGCGCGGCCCTCGATCAGCACCGAGTTGAGGTTGAAGGAGCGGGCGGGGGCGGCCGGGGTGGCCGTCCCGGTGCCCGGAGGGGCCGCGGGGGCCGTGGCGGTGCTCATCGTGAGGCTCCGTTCGCGTCGTCGCTGGGGTGCCCGGAGGCGGTGCTGCCGGGATGGGCCGGGGCGGTGTCGTGCTCGCCGGAGGCGGCCATGATGTCGTCGCGGCTGCAGCTGCGCGGGTCGAACTCGCGCACGATGCGGCCCTTGCTCATCACCAGCACGCGGTGGGAGGCGGTGATGGCCTCACCGACCTCGGAGGTGACGTAGAGGACGCCCAGCCCGCGGGCGGCCTCGCGGAACAGCAGCGAGAAGATCTCACCCTTGGCGCCGACGTCGATGCCGCGGGTCGGCTCGTCGAGGAGCAGCACCGTCGGGTCGGTGAGCAGCATCTTGCCGATCACGACCTTCTGCTGGTTGCCGCCGGAGAGGGAGGTGATCAGCGCGCCGGGCCCGGCGGTCTTGACCCGGACGTCGGAGATCTCGCGCTCGACGGCCGCCCGCTCGGCCCCGCGGCCGATGAACCAGCGCTTGACGGTGGACAGCAGGCTGGGCAGCGAGAGGTTCGCGCCGACGCTCATCATCTGCACCAGGCCGTCGCGCTGCCGGTCCTCCGGCACCAGACCGAGCCCCAGCTCGATCCGCTCGGCGATGCCCCGCCCGTCGAGGTCGGTGCCGCTGAGCAGCACCCGGCCACCGGACAGCTGGTCGCGGCCGGCCAGGGCCTCCATCAGCTCGGTGCGGCCGGCGCCCATCAGCCCGTACAGGCAGACGATCTCGCCCTGGCGGACGTCGAGGGACACGTTGTCCACGGCAACCCGGCCGGTGTCCAGCTCGGCGACGGTGACGCCCTGGATGGACAGGGCGACCTCGCCGAACTCGCGGGGCTCGTCGCGGAAGTCGTAGTCGGCCTCCCGGCCCACCATCTGGCGGACCACCCAGCTGAGGTCGATGTCGCTCGCCCGCTCGGCAGCCACCAGCTCGCCGTCGCGGAACACCACGGCGTGGTCGGCGATCTCGATCGCCTCCTCGAGGTGGTGGCTGATGTAGACGATCGCCACCCCGTTGGCGGTCAGGTCGCGGATCACCTTGAACAGCACCTCGACCTCGCTGGCGCTCAGCGCGGAGGTCGGCTCGTCCATGATCAGGATGCGGGTGTCGGCGGCCAGCGCCCGGGCGATCTCGATGATCTGCTGCTGCCCCACGCGGAGGTCCTGCACCAGCGTCGACGCGGCGATCGGCTCCTCGAGCCGGCGCATCAGCTCCTCGGTGATCCGCCGCTCGCGGGCGTAGTCGACCCCGCCCGTCCGGGTCCGCAGCTCGCGGCCGATGAAGACGTTGTCGCGCACGCTGAGGTTGGCGCAGAGGTTGAGCTCCTGGTGGATGATCGAGATGCCCCGCTCGACCGCGTCCGACGTCCCGGCCAGCGTCACCGGCTCCCCGTCCAGCACCAGCTGGCCCGCGGAGGGCTGCTCGACCCCGGACAGGATCTTCATCAGCGTCGACTTGCCGGCGCCGTTCTCACCGAACAGCACGGTCACCTGACCGCGGCGGACCTCGAAGTTGACGCCCTTGAGCGCCCGGGTCACCCCGTAGGTCTTGGCGATGTCGACCGCGCGGAGGACGACGTCGCCGTCCGGGTCGGCGGCCGGGGCCGGCCGCACCTCGACGGTGCCCGTGCTCACGAGCCGACCTTGATGCTCACCGGCTGCACGTTGACCGGCTTGGCCCGCGGCACGGTGGTGCCGGTGGCCTGCACGCCGACCGCCCCGAGCACGGTGACCCGCTTGCCCTTGAGGCTCGCCGGGTCCGGCACGCTCGACTCGACCGAGGCCAGCATCAGCTTCTTGAGCTCGTCGCCGACGTACTGGTAGTCGGTCTGGCCCGGCGCGTCGGCGAACTTGAAGCCCATCGCGTCGCGGACCACGGTGCCGTTGACCGCGGTGCTGAGCGGGACCAGGACCGGGGTCTGGCTGGGCACGCCGTCGACCTCGACCCGCAGGGAGGCGTCGGTGGCCTCGGCCACGGTGCCGGTCATGGTCACCGGGAAGACGTAGGAGCCCTCCGCCGGGACGGTGGCGCCGTACTTCTCGGCCGCCGCCGCCACGTCGGACTGCAGGGCCGGCACGACCTCGCCCAGCGGCTTCGCGCGACCGGGCAGGTCGTCCTGCGCCTGGGCGTAGAGGTCGGTGGCCACCTGCGCCGGGTCGAAGGGCCTGGGGGCGATGGCCGCCACCTGGGCCGGGGTGAGGAACTTGGTGTTCAGCGCCATGGCCACCACCAGGACCACGAGGGCGATCACCCCGATGATGCGGTTCCGGGTGCGGGATCGATGCGTTCTCGGCATCAGGTGCTCCTTCGCGCTTCGGACGGCAGCGGCGCGGCGTCCGGTGTCCGGCCTGGCCGGACGAGAGGAACCTACCCGAGCAGCCGCAAGTTTTCCAATCTGCAGTGAAAAGATGTCGTTCTGCAGTGCAGGAGGACCGGCAGCCGTTGGGTCAGCGGCGCGGCGCGGCGTAGGGGGCGCAGAGCTGGAGCAGCCGCAGGTAGCCCTCGACGTCCCAGCCGGCCCGGCCGACGAACAGCCCGTCGGTCCACGGGTCGGTGAGCAGCTCCTCGGCGTTGTCGGGGTGCACCCCGCCGCCGTAGAGCAGGGCCAACGCCGACCCTCCCCCGCCGGCGGCCTCGGCCACCACCTCCGCGATCAGGGCCATCACCGGGGCGATCTGGTCCTGGGTGGCGGGCCGGCCGTGCTCGCCGATGGCCCAGACCGGCTCGTAGGCCACCAGCACCCGGCCGACGTCGGCCGGGTCGACCCCGGACAGGGCGGCACGGACCTGGGCGGCCACGAAGTCGACCGCCCCGCCGGCGTCGCGGACCTCCGACGGCTCGCCGACGCAGACCAGCGGCGACAGCCCGTGGGCCAGCGCCGCCGCGGCCTTGAGGGCGACGGTGCGGTCGGTCTCGCCGAACTCGGCCCGCCGCTCGGAGTGACCCATCTCGACCAGCCGGGCGCCCGCGTCGGCGGCCATCCGCATCGAGATCTCCCCGGTGCCGGCACCCTCGGGACCCCAGTGCGCGTTCTGCGCCCCGAGGAGCACCGGTGACCCGGCGGGGAGCCGGTCCCGGACGTGGGCGAGCGCGGTGTGCGCGGGCAGCACGAAGGGCTGGACGCCGGCCGGGACCTCCGCCCCGGCCAGGGCGTCGACGAAGGCCGCCGCCTCGGCGAGGGTCTTGTTCATCTTCCAGCTGGTGCCCACCCAGAGCGCCCCCGGGAGCGGGGCCGGCAGGCGTGCGGGGCCGGGGGACCCCGTCTCGGCCGCGTCCCGGGAGGCCGTGGCGGTCACGGGATCAGCGAGACCTTGATCGACTCCTTGCCGCTGGCCACCAGGTCCAGGCCGCGCTGGAACTCCGCGAGCGGTAGCTGGTGGGTGCAGATCTTGTCCATCGGCAGCCGGCCCGACTCGATCATCCGGATGGCGGCCGGCCAGCAGTGCGGGCCCAGGTGCGCACCGCGGACGTCGAGCTCCTTGTCGTCGCTGATGATCGACCAGTCGACGGTGACGTCGCTGCCGAAGACGCTGTACTCGACGTAGGTGCCGAGCTTGCGCAGCAGGTTCAGGCCCTGGGCCACCGCGGACGGGTGTCCGGTGCCCTCGATGTAGACGTCGGCGCCGTAGCCGTCGGTCATCTCCTTGACGCGGGCCACCGCGTCCTCGGTGCCGATGTTGATGACCACGTCGGCCCCGCACTCGCGGGCCAGCTCGAGCTTGTCCTGGGCCATGTCCAGGGCGACGACCAGCTTCGGGTTCTTCGCCTTGGCGCCGGCGACCATGCCCAGCCCGATCGGGCCGCAGCCCGCGACCACGACGACGTCCTCGAAGTGGATGTCGGCGCGCTCGACGGCGTGCAGCGCGCAGGACAGCGGCTCGGCGAAGGCGGCGTGCGCCGGCGGCAGGTCGGCCGACACCTGGTGCACCAGGGCGTCCTTGGAGAACAGCATGTACTCCGCCATCGCGCCGGGGGTGCGGCGCTTGAAGCCGAACATGTCGTGCGGCTGGCACATCCAGTACTTGCCGTCGAGGCAGTAGCGGCACTTCCAGCAGGGCACGATCTGCTCGGCGACCACGCGGTCGCCCACGCCGACGCCCCAGCGGGCCGACGCCGCCTCGTCCAGCTCGACGATGGTGCCGACGAACTCGTGGCCGGGGACGACCTCGGTCTCGGCCCAGGCCGGCCGGTTCTCGTCGCCCCAGAACTTGGGGGCGCCGTGGTAGCACTTCAGGTCACTGGCGCAGATGCCGACGCCCTCCACCTTGACCAGCGCCTCGCCGGGACCCGGCCGGGGGACGGCGACGGTCTCCAGCCGGTAGTTCTCGGGGCCGTGGACGATCACGGCCTGCATGGTCTCGGGCAGCCGGGGGCCGCTGACGGCCGACTCGGGGGTGGTGGTGTTCTCGGCCGGTGCTGTCGACATCGGTTCAGCCTCCATGCTGTGGGTGGTGCGGGTGCCCGGGGTCGCCGGACGCGGCGACGGGCGCGCTGCGGCCAGACCGTGCGCTGGGCAGCACCGTAGCCACTGCGGCCCGGTCTGTCCACAAACGGTGTGCGGTTGTCGGACTCGGATGAAAAGTTTGCATCTTCGAGGTGGGCCTCGTTCAGTCGAGGCCGGCGAACCGGTCGCAGGCCTGGGCCAGTGCGTCGCCGAGCGCGGGGTCGCGAAGCCGGCCGGGCAGGGCGATCGGCCGCCGCCCGCGCCAGTACGGGGCCGTGGCCAGGTCGGCCCCGCCCTGCTCCACCGGGGTGGCGCAGAACGCCAGCGACGCCGCGGAGTCCTCGACCCGGCCGGGTGCGCCCGCGCTGGCCAGCTTGGTCGGCACCCAGCCGGGGTCCAGCGCGGCCGAGGCCAGGTCCGGACGGCGCCGCGCCCAGGCGCCGGCCAGGGCCACGTCGGCGGCCTTGCTGTCGGCGTAGGCCCGCTTCGCCTCCTGCGGACGGCCGAGCGTGCTCGGGTCCGGACGGCCGGAGCCGGCCATCCCCGAGCCCAGCCAGACCACCCGTCGCAGCGGGCCGTCCGGGACCGCGCCCAGCAGGGCGGTCAGCAGGTGCGGCGCCAGCACGTTCACCGCGAAGGTGGTCTCCAGCCCGTCCGCGCTCGTCGTCGGGATGTCCCCGCGCACCCAGACGCCCGCGTTGTGGACGACCACCTCGGCGCCGCCGAGGGCGCTGACCTGCTCGGCGAGCGCGCGCACCTGGGCGAGGTCGGCCAGGTCCCCGGTGACCAGCACCGCCTCACCCCCGTGGTCCACCGCACCCAGCCGCTCCACGACGGGCCGGCCGCGCTCGGGGCTGCGGGCGTGGACGAGGACGCGGTGGCCGGCGGCCAGCAGCACTCCGGCGGTGGCGAGGCCGATGCCGTCGGTCGCCCCGGTCAGGAAGACGGTGGTCACCGCGCCATCATGCGCGTCCGTCCCTCCTGGGCCGGGTCCGGCCCCGCGCTACTGTCGCGCCATGCCCCTGACCCCCGCCGCGTCCGTACAGACCGCTCCCCTCGTCGGCCTCGGGCTGCTCGGCGGCTACCTGACCGCCCGGGAGACTGGCCTCCGCCCCCTCGGCGGGGTGGTGCTGGGTGCCGCCGGCGCCTACGCCGGCCGCACCTGGCTGGCCAAGGGCGGGCCCGGGGTCACCGTCGGGCTGAGTGCGCTGTACGTGCTGGGGTTCGGCCTCTCGCACCCGCTGGCCAAGAAGATCGGCGCCTGGCCGTCGGTGCTCGCCGTGACCGCGGTCTCGGCCGCGGCCTCCTGGGCCCTGGTCGACCGGCGTCCGTAGCCCTGCCGCTCCTGGCGGGCTGACCCGGCCAGCGGTGCCCGGTCCGTGCGGACTCAGCTGCGGTCGACCCGCTTCAGGGTGAACGGCGGTGCC
>Ga0210040_10008082_pt1 | contig 12563 bp, 7 predicted proteins | sample CryGeyCG12114_NA_FD_185462 | JGI IMG/M metagenome (GOLD analysis project Ga0210040, IMG submission 185462) | Groundwater microbial communities from aquifer - Crystal Geyser CG19_WC_8/21/14_NA (SPAdes) (version 2) | ecosystem: Environmental > Aquatic > Deep subsurface > Groundwater | place: USA... | reverse complement strand
TTAAACTAATTTTGTCTCTTTACTTAATAGCAATAGATGTAAACTTTTTCTTAAACTTCTTTGGGAAAGAATAAAGATTTTAAAGAGCAGCTATTGCTGAACCGGAGTAGTTGTTAAATCAAAATCAAGTTGCAAATTTAATTTACCATCTGTTTCTACCATATAACTAAGCGTGGTGCGGTCGCTATTGATAGCCAGCGACCACACATAATTCATTTCGGCGCCCATTAATTGCCGGGAATAACTATCGGCCGGAAAAACGAGTAAAAAATTGCTGCCGGCATTAGTGGTTTGCCCACCGTACATCGAAAATTCCGCTTGGGTTCCGTTAGGACGTTTATTTTCGTGCCGCAAAGTATAGCCAGGGCCAGTATTATCCCGGCCTAATATAAGCGTGCGATAAATTTTATCGTCGAGTTTAATGGGCATTCTGATTTCTTTTTCGTTGCATTGGTCAATCTCCAGCCAAATGTGCATGCCCTGAAAAGGCGCTTCTTTGCCGCCCGGATAAAGAACAGTGCCCGCTAATTTTTTACCACAATGCTGTTGTAATTGCTTATAAAAGGTAGCTGGCTGCCGCGATGCAATTGGTTTTGCGGCACTACAACCCAAAAGAAAAGCCACTAATAAATAAAACAAACCTACCTTTATAGGCCACTCAGTTTGTTTAAGCCGATTTATACCATTAAAAAAACGCATCAGCCTGGCAATAAGATAATGGTAAAGTAAATTTGTTTTCAGAAGTTTATAATTAAAATGAGATAATAAAAGTACAAATTAACTTTATTCAAAACCTACTCAATTAAACAAAAGTTAACAAATAAAAATATCCATCTTCAAAAAGTTACTTTTTACCTAAAATAGATTATTAAATTTACCGTATCCGGATAAAATTTTTAGACTATGAAATATAGAATATTAAAATAATGTTTCTTATTATTGCTGTCTCAAAGTAAAATAATGAAAATCAGAATGAACGCTACTTTTTATTACTATTTCTTTTTTAGTACCTCGCTGGGGTGTTAAGGAATAGTATTGCGTTTAGAAACAAAATATAAATCCAAAAGCCCCGAAATTTCGGGGCTTTTTTTTTACCATGAACTCAACACCAGTCATTTCCATTCAGGGCGGACCTGCTTCTTTCCACGATGTAGTGGCACAACGCTATTTTGCGCCCACTACCATCGAAATATTACCCTGTATGACGTTTCAGCGGGTATTTGCCAGCGTAAAGAACGAACAGGCCGATTACGGCGTGCTTGCCATTGAAAATTCGCTGGCCGGCAGTATTTTGGGTAATTACGCGCTTTTGCACGAATTTCCGGTTTCTATTATTGGCGAAGCTTATTTGCCTATTGAACAGAATTTACTCGCGCTGCCCGGCCAAACCTTAACGGATATACGCGTGGTTCGCTCGCACCCAATGGCTTTGTTACAATGCAGTAATTTTTTAGAAGAAAACCCGCATATGCAGGCCCTGGAAGCAGCTGATACGGCCGAGAGCGCCCGCGAAATCCGGGAGCATAATTTAACCGGCGTAGCAGCTGTGGCGAGCCGGGCCGCTGCCGCCCGTTACGGCCTGGATATTCTGGAGGAACGGATTGAGAATTACAAAGAAAATTATACCCGGTTTTTAATTATCTCGCGCCAGCCCTTACAAGACTTAAGTTTAGCCAACAAAGCTTCCGTTAATTTCCGGCTCCATCACCGCGCCGGCGAACTGGCCAAAATACTAGATGTTTTCCGCGATTTTAATATAAACTTATCACTCATTCAATCGATACCCATTATGAGTAAACCTACTGAGTTTAGCATTTTGCTGGATTTGGAGTGGACTGATTATACTGGCTTTAAAAGTGCTATGGCGCAAATACAACCCTTAACGGTAGAAACCAAAATATTAGGTGTTTATAAAAGAGGAAGTAAATAAAATGATTATTCCAAAGGCAAACCGATTAGAGCAGGTACAGGAATACTACTTTGCCCGCAAACTGGCCGAAGTACGAGCGCTAATGGCTCAAGGCCATGATGTCATTAATTTAGGTATCGGCGATCCGGATTTACCTGCTTCCGAGGCCACCGTAGCGGCTCTTACCCAATCGGCGGAAAACCAGAAAAACCACGGGTACCAGCCTTACCGTTCTATTCCGGCCTTGCGCAAGGCCATGGCTCACTGGTACGAAAAAGTGTACGACGTTAAACTTAACCCCGACACTGAAGTATTGCCCTTGTTAGGTTCCAAAGAAGGCATCTTTCACATTGCGATGGCTTTTCTTAACCCCGGCGACCAGGTGCTGGTACCTAATCCAGGCTATCCGGCTTATGCTGCTGTTACCAAACTGGTAAACGCGGAACCCATTTTATTTGACCTGACCGAGGCCAATGGCTGGCTACCCGATTTAGAAGCTTTACGCCAACTAGATACGTCCAAAGTAAAATTAATGTGGCTGAACTACCCAAACATGCCCACAGGCGCTTTGGCTACCGAAGCCGATTTTCAAAAAATAATAGCTTTTGCTCGGGAGCGTCAGATATTAATTGTACACGATAATCCTTATAGCCTGGTCCTGAACGAAAAAGCGCCTATCAGCATTTTACACGTACCGGGTGCCCTGGATTGTTGCCTGGAACTGAACTCGTTGAGTAAATCTTTTAACATGGCCGGTTGGCGCGTGGGGATGGTAGCCGGACAAGCAGCTTATATCGATGCTATTATGGCGGTAAAAAGCAATATGGACTCCGGTATGTTTTTACCGATTCAGCACGCTGCTATTGAGGCCCTGACTAACCCGGAGAGCTGGCACCAGGAACGAAATGCGGTATATCGGCGGCGGCGCGATCTTATTTACGAGTTACTGGATGTACTAAACTGCCATTATTCTAAAGAGGCTACCGGTATGTTTGTATGGGGCCGGGTGCCGGATGAAATGGAAGACGTAGAAACGTTTTTAGACCAAATATTATACGAAGCGCACGTTTTCCTGACGCCCGGTAAAATATTTGGCTCTAACGGCGAGCGCTATGTACGCATTTCAGTATGCGCCACCGAAGAAAATATCCAAAAAGCCATTAACAACATAAAACAACTAGTCTCTACCCAGTAGCTTTTACATTTTAATAGCCCATTTAATAATAAAAAAGATTAATCTAAAATTTGCAACCTATAACCTTTAATCATATTTATTGCCATGAGTAAACCAACCATCGACCTGCTACCTACCTCTGCTTTGATAAACGAGGACAGGTCACCGCTTATAATTGCCGGCCCCTGCAGCGCGGAATCGGAAGAACAAGTAATGCAAACCGCTCACCTGATTAAAGAAGTACCGGGCGTAACTGTTTACCGCGCTGGTATCTGGAAACCTCGCACCCGCCCCAATAGCTTTGAAGGAATTGGTGTACCAGGCCTAAAATGGTTAAAAAGAGTAAAACAGGAAACTGGCTTAAAAGTAGCTTGTGAAGTAGCTAATACGGCCCAAGTATTCGAAGCTTTAAAGGCCGGCATCGATATTCTGTGGATTGGCGCCCGTACCACGGTTAACCCGTTCACGGTGCAGGAAATTGCCGATGCCTTGCGCGGGGTAGATATTCCGGTGCTGGTTAAAAATCCGGTTAACCCCGATTTACAATTATGGCTGGGAGCCATCGAGCGTCTGAACCAGGCCGGTTTAAGACAATTGGGTGGCATTCATCGGGGTTTCTCTACTTTCGATAACGCGCCTTACCGGAACATGCCCAAGTGGAACAGCGCTATTGAGTTTAAACGTTTGGTGCCGGAATTACCTTTAATCTGCGACCCCAGCCATATTGCCGGTAACCGCGAATTATTGCAACCCATTGCCCAGCGCGCCATGGATTTGGCTATGGAAGGCTTAATGATTGAAACCCACGTTAATCCGGCGGTAGCCCTGAGCGATGCTTCGCAACAGGTAACTCCTGCTGATTTGAAAAAACTTTTAAGTAGCCTGCGGTTTAGTAAAGTAACGCCCGAAAACCAGGAAGACCATTACCAACTGGAAGAAATGCGCCGCAATATAGATCAGCTGGACAAAGAGCTCATGGAGGTATTTGCCCAACGGGCCCGTTTATCGCGTAAGATCGGAGAATACAAAAAAGACCACAACATGGCCATTCTGCAAGTAAAACGCTGGGACCAAATTCTGGAAGACATCTTGGAAAAAGCAAATAAAGAAGGCCTGGACGAAAAATTTGTCCGTTCTATTTTTCAAACGGTACACCAGCATTCCATTAACATCCAAACGGAGATTGTAAACGGCAAGGCCGACGCTTAAGCCCTATTTTCCTGTTTAAACAGGTAGTATAAAAACAAAAAGCCATTCTGAAAACCTGGTATGCTGTAACCCAAAACAGCTATTGGTTCTTCAGAATGGCTTTTTTTTGACCTTTTAGTACCAAACTTTAAAAAATATAATATTTATTAAAAATAAAGTTTTTGCACATTATAAAGAATTTTTAAATATCCAAATTTGAATAATTTCAATAAATTACGAATAAGTGCAATTAAAATAGACGTATATTTTATATAATCTACTGTATTACAGCGTTATAATGTATTTTACTATATTTATACAGTAACAATCCGCATAAACTAGCCCTGGTATCAAATAAATGTATTTTTCTTATCTTTGAAGCCAAATTATTAAACAAGCTATTTTGGCTTATACCCCTATTAATAATATTAGTTTCTCAAGAGCAGCATTTTTTTATTTGTTGATAGCACAAGTATGATTAAAATTCTACGCCGGATTGTATTTTTTTCTCAGTTTATAATTTTACCAATTTGGGGGCAAGCGCAGCAAATAGCCAAGAAGCCGCTGATTCAGCCAAATGTGGTCTTGTTGCAAAAAATGGCAACGGATCAAAACGACAAATTCATTAAAAACCGCGACCGAGCCTTAGAATTAGCCAAAAAGCACAAATGGGTTATTACCGATACCCAAGCCAATGGCTCTACCATCTCGCTACAAGGTTTAACCGAAACAGGCCGACCACTTTATTACGTTACTTATAATAACGAAATTTCTGCCATCACTACCAACACGAATAAAGTATGGACCGGCGGGTCGGCGGGTTTTAACCTGGATGGTTCCAGTTCCTTTTTATCCGGCAAATTAGGTATTTGGGATGGCGGCGCTGTTCGTGGTACGCATCAGGAATTACGGAACCGGATTGTAAGCCGCGATGGTGCCACGGCCCTAAACGACCATGCCACCCACGTAGCCGGTACTATGATTGCGCAAGGTGTTTATCCGGCGGTTAAAGGAATGGCCCATGGCGCTTTAAATTTACAGGCCTGGAATTACAACAACGATGGGTCCGAAATAGCCGCTGCCGCCAACAGCTTATTAGTTTCTAATCATTCTTACGGCAATTTAGCCGGCTGGCGCCAAGTTGGTACCAACTGGTATTGGTACGGCGAAATGAATGTAAGTGATAAGGAAGATGTGTACTTTGGCTATTATAGCAATACCGCCCAACTTTGGGATAATATTGCTTTTAACTCTCCTTATTACTTAATGGTAAAAGCAGCCGGTAACAGCCGATACATGCCCGAACCAGCCGTTGGTCAAGCGTATTACCGGTATAATCCTAATATTGGCAACTGGGAGTTAGTTGCTTCGGGCCGAACTGCGGATATGCGTTTTCATACTGCCTACGATGTAATTCCGGATCACAGTGTAGCCAAAAACATTCTGACGGTTGGCGCTATAAGCGCCTTGTCTAACGGCTATAATCAACCATCGGATGTAGTAGAATATATAGCCAGTAGCTGGGGACCTACCGATGACGGCCGGATTAAACCAGATTTAGTGGGTAGCGGTATTCGGGTAACCTCTTCGTTTGCCACTGCCGATGATGCCTATGCTTATGCCACCGGTACTTCTATGGCTACCCCTAACGTATCGGGTTCATTAATTTTATTGCAGGAACATTATGCCAACCTGAATAAAGGCAAATTTATGCTGGCTGCTACCCTTAAAGGTCTGGCCATTCACACGGCTAACGAAGCCGGCCCGGCGCCTGGGCCCGATTATAAATTTGGATGGGGCGTATTAAACACCGAGCAGGCCGTTGGGGTTATTGCGAATAAACTCAAGAAAAACGATTTAAGTGAAAAAGTTTTAGTCCAAGGGCAGTCTTACACCCAAACGGTTGTTGCTTCGGGCTCGGAGCCGCTGCGGGCAACTATTTCCTGGACCGACCCAGCCGGTAGTGTTTTACCTATGGTTCCTTCTACCCTCAACAACCGTACGCCTCGATTGGTAAACGACCTGGACATACGGGTAAGTAATGGCACCAACGTAGCTACGCCTTGGATATTAGACCCTAACAACCCGGCTGGTAATGCTACTACCGGCGATAATATCCGGGATAATGTGGAACAGGTTTTAATTCCGAACCCAGTTCCGGGCATGGCTTATACCATTACGGTTTCGCACAAAGGCACTTTAAAAAACGGTGCGCAAGCTTATGCCATGATTGTAAGTGGCTTGCAAGGCCTCCAATACTGTGCTTCCGGGCCGACATTGGAAGCCGGTGCCAGAATCGAAAATGTAACACTAGGAAAAATAAACAACAACACCAGCGGTTGCAGCACCTATTCCGATTATACCAACTTATCCACCAACGTGGAAGCTGGTCAAACTATTCCGTTAGCTGTAACCCTTGGCACCTGCGATGTTCAGGCTGACAAAATAGTGAAAGTTTACGCTGACTGGAATGAAGATGGTGATTTTGATGATGCTCAGGAAACAGTAGCCACTTCAGTTCCATTCTCCGGCAACGGCACCTTTAATACGGCCATTGAGGTACCCGAAAACGTGCAAATAGGCAGAAATTCCCGCTTGCGCTTAGTATTAGTAGAAACCAACAATGGAGAAAGTATTAGTGCTTGTGGCTCTTACGAGAAAGGCGAAACCGAAGATTATAGCCTTAATTTTATTACCCCTGTTAATGATATGGGTATTGTTAGTATCAGTAATCCCGCCGGTACTAATTTTGTTTCTAATTCGGAGCAAGGCATTACCGTTGCCATCAAAAACTTCGGTACAGCCTCTCAAACCAATATTCCGGTTACCGTTACGGTAAAAGCAGGCAACACAGTTGTAGGCACACTTTCGGGTATATATACTGGCACCATTGGCACCTTCGAAGAGAAATTATTTACTTTGCCTGGCTCTTTTGCTACCGAACCCAGCACTACTTACACCTTTACTGCCACTACGGCACTGAATACTGATAATATAATTAAAAACAACCAATTTGTAACTACGCTTACCACGCAGTCATTAACCCAAGGCCCGGTAGCTTCGGCTTCCCGTTGCGCTGACGATGAGTTGGTAAATTTAAAAGGCTACGGCAATGGCACTATTTACTGGTACGATGCCCCAACTGCTGGACAATTAGTGGCCATTGGGAATGCCACCACTACCGCTTTTCAATCTTCTAATAAAAAATATTACGCCGCTTTAAACGAATTTGCCGCTACAACTGCCACGCTCCAAAATACAACGTTAGGCTCTTTTGCCAATACTACCCGCGATACTGTTTATTTTGATGCAGCCGCTCCTTTTATTTTAGAAAGAGTAAGTTTAAATGCCGGAGCAAGCGGTTCCCTAACCATTTCGCTTTATAATACCAGCAATACACTTATTGGCTCTTCCCAGATTGCGGTAACGCCGGGAGCAGCGCAATATTACGTAAACTTAACTGTACCGGCAGCCGGCACCCAATACAAGCTGTTAATATCGGCTTTTACCGGCGGGGCAACCGCCAATCAGCACAATGCAGCCGGAACGGTAACTTACCCTTATACTATTCCGGGGCTACTAAAAATTACGAAATCAAGTACGGGCACCAGCTATTTATACAACTGGAAAATAAAAGCAACCGGTAATCCCAGCACCCGAACCGAAGTAAGTTTAAATGGTAGTATATCCGCTTCAATAAGCAAAGTTTGCGGCGGCACTAATTCGGGTACTATTACTTTTAACAGCCCGGGCCCAATAACTGGCTGGGAAAAATCTGAAGATGGTAACAACTGGACCCCTCTTGTCCACAGCAGCAACCTTTATCATTTTAATAATTTATCGGTTACTACGCAATACCGCGTTCTTTTTAATGACGGTACTTGTACCAATATTACATCTAACCCTATTACCATTACTGTAGCTCCCATACCAGTTGCCATTATTACTCCTAGTGGCTCTACCAAATTGTGCGAGGGCAGCAGCTTAACTCTAATCGCTAGCAGTGGTAATAGCTATTTATGGTCTACCGGCGAAACTACCCAAAGCATTCAGGTAAGTAGCTTGGGAAATTATACGGTGGAGGTAACCAATGAACAAGGCTGCTCGGCCACATCACCGGTTATTTCGGTAGTAAATTGCTTAACCACCTGGACCGGAACCACTAACTCAGATTGGAATAATACGACCAATTGGTCGAACGGCGTGCCCGATGCCGACATGAATGTTATTGTTCCGGCCAATTTAACCCGGTATCCCGTACTGAATGCTGGTACCGTGGCCAGCAAAAATATTACCAACCAAGGCACTTTAACAGTTAATGGCGGCACCATCGAAATTAAAGAAAATTTTACCAATATTGGTACCCTCAATCAAACCAACGAAGGGCTATTAACCTTTGCTGGTACTGGCAATCATAAAATATCGGGCAGTACTTTCCTAAACTTAAGAGTAGGGGGCAATGGTACTAAAACTTTAGAATCTGATATTACCGTAACCGGCAATTTAACGGTAGCGGAAGGCATTATTGCCACTGGTAACTATAAAATTATTCTGGATGCGAATGCGACCCTCACCGAAACAAACGACCATTACGTAGTAGGGCAAGTACAAGCCGTGCGGTCTTTCAAAAATGCCACAACGCAAACTTTCGGTAATATGGGTTTAAGCCTTACTACTACTGCTAACCCAGTGCCTACCATTCAGGTTACCCGGGTAACCGGCAACACGCCTAATAGCAACATCAGATCCGTAAAACGTTATTTCGATATTCAGGTAACCAGCGGTAAAACCAGCGGCCTTAATGCCTCTATGGAGTTTACTTATTTGCCCCACGAATTAAATGGACTGATTGAAAGCAACCTGGCCCTGTATCGCTCTACTGATAACGGCTTAAACTGGACGGTGCAAACCAACTCGGTAGCCGACCAAACCATTAATAATTACAAAGTTAGTTTAAGCGGTATTAGTGCTTTCTCTACCTGGACGGTAGCCGATAAAGACCCGAATATGGTTTTGCCGGTAACTATTACTTCTTTTAATGCGGTTAAAAAGAACAATGACGTGCTAATAACCTGGGAAACGGCTATGGAAAAAGATGCCAGCGGTATGGAGATAGAAGTGTCTTCGGATGCAAAACAATACCGCACGCTGGGTTTAATACCGGCCAAAGGCATCAACAGCAATACCCAACAACAATACGAATTCACCGACACCGAAAAGTATAAATCAGGTACGCGCTATTACCGGCTAAAACAACTGGATTTTGATGGTACTTACAGCTACTATGGCCCCAAAGCCGTTAAATTCGACAACCTAGTAACACCAAGCTTATTAGCTTACCCTAACCCGGCAACTAACGGTACTTTTGCCCTAGTCGCGCAGGCTGCTAATGCCGAGGTAATGCAATTAGATATAAAAAATGCCGCCGGACAATCAGTATACAGTTCGCAGGAGCAATTAAACAAAGGCGAGAACCATTTAAATATTCATTTACCGGCCGGTCAGAAACCAGGCGTATATACAGTGCTGGCTCGTTATAATAATACCCTGCACCCGCTTAAGTTAGTAGTACAGTAAAAAAGAAAATATCTGCTTTAAAGTAACATCATCAAAAAGAAGAGTTAAAAATCCAACAGCTTAAGCTTACTATTTAAAATGTATAAAATAGAAACTTAAGCTGTTGAATTCGCTCTTAACTGAAATGTACATCTCTTTCAGTTCCGGTGGGCTCTTCTTCAACCAGCCCCAGATAAAGTGCAGTTATAAGTTCAGGTTGTCGAACGTAGCTAAACAAGAGAGGAACGTTCGTTTAAGTGTTCCTATAAAAGTTTTCAGCAAGGAAACCAATCATCGAAACTTATTAATTTCCCCCCCTCAAATCTAAGAAGCCATTGCCCATCCGAAAGCTCTTTTGTGGGTGGCAGGCCAATATCATCTATAATAGCTCCTTTAACGTAGTCTTTCATAATTGTGGGAAAGTGTTCTTTAATCATTTCCGGCGTAGTAGCATGATCTAACTTTAAGTTACCGCTTTGTAAAAAGATTTTCTTCTCTGTAGTAAAATCAATGCTCATGAAGTCCAGCGAATCGCCAAATTGCTCGAAGTGAACCCCTCCGTAGTAAGCAATTTTAGAATCTTCGCTTCGGAAATCTGAAGGGCAGATTTCATCAAAATCGACTTTAACGACACTGTCTGGCTTACCTAAAAATCCTTCTATATTTTTTACTGTTGTAATTAGAGGAAACTTGTTATTAATGCGGATACTACGCCAGTCTAAATACTCTCTTGGCTCTTTTGAGGTTTGCCTTCCTGCAATAGGACTAATATTCTGCTTCTCATTATTTGCCGCCACTCCAACTGCTTTATCTGAATCATTTACCTGCTTTTCGGTTGAGGAATTTGGTGACTGGCAGCAAAGAAGCATGACCTGAGCCAGGAGAATTAAAAATTTGTTTCTCATGCTTTGTACTTTTATAAACAATTTTATAAATACCTAACCTAAATATTACCAAGTAGCCGCTTACCGAATGCTTCTAATCTCGTACAGTCATTAACTTATAATCCGTATTTATCTATTAAATAAATTAAGGCCGCCATAGAGGCGCCGCCCAATTCTAACTCGCGCCGGTTTACGCGGTCGAAGGTATCGGTGGCGGCATGGTGAATCTCGAAGTAACGCTGCGAATCGGGCTTTAAGCCAATTAAAGCAATATTATCATTTTTAAGCGGTCCTATGTCGGTACCGGCGTGGCCTTCCCCAATATCGTTTAGGCCAAAAGGGGCGAGTAAATATTGCCACTTACTTATTTGATTTACAATAGTTGGCGATGCCTCAATGCCAAAGCCCCGTGGCGTAAAGCCTCCGGCATCAGACTCTAAAGCCGCAATATGTTTTTCTTTCTTAGCCAAAGCCTGTTCAGCGTATTGGCGGCCACCGCGCACCCCATTTTCTTCGTTCATGTACATTACGGCCCGGATGGTACGTTTGGGTTTTATATTTAATACTTTCATGAGGCGCAATACTTCTATGGCTTGCATACAGCCGGTACCATCGTCGTGGGCACCTTGGGCCAGATCCCACGAATCGAGATGGCCACCTACTACAATTATTTCTTCCGGATGCTCCGAACCTCTAATTTCGCCAATTACATTATGCGAAGGTGCATCGGGCAACGTTTGGGGGTTCATTTTAAATTCAAATTGCAAAGCGGGGTTTTCTTTTAGCTGTTGGCTTAACAGCTCGGCCCCATTGGTGCTGATAGCCGCTGCCGGAATTTTAGTTACGCTTTCATCGTAACGCAAACCGCCGGTATGCGGAAAATCATCGAGAAATAAATTCATAGAACGCACAATGGCGCCCACCGCTCCTAACCGGGCAGCTTCCACAGCGCCACTACTGCGTTGGTTTACGGCAGCGCTATAAGCCTGGAAAGTTTCGATATAAGCCGGATTCATGGGTCGGTTAAAGAATACTATTTTACCTTGTACCTTTTCGCGCCCCAATGCTTTTAATTCTTCAAAGGTTTTTACTTCTATTACCCCTGCCGATAACGCTTTTTTACCCGTACCCACCGAACCACCTAAAGCCCGAATCGGCACGGATACGTTGCTCTTTTTTGATATAATTGCGGCTTTCTCTTTATCGCCGCGCACCCAATGCGGCACCATTACATCCTGTAAATAAACCCGATCGAAACCATAGCCCTCCATTACCTGCTTGGTATAAGCTACGGCTTTGGCAGCACCTTCCGAGCCGCTGAGCCTTGGCCCGATTTGGGTACACAAATAGCGGAGATTCTCGTAACTTTTACCTTTGGTTAAAGCTTCCTGGAATATTTGCCTAATTACCGTAGAATCGGATTTAACGCTTTGAGCCTGACTGGTAACTACAATGAAGCTAGCTGCAACGGCTAACAGAATTCTTTTAGTTTTATAAAACATACAAGAAATTATTTCACCAAAATTAAGTTTTCTCCGCAAATATTCTAAACTATCTGCTAAAACATTAATTAAAGTAAAATTACTTACGGCTCAATACTAAAACCGGAAAATAGAATTATTACTACCGCCCACTTTGCCGCCAAAATTCCGGATGTTATAGGTTAAAGTTACCAGGCCGTACCGGTTCAACACCGTAGTTTGGTAATCTTCCACTATATTTTCCCGGATCGTTCGGTAGTTGCTAATATTTTGGTTCAGCAAATCGAAAATAGAGAATTTGAGTTGGGCCCGATCGTTTTTCAGAAATAAGTAAGTAACAGCAGCATTTATGCGGTAAAAGTTTTTTTGCA
>Ga0210040_10008081_pt1 | contig 12564 bp, 7 predicted proteins | sample CryGeyCG12114_NA_FD_185462 | JGI IMG/M metagenome (GOLD analysis project Ga0210040, IMG submission 185462) | Groundwater microbial communities from aquifer - Crystal Geyser CG19_WC_8/21/14_NA (SPAdes) (version 2) | ecosystem: Environmental > Aquatic > Deep subsurface > Groundwater | place: USA... | reverse complement strand
GCCAGGAGGCCGAGCTGGCCTTCGACCAGCTGCAGGCCCTCGACGACGAGCCGTAGCGCCCGGGTCGGCGCGCAGCCCGGCGCCCGTCCGCCGCTGCCGACGTCGTGCGGCCCGCTCGGCGTCGGTGTCGGCGGACAAGCTCAGCTGGTGTGACCGGGCTTGTCCGCCGCTGCCGACGTCGTGCGGCCCGCTCGGCGTCGGTGCCGGCGGACAAGCGGCTGGTGTGCCCCCCTTGTCCGCCGCTGCCGACGTCGCGCGGCCCGCTCGGCGTCGGTGCCGACGGACAAGCTCAGCTCGTGCCCCCCTTGTCCGCCGCTGCCGACGTCGCGCCGCCCGTCGAGCCGGGCCGGGCCGGCACGCACGCCAGACCGCGGTGCATGCTGTCGGCCGGCGGAGAGCAGGAGGCGACGAGGTGCGGTGGACGTTCTGGCGTCGTCGGTCGAGCGCCGCCCCCGAGCAGCACCGGCCGCTGCCGGACGGCGTCGGCCTGCCCGCCGCGCCCCACCCACCGGCGGCGCGCGGGGACCGCGACGACGAGCCGAGCGGCCCACCCGGCCAGCGGCCCCCGACGTCCCGCGCCACCCCCAGCGCGGACCCCAGCCCGAGCGACGACGTCCCGCTGACCGCTGAGGCCGACGTCGACCGCACCTCCCTCGCCGGCGCCGGCCCGCACCTCGCGAGCCTGGTCGACGCCGTGCTCGCCGGCACGTCGGTCGACCCCCCGCCCGCCGACGCGCGTGTGCTCGCCGTCGCCGCCACCGGTGCCCTCGCCGCACGGCTGCCTGCGCTGAGCGGCGTGGACGGCCCCGTCGCCGTCGACGAGCCGGCGGACGAGCTGCTGCACGCGTACGCCGACCTGCTCGTCGGGCGGGCGGAGCGCCGGCGCACCGGACCGCCGGTCGAGCGCGAGGACCTGCTCGCCGTCGCGCACCTGGCGGCCGCCGCAGGAGTGGACGCCGGCGGCGACCCGGTGCTCCTGCTGCTCGCCGGTGTGCCGGCTCAGCTCCAGGTGCGGGCCGCGGTCCTGCTGCTCGCGCAGACCGCCGACGACGGCGGCGGCGCAGCGGGCCAGATCGCGGGCGAGGTCCGCCGGCTGTTCCTCGCCTCGGGGTAGGTGGCCGACGGCAGGGGCAGGACCGACGCCATGACCGACGCCATGACCGTCTCCACGGGACCGGCGACCACCCGGCTGCCGGACGCCCTGCAGGTGCTGCGCGACGAGGTCGCACGGACACCGCTCGGGCTCGCCGCCCCGGGCCGCGACACGGCCCGGCGTGACGCCCGCGCCGTCGTCGACCAGGTCGACGACTACCTGCTGCCGCGCCTGCGCGACCTCGACGCCCCGCTGCTGACGGTCGTGGGCGGGTCGACCGGCGCCGGCAAGTCGACGCTCGTCAACAGCATCGTGGGTGCCAGCGTGACGACGCCCGGCGTCCTGCGGCCGACGACGCGGGCGCCGGTCCTCGTCTGCTCGACAGCCGACCGGGCCTTCTTCGCCGACGAGCGCATCCTGCCGGGCCTGTCCCGCACGACCGGGGCCGACGCCGGCCCGGGCGGCCTGCGGCTGGAGGCCCGCGACGACGTCCCGGCCGGACTCGCACTGCTCGACGCCCCCGACGTCGACTCCGTCGTCGAGAGCAACCGCGACCTCGCCGGACAGCTGCTCGCCGCCGCCGACCTGTGGGTGTTCGTCACGACCGCCGCGCGCTACGCCGACGCGGTCCCGTGGGACGTGCTCCGCACCGCCGCCGATCGCGGCACCGCGCTCGCCGTCGTCCTCGACCGGGTGCCGCCGGAGGCCGCGGCGGAGATCGCCGACGACCTCGCCGGCATGCTGCAGCGGGCCCGGCTCGACACCGCCCGCCTGTTCGTCGTGCAGGAGCGAGCGCTCGTCGACGGCCGGCTGCCCGAGGACCAGGTCGCGCCGCTGCGCGAGTGGCTGCACGGGCTGGCCGCCGACCAGGAGGAGCGTGCGGCCGTCGTCCGGCAGACGCTGTCCGGCGCCCTCGACAGCCTCACGAACCGTGTCGACGCCCTCGTCCAGGCCGTCGAGGCGCAGGACGCCGCCGCGGACCAGCTGCGCGACGTGGCCGACGCGGCGTACGACCGCGCTCGCACCGGCGTCGACGAGGGCGTGCAGAACGGCAGCTTGCTGCGGGGCGAGGTCCTCGCCCGGTGGCAGGAGTTCGTCGGCACGGGGGAGTGGATGCGCAGCCTGCAGGCGCAGGTCGGCCGGTTGCGCGACCGCCTGACCGCCGCGCTGAGCGGCCGGCCGACACCGGCGCAGGAGCTGGAGGTGGCGCTGGAGAGCAGCGTGGAGCAGCTCCTGCGCGCCGAGGCGGAGTCGGCCGCCGAGCGGACGGTGACCGCCTGGCGCGCCCTGCCCGCGGGCCCCGAGCTGCTCGGCGGACGCGACCGCGAGCTCGAGCAGGTCTCCGCGGAGTTCTCCGACGCCGCCTCCGACGAGGTGCGGGGGTGGCAGGGCCACGTGCTGGAGCTGGTCCGCAGCGAGGGGGCCGACAAGCGCTCGACCGCCCGCTTCCTCAGCTTCGGCGTCAACGGCGCCGGGCTCGTCGTCATGGTCGCCGTCTTCGCCCAGACCGGCGGCCTCAGCGGTGGCGAGATCGCCGTCGCCGGCGGCACCTCGGCGCTCGGCCAGCGCGTGCTCGAGGCGGTCTTCGGCGACGCGGCCGTCCGCGCGCTGGCCAGCAAGGCCCGCGCCGACCTCGGCGTGCGCGCCGACCGGCTGCTGCGCGGGGAGCAGGAGCGCTTCGACGCCCTCGTCGTCGAGGCCGCGCCCGACCCGGGCAGCGCCGACGGCCTGCGCGCCGCCGGCCAGGCGCTCGTGGAGGCGCGCCGGTGAGCCGTCGCGATCTCGCGCTCACCGACCGGCTGGCGGCCCTGCGCGAGGCGGTCGAGGTCGCCGACGGCCGTCTGGAGGTGCCCGAGGTCGGCCGGGCGCGCACGCTGCTCGCCAAGGCCGGTGCCCGCGAGGCCCTCGGCGACGCGACCGTCGTCGCGCTCGCCGGCGCGACCGGCAGCGGCAAGTCGACGCTGTTCAACGCCCTGTCCGGCAGCGACGTCTCCAGCCCGGGCGTACGCCGCCCCACGACCGGCGTCGCCCACGCCACCGTGTGGCCGCGGCCCGACGGCGGCTCGGCCGACCGGTTGCTCGACTGGCTCGAGGTGCCCCGCCGCCACGTGCACCCGCACCCCGACCCCGCCTTGCAGGGGCTGGTCCTGCTCGACCTGCCCGACCACGACAGCACCCGCCTGGAGAACCGCCTCGAGGTCGACCGCCTCGTCGAGCTCGTCGACGTGCTGGTCTGGGTGCTCGACCCGCAGAAGTACGCCGACGCGGCGGTGCACGACCGCTACCTCGCGCCCCACGCGGGCCACGCCGGGGTGCTGCTCGTCGTCCTCAACCAGGTCGACCGGCTCGACCCCGGCACGGCGCAGACCGTCACGACCGACCTGCGCCGGCTGCTCGATCACGAGGGGCTGTCCGGCGCACCTGTGCTCCCGGTGTCGGCCCGCACCGGCGACGGACTGCCGGCGCTCCAGGAGCAGCTCGCCCGCCGGGTCGCGCAGCGCCGCGCCGCCAGCGACCGGCTCACCGCCGACGTCCGCGCCGCCGCCGGCGGCCTGCAGGCCCACTGCGGGGACGGCGGCGCCGAGCTCGCGAAGCGCGAGCGCGTCGGCCTGACGCGCGCGCTCTCCGACGCGGCGGGAGTGCCGGCTGTGACGAGCGCCGTCGAGCGGTCCGCCCGCCGCGACGGGGTCCGCCACACCGGCTGGCCGCCGCTGCGCTGGACCGCCCGGCTGCGGCCGGACCCGCTCGGCCGGCTCCACGTCGGCAGCGCCGACAGCCGCACCAGCCTCCCGCCGGCGAGCCCGGCCCAGCGCGCCGCCGTCACGACGACCCTGCGCCGTGCCCGGGACAGCGCCGGCGCCGGGCTGCCGCAGGCCTGGCGCGACGACCTGCGTCGCACCGTCGAGGTGTCCGAGGAGCGGCTCGGCGACCGCCTCGACCAGGCCGTCGGCGGCACCGACCTCGGTCCGGTCCGCACGCCGCTGTGGCAGCGGGCGGTCGGCGGTCTGCAGTGGGTGCTCGTCCTGGCGGCGCTCGTCGGCGCGCTGTGGCTGCTGGGGCTGGTCGCACTGGGCTACCTCCAGCTCGGGGACGTCGTGCCGCTCCCGCGGGTCGAGGGCATCCCGCTGCCGACCCTGCTCCTGGTCGGCGGGCTGCTCGGCGGGCTCCTGCTCGCCCTGCTGTGCCGCCCGCTGGTCGCTGCCGGCGCCCGCCGCCGCAGGCGCCGCGCGGCACGCAGGCTCGACGAGGCCGTCGAGCAGGTCGCCCGCGAGGAGGTCCTCGTGCCGCTGGAGCAGGCGCGCGACGACCACGACCGCTACTGCCGTGCCGTGAGTCGCGCCGCGGGGTGACCTGCGGTGGCAGGCTGGGCCCCGCCCGTCCCGCCACTGCCGAGGAGCGCCCTGTGCCCGACCTGACCGTCCCACCCCGACTGCGCCTGGGTGGCCAGCCGCTGTCGGTCGTCGGCCGGGCCCGCATCTACGTCTGCGGCGTCACGCCGTACGACGTCACCCACCTCGGCCACGCCGCCACCTTCGTGTGGGTCGACGTGGCCGACCGGGTGCTGCGCCGGCTGGGCGTGCGCACCGAGGTGTGCCGCAACGTCACCGACGTCGACGACGTGCTCTTCGACGCCGCGCAGCGCATCGGCGCCCACTACGACCGCTTCGCCGCCGTCCAGCAGTTCCACTTCGAGCGCGACATGGACGCCCTGTCGGTCCGCCGTCCCACCCACGAGCCGCGTGCGCACACGTTCGTCCCGCAGGTCGTCGAGCTGGCGGCCGCGCTGCTCGAGGCCGGCGCGGCGTACGAGAGCGGCGGCAGCGTCTACTTCCGCGGCAGCGCGGTGTGCGGCACGGCCGGCCTGCTCCCGGAGCAGGCGCTCCCGCTGCTCGCCGCCAACGGCGGCCGGCCCGACGACCCCGACAAGGACGACCCGCTCGACCAGGCCGTGTGGCAGGCCAGCGCGGGCGACGAGCCGGCCTGGCCCTCGCCCTGGGGCCTGGGGCGCCCGGGCTGGCACGCCGAGTGCACCGCCATGGCGCTGTCGACCTACGGTCCCTCGATGGACCTGCACGCTGGCGGCGCCGACCTGCGCTTCCCGCACCACGCCTACGAGTCGGCGCAGGCGGAGGCCGCCACGGGAGTGGCGCCGTTCGCCCGTTCGTGGCTCCACATCGGCACCGTGCGGCTCGATGGCGAGAAGATGGCGAAGTCGACCGGCAACCTGGTGTTCGTGCGCGACCTGCTCGCTGCGACGGAGGGCGCCGTCGTGCGGGCGCTGCTGCTCGACCGGCCCTACGCGCTGCCGTGGGACCACACCGACGCCGAGCTCGAGCGCGCCGGGACCCGGCTGGACGCACTCCGGTCGGCCGCCGGCCGCGCTGCGAGCTCCGACGCCGCGACCGGCGCCGTCCTCGAGCGCCTCGTCGACGACCTCGACGTGCCTTCCGCCTGGGACATCGCGGTCGAGGAGGGTGGCCAGGCCGCCCGCGAGCTCAGCAGCGTGCTGGCCCTCTAGCCGTCGTGGAGCGCAGGCGGGCAGGGGACGCGCCGGTGCCGGACCCGGCCGCGGACGAGGTCGCGCGCGTCCGCGGCGAGCTCGCCGCCGCCGCCGCCGGCGCCACGCCGCTCGCCGAGCTCGGCCCGACGGCCAGCGACCTCACCCGCATCCAGCCGCTGCTCGAGCAGCTCGCCGGCGCGGTCGCCGGCCTGCTCCACACCGACCTCGCGGCCGTCTGGACCACGGTGCCCGGCGAGCAGGCGCTGGTGCCGAGTGCGTGGGTCGGCTTCCCCGACGACTACATCGGGCCGATGCGGGTGCCGTTCGGCACCGGCTCCGCCGGGCGTGCCGTCTCGGAACGGCGGATCGTGCTGATCCAGGACGTGGAGAGCTCCACCTCCTACGGCGCCTTCCGCGAGGGCGCGCTCCGGAACGGCGTCCGGGCCGCGCTGTCGGTGCCGATGCTCACCCTCGCCGGGGAGCCGATGGGGGCGCTCGCGGCGTACTACCGCGGCCGTGTCGTGCCCGACGCCCGCGAGCTGGAGCTCGTCGAGCTGTACGCCCGGCAGGCGGCCGAGATGGTCGAGCGCGCGAGGCTGCACGCGGAGGCGCGCTCGCTGGCCGCCCTCGAGCGGCGTCGGGGCGAGCAGCTGCGCCAGCTCGCCGATGCCGCCCTGGCGCTGTCGGCCGCGGACACCCTCGACGACCTGCTGCGAACGGTGACCGAGGCGGCGCGCGAGATCGTCGGCTGCCACCGTGGCGTCGGCAGCCGGTTGCGCGACGGCAGGACCGACACGACCACGTCCGTGTCGCTGTCGGAACCCCACCGCCTCCGGCAGGCGGACGACGCCGTCCCCGAGGCGCCCGGTGACGACGCCGTCGGTCACGAGGTGCGCCCCCGCCCCACCCGCGAGCCGGACTCCCTCGCCGCCCCGCTCGTCGGCCGCGACGGCACCGACCTCGGCCTGCTGCAGCTGTCGCACCGCGTCGACGGCGCGCCGTTCACCGCTGAGGACGAGGCGGTGCTCGTGCAGCTGGCCCAGATGGCGAGCAGCAGCATCGAGCGGCTCGAGGCGTACGCGCGCGAGCGCGCCGCGCGGGAGGAGGCCGAGCGCACCGCCCAGCTCATGGGACTGCTGTCGGAGGCCTCCGCCGTCTTCGCCGAGCGCTTCGCGCCGCAGGGCATCCTGCAGGCGCTGGTCGACCTGCTCGTGCCGCGCATGGCGGACACCGCGCAGGTGCACGTCGTCGACGAGCACGGCGCCCTGGCGCTCGGTGCGCTGCAGACCCGCGACGCCGCCGGCCGCGAGGCGCTGTTCGCGGCGTCCCCCGTCGACACCTCGCCCGGCAGCCCGGTCGGCGCCGTCCTGCGCACCGGCCGCCCGCAGGTCCTGCCCGCCGGAGCCGGCGGGCCGGCAGCCCGGGCCGCGGGCGACCCGGCGGAGCTCGGGCAGCCGGGCACGGCGCTGCGGGGCAGCAGCCTGTGCCTGCCGCTCACGGCCCGCGGCCGCACCGTCGGCCTGCTGGTGCTCACCCGCGAGGCGGCGTACGGCGAGGACGACCTCGGCCACCTGCTCGACCTGGCCCGCCGGGGCGCGCTCGCGCTCGACAACGCTCGCCGCTACGCCTTCGAGCGCGACCTCGCGGTGACGCTGCAGCGCAGCCTGCTGCCCCGCGACCTGCCCGTGGGACCGGGCTACCGGGCATCCGCCCGCTACCTCGCCGGTGCCCGCGGCACGCAGGTCGGCGGCGACTGGTACGACGTCGTCGAGGTCGGCGACGCGCTCGTCCTCGTCGTCGGTGACGTCGTCGGCCGGGGCGTGCAGGCGGCCGCCGTCATGGGGCAGCTGCAGGCGACGGCGCGCGCGTACGCCCTCGACGGCCACGGACCGGCCGCGGTCCTCACCCGGCTGGACCGGGTGGCGCACAGCGTGCCGGACCTGCACTTCACGACCTGCGCCGTCGCCCGGCTCGAACCGGCGACCGGAGCGCTGCTCGTGTGCTCCGCCGGTCACCTGCCGCCCGTGGTCGCCCACGCGGGCGGCGGTGCGCGGCTGCTCGACGTCGAGCCCGGACGGCCGCTCGGTGTCGGTGGCGGGCAGTACGTCGACGCGCCGGAGTCGCTGCCGGACGGCGCGGTGCTCCTGCTCTACACCGACGGGCTGGTCGAGGAGCGGGGGGCCTCGCTGACCGACGGCCTGGACCGCCTCGTGAGCGCGCTCTCGGCGCCGGTCCGGTCGGCGGACGAGGCGTGCGACCGGGTGCTGCTGGCGCTGGGACGGGATGCCGGCAGCGACGACGACACCGCGCTCCTGGCGGTGCACCGCTGCGGCGCCGGCCCTCTCGAGGTGGCGTGCGAGCCGGCCGAGGGAAGTCGACCTCAGCGCACGAGCTCGAGCACCGGCACCTCCGGCGGGTCGAACCCCAGCACCTGACCGTAGAAGGACAGCTCCGCCTGCAGCGCCGCCACGACGGTGGCGGCCCGGCGGAAGCCGTGGGCCTCGCCCTCGAACGGCAGGTAGGCGTGCGGCACGCCGGAGCCCTCGAGCGCGGCCAGGAACAGCTCGGCCTGCGCCGGCGGCACGACCGGGTCGTCGAGGCCCTGCAGCAGCAGGACGGGACGGTCGAGCCGGTCGACGTGCGACAGCGGCGAGCGCTCGTCGTAGACCGCGCGCGCCTCGGGCAGCGGGCCGACGAGCCCGTCGAGGTAGCGCGACTCGAAGTCGTGGGTGTCCTGGGCCATCGCGACGAGGTCGGCGACGCCGAAGTAGGACGTCCCGGCGGCGAAGACGCTGCCGCCGCGGGTCAGCGCCGACAGGACGGTCCAGCCGCCGGCGCTGCCGCCCCGGATCGCGACAGCGGTGGCTCGCCCCGACTCGAGCAGGGACCGCGCGACGGCCTCGCAGTCCTCGACCTCGACGACGCCCCACTGCCCGCGCAGGCGCTCGCGGTAGGCCCGGCCGTAGCCGGTCGACCCGCCGTGGTCGACGTCGACGACACCGATGCCCCGGCTGGTGAAGTACGCGATCTGCCCGCCGTAGCGCTTCGGGCTGCTCGAGGTCGGACCGCCGTGGACGAACACGACGTACGGCGCGCCCTCGCCCTCGGGCAGCCGCGCCTGCGGCGAGGTCGGCGGGTAGACCGCGGCGTAGGTCGTGCGGCCGCCGACGGACGGCACCTCGACCACCTCGGGCCGGGCGGCCCAGGCCGGGTCGGGCTGCTCCGGGCTGTCGACGGTCGTCCAGCCGCCGGTCGCGGTGTCGACGGCGACGACGACCGGCAGGGTCGTCGGCGTCCAGGCCGTGCCCGCGACGACGTCGCCGTCGGCGGCCAGGTATGGCCCCCACCCGGTGAAGGGCACGTCGACGTCGGTCGCGGCGCCGTCGGGACCCAGCACGGCGAGCCGGCCGCCGTGCACCACGGCGACCCGTCCGCCCGGCAGGTCGACGTGGGTCGTCATCCCGAGCCGCCAGAGCGGGACGCCGCACTCCTGCTGCACCGGCCACAGCTCGCGGACGGCGTCACCATCGACCCGCACGAGGTTCCACCAGCCCGACCGGTCGGTGACGGCCCGCACGGCCGAGCCCTCCCACGCGGGGGACTGCACGGCCTCCTGCGGCCCGCCGAGCAGCAGGCGCGCCTCGCCGAGGGCGGGACCGGGGAGCAGGTCGGCGACGCGCAGCTCGGTGCCGTCCCAGGGCATCCGGGGGTGGTCCCAGGTGACGAAGGCGAGCCGCCGCCCGTCGGGGGACACCGCGGGCGAGGCGACGAAGTCCGAGCCCGACCACAGCACCGCCACGTCGGCGGACCCGTCGAGCGGCACCGCGACGAGCTCGTGCACCACCCGTTCGCCGACGCGCTCCCGGACGCACAGGACGTGCGTGCCGCCGGGCAGGACGAGCGGCTCGGCGTAGCGGTCGGACAGGCCGGTGTCGGCGGTGAGCGCGCGCGCCTCGCCGTCCTCGTCGACGAGCCACAGCCGCTGGTCGTGCAGGTCGGCCGTGACCACCCCGCCGGCGTGGGGGACCCAGCAGCGGCCGCCGTACTCGTGCACGCGGGTGCGGGCGTCGAGCTCGGCCGGCAGCACCTCCTGCGCAGGGCCGTCACCGGTGCGGCGCAGGACGGTCGTGCGACCGCCCTCGCCCGGCCGCGACTCGCTCCACCAGACCGTGCGCCCGCCGTCCGTGACGGCGACCTCGCCGTACTGCGTGCCGGCCTGCGCCACCTGCTCGGCGGTCAGCGGGCTGGGCCAGGAACCACCCGGCAGGACGGGCGCGTCGTCGGTCATGCCGGGCAGCCTGGCACGCAGGTCCGACATCCGGGGACGCCGCCCGCTACGGCACCTGCGGCCGCACGTCGTCGCGCTCGTCGAGGTCGCGGCCGACGGCCTCCGCCTTCCTGCTCGCCGACAGGCTCGTCGCCGTGACCAGCGCCAGGACCGCCACGATCACGCCGAGGGAGGCGAGGGTCGGGATCTCCGGCACGGACGGCCAGATGCCGTGCGCCCAGTGCAGGACGAGCTTGACGCCGATGAAGGCGAGGATGGCCGCGAGGCCGTAGCCGAGGTGCACCAGCTTCGACAGCGCACCCTGCAGCACGAAGTACAGCGCCCGCAGGCCGAGCAGGGCGAACGCGTTGGTGGCGAAGACGAGGAACGGGTCGCCGGTGATGCCGTACACCGCCGGCACGGAGTCGACGGCGAAGACGATGTCGGTCGCGAACACCGCCATGACGACCAGCGCGAACGGCGTCGCGGCCCGCGCGCCGTGCTCCCGCACGAACAGGCGCGGACCCCGGTAGTCGGTCGTCACCGGCATGACCCGACGCAGCAGCCGCACCGAGCGCATGGTGTCGACGTCGACGCTGTGGCCGTGCCCCTTGCGCTGGTCGCGCAGGATCTTTCCCGCCGTCGCGAGCAGCACGGCGCCGAACAGCAGGAACGCGAACGAGAGGTTGTCGAGCGCCGCGGCGCCGAGCGCGATGAAGATGCCGCGCAGCACGAGCGCGCCGACGATGCCGTACAGCAGCACCCGCTGCTGCAGCGCTGCCGGCACGGCGAACGCCGACAGCAGCAGCATGAAGACGAACAGGTTGTCGACCGACAGCGACTTCTCGACCAGGTAGCCGGTGAGGTACTCGACGCCGGTGGTCGAGCCGTAGCGCGACCAGATCCAGGCGCCGAAGGCCAGCGGGAGGGCGATGTAGAAGGCCGACCAGCCGACCGCCTCCCGCATCGACACCTCGTGCGGCCTGCGCGTCAGGACGAAGTCGAGGACGAGCAGGGCCAGGACGGCGCCGAGCGTCGCGGCCCACAGGCCGGGCGTGGCGATGGTGGTCAGCTCTTGGGCGAGCACGGGTCGCACAGGTCTCCTCGGACACGATGGGGCGGTCCGAGGTCTCCTTCACCTGCCAGCAGGTGGCCGCCCGGAGCCGTCGTGGGACGGCCGTACTGACCGGACGGGCCTTGGGAAGTACTCCCCTCGAAGCGCCCACGGTACCCGCCGGGCTCCCGCCTACCCTTGCGGAGGTGAGGACGTACGAGGTGCGCACCTACGGGTGCCAGATGAACGTGCACGACTCGGAGCGCATCTCGGGCCTGCTCGACGCCGCCGGCTACGCACCCGCGCGGGACGGCAGCCCCGCTGACGTCGTCGTGTTCAACACCTGCGCCGTGCGCGAGAACGCCGACAACCGCCTCTACGGCAACCTCGGCCACCTCAAGCCGGTGAAGGACCGCACGCCGGGCATGCAGATCGCCGTCGGCGGGTGCCTGGCGCAGAAGGACCAGGGGCTGATCACGACGAAGGCCCCGTGGGTCGACGTCGTCTTCGGCACCCACAACGTCGGGTCGCTGCCGGTGCTGCTCGAGCGGGCACGCATCGAGCAGTCGGCGCAGGTCGAGCTGAGGGAGTCGCTCGAGGTCTTCCCGTCGACGCTGCCGGCCCGCCGCGAGTCTGCCTCCTGCGCCTGGGTCAGCATCTCGGTCGGGTGCGACAACACCTGCACCTTCTGCATCGTCCCCAGCCTGCGCGGTCGGGAGGAGGACCGGCGGCCCGGCGACGTCCTGCGCGAGGTCGAGGTGCTGGCGTCGCAGGGCGTGCTCGAGGTGACCCTGCTCGGCCAGAACGTCAACTCCTACGGCCGCTCGTTCGGCGACCGCGGCGCCTTCGCCGGCCTCCTGCGCGCGGTCGGCGCGGTCGAGGGCATCGAGCGGGTGCGCTTCACGAGCCCGCACCCGCGCGACTTCACCGACGACGTCATCGCCGCCATGGCGGAGACGCCCGCCGTGTGCCCGAGCCTGCACATGCCGCTGCAGTCGGGCTCCGACGCGGTGCTCAAGGCGATGCGCCGCTCCTACCGCAGCGAGCGCTTCCTCGGCATCCTCGACCGCGTGCGGGCGGCGCTGCCCGACGCCGCGATCACGACCGACGTCATCGTCGGCTTCCCGGGCGAGACCGACGCCGACTTCGAGGACACCCTGCGCGTCGTCGAGGCGTCCCGCTTCGCCGGCGCCTTCACCTTCCAGTACAGCCGCCGTCCCGGCACGCCCGCCGCGGCCCTTCCGGAGCTCCCCAAGGCGGTCGTGGGCGAGCGCTACGACCGGCTCGTCGCGCTGCAGGACCGGCTGTCGTACGAGGGGATGCTCACCCAGGTCGGCCGCACCGTCGAGGTGCTCGTCAGCGTGGGGGAGGGCCGCAAGGACACCGGCGGGCGCCTGTCCGGACGGGCCCGCGACAACCGGCTCGTCCACCTGGCGGCAGCGGCCGGTGTGCGCCCGAGTGACGTCGTCGAGACCGTCGTGACCAGGGCCGGACCGCACTACCTCGTCGCCGACGGCCCGCTGCGGTCGCACCGGCGCACGCGTGCGGGCGACGCCTGGGAAGCAGGTCGGGCGCCGGTCACGCCGGGCGTCAGCCTGGGCATGCCGACGATCGGCGTGCCGGCGCCGCTGCCGGTGGTCGCTCCCTGC
>Ga0210040_10008080_pt1 | contig 12564 bp, 12 predicted proteins | sample CryGeyCG12114_NA_FD_185462 | JGI IMG/M metagenome (GOLD analysis project Ga0210040, IMG submission 185462) | Groundwater microbial communities from aquifer - Crystal Geyser CG19_WC_8/21/14_NA (SPAdes) (version 2) | ecosystem: Environmental > Aquatic > Deep subsurface > Groundwater | place: USA... | reverse complement strand
ACCAACTAACACAACCCCCTCTTCAAACGGTACAGCACTCCCCGATCTTCAACTCCTGCGACAAATCCTACGTGCCCATCTTCCTGGGCGGCCTGATGAAATCCTGCAACAACACTCCGCCGGTCAGTATCCGCAACAAAGACAAGTGGATCGAAGTCGAACGGCGGCGCTGGGCCGAGCAACTCCACATCCCCATGGTCGCCTCGCCTCCGGCCGGCTTCCCCGTCTTGACGCTACAGACGCAGCGGGCGCTCTGCGCGTTGGAGATCGGTCATCCGGAATTGATGACTGGGGCCTTGGATGCGCTGTACCAGGCGCACTGGGCCCAAGGGGATTCGAGCGTAGGGCAGTTGGAGGGCGTGGGAAAGGTGTTGAACGCTGTGCTGGGAGAGGAGGTGGTCAAGGATGGACTGGGAAAGGCAGCGGGGAAGGAGGCCAAGGATAGGCTAGCGGAGAACACAGAGAGGGCGTTCAAGAGTGGCGCTTTTGGATTGCCGTGGTTCGAATGTGAGAACGAGCGGGGTGAGCAGCAGGGATTTTGGGGGGTTGATCACTTGGGCCAGGTGGTGAGATTTCTAGGTCTGGAAGGAAGGGTTGAGCTGGAGAGGAGTGCAGATATGAGAGCTATGTTGTAAGGCGGATGAAAGACGAGGGGGCAATGTTATGATGCAGCAAGGAACACGACCTTGTTGATACTATTTTGTAGCAATATAAGGCTAACCATAGCCTGTCGTCATGCTATATGGAGCGCAATACTGATTGTGCTCATGTGATGTGGAGCTCACAGCTCTCAGGTTGCCCATGTAAGGCATGCTCATAAGCTCGATGGCTTACTACAAGCAACTGTGGTGGTGATTGGTCGATCTAGCCGAAACGAGTCTCCTTGTCCTTGATAGGCATATCGGAGCCAACATTGCTCTTGTACTGGCCTCTGATGAACTATGGGTTTGAATCGAGTTAGCCGTGGTCTCTAGGGTAGTCCATGTTGCCTGCAGATAACAAGACAATGCATAGTAACATGCAGGTCGTCGTGTCACTTGGTAGGCCGGAGGCAATACTCACGTCACTGATTTGTTCATCCTTTGCCTGCTCAATCGCACTCTCGTTGTTCTGCGCGCCCTGACCCATGAAGCGTTCTTGGACGAAATCCACGCCTTTGTCAAGGTAGTCCTCATTCTTCTCTGACTCACGTCCACCGCCAGCGGCCGAGTTGAATTTGTCAGTCATTCCTCCGAGGAATCCACCGCCTCCTTGCTGCTGCTGGGCCCCGGATTGATCGATTTGTTGACCTTGAGCCTGTTGGTTGCCGTTGCCGCCGGAGAAGGAGTTGAAGGCACCTTTGAGGGAATCCATCTTGGCTGATGAGGTTAGGTGTGATAAGAAACTGTAGTGGTTGGGTTTAGTGTAGAACGTGGATGGGAATGGATGTATTGGTAGAGTGTTCAAAAAGGATTTGGGTAGTTGAAGGGAGGGAAGAGGTGGTGAAATAGTCCAGCATTGCAACGGAAAGGCCTTGGAAGGAGCAGCCAAGGGCGGGCCAGTGGCAGGCCCAGCTTGCCTGTCACACTGGCACACAGTGCATCATCCACTTCCAGGCTGCCCCTCTATGTGCGGTGAAGCGTGCCAGTGTTTTAAAGCAAGTACTCGACTCCGAGTCGTACTAGGAAGCTGCCCAGCTGAGGTGCAGGTTCCAGGTTCAAGTTGCAGTACCTAGAAAGGGCCGTGCAGTGATGCACCAAATGATGTAACGCCAAGACGGGACCCCTTGCCAGCCTCAGCTGCCACTGCTAGCCCCACTACTAGTAACTACCTACTGTGCAGTGCAGGCGACTCGGTCTCGGTGTGATCGACATCCACTTCGGTCCGGGGCACGCGACGACAAACAAGGTTGCGGCTGTGGCTGTGCCTGCTTCAACCTGCTTCAACCTGCTTCTGCTCGCCGGACCACGATTCAGAGCTCGGTCCCCGAGCGTACGCATACTCTGCACTTTGTGGTAACGAGGTTTCATCATGACAAGTGAACGGGACTGATGCATCAGACCAACGATAAATCGTTCTTCGCATTGTTCTGCGGCATCTCTATCGAAAGGAGCGTGCACTAACAACAAGGAGATCAAATCACATCTTGGCATTCATCTTCCGACAGTGTCACCCCCTCTCCAATACACACCACATTGCCTCTGCATGCTTCTCACACTCTCTCAATATCCAAGGAGGGCCGATGCACCTGGCTCGCTTGAGATGTAGATGGTTGCATGGGTGTCCGAGAAGCCATTAAATTTGGTCGCCGAGCACTTCGTGTACGCACCCATGTTGTCGAAGAACAACCAATCTCCAATATCAATAGTGCCTGGCAGATAGACACTCTCCTTAATGCGATCAATGCCGTCACAAGTAGGTCCCCAGATCGAATACTCCACCAGTCCAGTCTGCCTCGATGCCGTGTGCAATACTTGTGGCACAGGGTGCTGATGGTCAAATATGATGTTCGAGAAATTGCCATACACACCATCGTTGAGGTAAATCATGTAAGCCTTGTCGTCCGAGTTCTCTCCTGCAACTTCGCGTCGTGCAATGACGTTGGCAGCCAAGGTGAACGCATTGGAGGCATAATAACGTCCAGGTTCAGCAATGACCCGGATATGGTGTGGGAACTGCTCCTCAAGTGCCTCGTTCAACACCGCCGCGAACCGCTCGAACGTCTCATCGACAAATCCTCCACCCACGTCAAGCAATCGCAGGTCGAAGCCCAAGGTTGCAGCTTGGTCAAACACGTCACGGGCGTCCTGGACGGATTTGGCGAACGAACCAGGGTCGCTCGCACCAGATCCTACATGAAAACTGACACCAACAACGTTGAGATCGAGTCCCTTGGCGAGCTGCAGAAGTTCTCGGGTGCTGTCCATGCTGGCGCCAAACTTCTCGCTCAAACGGCACAAGCTGGTTGAGTCATCTGTCAAGATCCGAAGGACCAGTTCTGCATCTGGAAAGCAGTGCTTGATCTTGTACAACTCGTCGCTATTGTCGAACGTCATCTGCTTGACGCCGACCCTTCTGGCATGTCGGAGGTAGGACTTCGTCTTGCAAGGCTGTGCATAGATGATCCTGCTAGGATCAACGCCAAGATCAAGCACGAGGTCGATCTCAGCCCTGGACGCACAATCGAATCCAGTGCCTAATTTCGCCAACAGACGAAGCACTTCCTTGTCGGGATTGCATTTGACCGCTATGATGGTGTTAGTAATTGCACTGCCTCTGGTACCCCACTGTTACTTACCATAGAAAGGCTTGACTCGGCTCAGATTCATCTTCCATCTCACGTGCTGGCGATAGACCTCCCCTAGATCTGCCACATAAAATGCATCCTCCTCTCCAGGTTCACATTCGTCAGTGTCAATTGAAGCAATTTGCTCCTTCAGAACTCGCTGAACAAGAGATCTTGAGGCAAGGCCAGGTTGGCTGGTCTCGTCGACGTCATGACTGTTCAAGACACAATCGAGTTTGTGTTTGTTGAAAGTGTTGAATTCGTGATCAGTCAGAATGGCGGATGGTGCCATAACCATACAAATGGTCAGGTAAAAAGTTGGTTGGTGGTTGCTTTGTAATTGGTGTTAAGGAGGTCTCAACGACTCTGCCCCGATCTCACGTGGACCCGGACCTTGCCTCAGCGACCCTTCCTCCTGAAGAGGAAGAACCTGGAGTCTTGTCCTATGCGGCAGCTGAGGTGTTTGTTCTGGAAGCTGGTTGTTCAAGTCGAACTCAAACGACGACAGCGGAGGAATTGTTGGTGTGCTCAAGGGGAGGTGGAACTGTGTTAAGGATGTGTCTCTGTTTGCAAGCTGATGCAGTTTGGAAACGAAGACAGAAAGATGTCGCGGCCGTGGTAGTAAGAGCCTTTGGTGGGGTCCAAAGGCTTAGTTGAAAAGGTCTAAGGTGATGGTAAAGGTTGTTGAAGGCATGTAATTTGCCAGTCTGTGACTCGAAAAGAGGACGAGTGGTGATGGTGACGGTGAGGTATTTATTGTGAAATGTGGTCAACAGCAGAGATGGTGATGTGGGGGGCAAAGAATTCCGGGCCAAACTTTTTCTTGGGCAAAATTTCGAAGCATTCATCACAACCACGGTGACGGATCAGCGCTAGGCTTGCCGCACCCCGCCAAGTCTTGATGACGCAAGACCTGATTCGTGCTTGAAACATCCGGTGATCACGTGCATGAATTCTGCATGCTCTGGAAGCTCGTGGATGATTCATTATTGAGACTTCGAAATGCTGCACAGCCTCTGCAGCAGGCAGCAACTCAAGGGGACTACATAAATTGGTCATGATTCCGTGGTTGGCAGTCTATATAAGAACAACTCCAGCCTGGGAGCGCTCACGTCGTACTCGGTTGATATATGCGGCAGAGGAATCTCGTGACTCTCGACCACCTCGAAGCCAGTGTCGGCCATCCGTTTGAAGAAGATGGCATCGTTTTCGTGCCGCCGTTTGTAGCCAACAAGTATCAGGGCGTTAGCTGAGTGGTCTACCAGTTGTCTTAGAGTCTCCACCAAGTGAATGCTACTGTCGGGATTGTAGATACAGTCTGATACCAGAACAAAATCATACTTTGTCTCTGTCGTGCGCTCGAATGTCGTGCCCCAGTCAAGAACTTGTCTACGGAGCGATGAACCGGCTGCGGGTCTGGCAGCGTCGATATTTCGTTGAAGGATGTCCTGAGCATCGTCTAAGTCTGTCAAAACCATGTGGCATTTCACGAGCTGGGCAAGTGCTATTCCGACAATGCCACAACCTGCACCAAGCTCAAGCACCCTGAACTGGCGAGTCTTTTTAGATGTCAGCAAAGATCTGATTTCTGCGGTACCAGTGCTTTTTGTGCTCGTCAAAATGTCCTTGAAGTATATGAGAAATCCTAAACTAGCATCCCTTACATACACCATCAGTAAGACGACTTTTTCCCGGACCTACCTTTGACCTACCAAATGTGTCTCGCTATGCTGTCACCAGTTTCCTCCCAGACACGAAGTGGGCTTTTGTTGTAGAGGGAAAGTCGCCTTTCCACAAGTGGCTCAGTCCGACGACCACCATCCAAGTGGAAAGCTTCGGACCAGACGTCCATAATCTCTGGGATGTCACGACATGCCAGTACTCGGGCAGTATCTACCGTGGTGACATTGAGGCTGACAAGCCTTGACATGAATTTCAGGTTGCAAGATATGTTGATCTTGACGGCTCTTGTACCATCTTGCCAAGCGACAGTCTGCACACAAAGGACTTCGTTGGACTTAGTGGCATCGACCACGCGCACTTCAAGTTCTGCGTCTTTTCCATAGAAAGAGTCGCCAAGGTCAGTCGTGATAGTAAGCACGCCAGTGACATCGATAGTCTTCTTGTTGGCCTGGCCCGTCTGAGGCGTCCTCAGGAAACGAATGTAGTGGACCATTGCCGCAAGACGCTCTTGATTGACAAGGGGATCAGTCGAAGCTACGAGTAAACCCTGAAGGCAAGCGAACCCAAATTATGCCCCGAGCCCAGATTATCCTTGTCGAGCTGCAACCACTACAATGACCAAGGCTGACGTCACGTGGCTTGCTCTAATTAGTCGTACTGTGATATGTACTGTGTATCTGTGTATCGGCCCGTGCAGGCGAGTCTCTAAGTTGTGTGGAGTCCTGGGTCCGCAGCCTGAGCCCGCCTTCCGCCGTCGCTGATGCTGATGCCCGAACCACTCCAGTACTCGCTTCAGAGTCTACCTAGGTAATTCGAACACGACTCATCCTTCTACTGTAGGCATTCCCGCGTCCATGCTCTTGTCAGACGTTCTGGCTTGTCGAGACGCGACGAGGCGCGCGCCTGAATCCTGAGCTCCATCTTCTCGCCGTCATCATGCCCGTGCAGGGCCCAGAAATCCGTCGGACGATCCAAAATCTCTCCCGCAACCTCGAATCAGCAAACGAGACCGCGCAAGAGAACATCTATACCTTCACACAGCGCTTTGTTGATCCTTGCCTTGGCTCCGTCAAGTCCTGCCTCTATGACTGCACAGCACCATGTTTTCCCCGCCGCGAAGACAACTTGCGCCGGAAGCGAGGTCGATCGCGTGGGCGAGCCGAATACAATTTCGACTTCTACTACGACTGGGAAGATGAGGAAGCCGCCGATTACTCCGTGATGAACTGGGGAAACGATGAGTTGGATAGCCTTCTTGCTGGCCGAGGTGTAACTAAGTCTGGCCAACCACGACGACAACGCGCAATGAGTTACGGTTCACGAGGACGCCGAAACCCAGGCGTCGATGAGACGGAGCAGGACCCCACTGCAATTCCGTCATCATCTTACCTTGGTTTCCTCGAGCGTCTGCCTTTCCGCATCGGTAACCGCGCCCTGCGGTACCAGCCTTCTGCGGCGGACCTGCAGGAGAACCCAGGAGGTGTGCGTGTCCGTGACCACGAAACCGAGCCTCTCATCGAGGAAGATGAGCCGCCTTCGCCAGGAAGTAGGAGACAAAAGGGTCACAGGAGACAGCGCAGCGGCACCGTCGCCTCTCGCGCCTCGACAACAACTTCTCGCTCCTCACGTGGCGACCTCATTCCCTCAGACGAAGAGGAAGATGCCGTGCCCCTTACTGACGAATTCGCAGTCATGCTCACGCGACGCAACACGAACACAGAAGACCACAGCTTGGGCAAGGGGTCAAGTCGCCGACCGGGACAATCTCGACGGTCTACACGAACCATCTCCTCAAAATCAACACCCAGCACCAAGAGTAGACGGTCAAGCAGCAAGAAAAGTCTCGAGGCAATCCAACCAGATTTCGTCGAGGAACCAACTCAGATAGACATCGACATCGACACCGAGGGCCCTAGCATGGTAGATCTGAAGCATGAAGAAGAACAAATCCGCAAAGAGGAGGAAATGGAGATCGAGCAGAAAAGAGAAGCAGCGCATAGGTTAGCGGTCGAAAAGGGATTGAAGCCCATTGATACCCAGGATCCGCCCCATCTCACGGATACCAAGGAGCCGAAGGTAGGTCCAACAGCATGTTTCCATCACATAACACGCACCTGCATACTTACACGGGCACAGACCCCACCCAATGAACCGCATCCCGACACCGACACGGACACCCACCTAACCTCCGAACACGACCCCTTCTACTCAACCCGCTCATCTAGCGTCGTGACCGCTATTCCACTACGAAGACCCTCAACCGAACCCGAAGCCGAACCCGACTCAAGACCAGGCTCTCCTGTCGACCAAACACTCCCCCAATTCCGACCGGAATCACCCCCCCGTAAGGAAAAAAAGAAGAACAAAAGCAGAACATATCTAACGGATTTAACGAAACAACAAACCTAACGACTTTACGAAAGAAAACACCCGGCCGCCGGCGTGCCACGAGGAGAAGGAGGGGAGAAAGGCTAATGCTAGGAGGGCCGACGACCACGACGAGGACGACGACGAGTCTTGTCATTTGAAGCGACACAAACATTGAACTGTGTGTGCGTAATGTGGTTGGGGGGGTTTTTTTTCTTTCAAACATGCCGCTACCGCCACGGCGCCATGTGTATTAGTAATCTATCTATCTACCTACGACAAGGCCAAGAAACCCTCCCCCAATAATCATCTACAACTATCAATCCAGCAAAGAGACAATTGTGTTCCCCAACACATTCGTTTCCACACATACACATACGTCCATTGGATAAAGTACGTCCCCACTTGCGTGATTCTCTTGTGTGTGGATAGAAGAACAGTGGACAATTGCGTACGGGTTGACACAAGAGTCAAAGGGGCATGCTGAAAGGGCCATGTTTTCTCTGTGTGTAGGCCACTGCTCCAACTTAAAGAGCTCCAGCGAGGATGGTGGGGAAAGTATCTAGGTACGCAATCACACCTAAACGGCTGCACAGATTCAGACGGCAGGCGGTTCGGGTTGGACATTTTCAATTCATGCTAATTGTATTGAAAAAGTACCACATTCAAGGCTCGAGAAGTAGGTTTGACATCCGGGTATAATACTCTCCAGCCACAGATGCAGCGTTGGGGGCCCTCACAACCCTTGATCTAAGGCTCAATATCATCGGCGCCATCATCTGCCTTCGCACCATCTACACTGACACTCCTCCTCTCTTCTTCCTCAGCCTCCTGCTCCCAATCATCTGGCGCCATCTCTTGCTCCATCGCCTTCCTTCGCAACAACTCCTCGTTCTCGGCCTTCTTCCTCTTTGCTTCTGCGAGTCTACTTCCGAGTACCGTATATACCGGCCGTTGACCAACTGCCTTGATTTGTGGTGCCTGCATAGGTGCAGACCTCTTCGCCGCAACTTGAGACCACCCGTTACTAGCAATGCCATCCTGGTTGCCCTGCTGGCGAATGATCTTTGGTTCAATGCCGGTGGTATCAAACTGGCACAGACTTGCAGAAACAGCGACATTGTGCTTAGTGATTTCAGCCGCTACCATGGGTTGAAGACTCGTGAGTAAAGTAGTCAATTGTTCAGGGGTTTCCCAAGACTTTGAGGGGATGAGTGCTACAGCGTCATCGCTAGAAAGGAAGACAATTTCAAAGTCGGTGCTAACGGCTGCTTTGCGAATGAGTGGCTTCAGCTCGTCTTCGGTGAGGGCGAAGCGAGGCTTGGTAAGCAAAAATCCGTTGAAGAGATGCTGGACCTCGTCAGCTCGGCGTTCGGGTGCAGTTTGTACAGGAGCTTGGATGTTCAACTGTGCTCGTCTGATCCTAGCAGATTGGGCCAATGTCTTCATTGGTGCTCTGACAAACTTCGGCGTCTTGAACAACAACACATGTCGATGAGGCTCTGGATCCAAGCTTTCACCATCAAAGCCAAAATCCTCTGCAATGCTGTGAATGAAAGCTCGCTGACGTTTCTTCATAGGCTTGAAGCGATAACGCCGTTCGTCATCGTCTGCAGCGAACAGACGTAGAATCTCTTCCTGTTTGTGCGCCCAACCGACGTCTTCGAGATACATCTTCAAAGTAGTTGTCGAGTACGGAACATGATCGTCAGAATGCTCATCCGAGATGTGTAGTGCAAGGGCGAGCTTCCTGTTCCTTTCCAGTCTAGCACATTCATCGTCGCATTTGAGTGAGTTCTGTCGTCCAGCAGGCTCAGAAATGCCGGCTCGTGCATTGCATCTGACCTCTTCCTTTTTCCGTTGGCAATCGCACGTAATCATCACTTTGAATGGGCATGCCTTGTCCTCCTTGCAGGTGGACGGTGCATGGCATGGTTGTTCGCAAGGATGACCGCAGAGCTTCTTCGGCTTTCCACATACTTGTTGGCAGTGTTGATGGGAATCTTCGCACTCCCCAGGCCTATGGCACGTCTTTCGGCACGTATGCGAGCCGCACTTCAACCGCTTGCCGCAGACCAGGCCACATAAGACATCTGCTCGCCAACATGGTTGATTCTTCAGAGTTTCCTTGCTGCACAGACAACTTTTCTCTGTCAGGAAAGGACACTTTGGACAGTCATCTCCGTCAGTATGACAGTTGTGCGCAACTTGTGGATGACCACATGATTTCGGTCTGTGGCAAGGGAATGAGCACGGAGGCGGTCGAGTGCCACATGGAAGAGGCGCCTGCAGCACTGTTCTGCCACAATTGCACGAGATGTCATCGAATATGGCTTCCTTACAGCTGGCACATGGTCCTTTGTGGCAAAGGTCGGTGCACGTGTGGTTGCCGCATTTCAAGGGACGCCCACACGGTCTGGTGCAGATGTGCTCTGCTTCAATTCCATCATCGATCATTCTTGCCACGGATCCAAGTGGTCTTAACTTGCGCTTCGTGGCTTGTCGCTCATGTGCCTTCTTCTCTCCAGGGCAACATCTTTCGCCACACTCGTGTCGTCCACAATTCATGGTAGCCTTGCAGATGCGCATACATTGAGGCGCTTCGACAGAACCTTGGTGGCAGATCGAATTGAAGGTGTTACGGCCACAGCGACAAGTGATGGGTACTGTCAGTAAGCACGGAAGACAGTCTCCCGTGTGACAGATTTGTGAGCAAGGATGACCGCAGGCTAAACTTTTCCCGCATGGTTTGTCGCAGCTCGGTATAGGGTCAGTGCAAGCTTGACGGACTTGCCCTTTCATGTCCGCCAATTTCGTCTTGCCACAAGGACAGTCATTCACAACGTCTGGTGAACGAGGGCAGTGTGGTATCTCGGCATCTTGGGGATGACATGGCTTCTCGCAATGATGTATGCCGCAATCCATGGCGTTGCCACAAGCTTGCTGACAGTCGAAACAGCCAGTCCAATCGTAGCTATCCTTTTCCTCGTCTCTTTCGCTGCAAGGTAGCTGCTTGTGCTCTTTACCACAGTAGCAACGCGCGTCGATCTCGATCATGCAAGCACCACATAAACCTTCGTGACACGGCCTTGGACATGTATGTTCTCCGCAAGGCATAACATCGTCACAAATGGCACCACAACTCCAACCCGCCTGGTAGTTCGTCTCTACACATCTCCGCGTGGTACTCTGCTTTCCACAGAAGCAGCTTTGCGTGGGGCCCATCGCTGAACAGGGTGGGCATGGGCCGGCATGACATAGCAGGTCACACGGATGTGGGCAAGTCTTTGGAAACTTCCTCTCTCTGCCACAGGTCTGGCCACAAGAGTGCGGCGGGAGCCCGCCTATGACTTTTGGGTCGATCTCTTTTTCGCACCAACAAGTATATGCCGAAGGATACACGTCTTTGGCCAGATTGCAGCCTGGGCATCGCCATTGCTTGCCTACTGCGGGGTCGTTGTCATCGTGGTTGGCCTGGCGCTGAACTGCAGAACCGTCATTTTTTGACCATTTCTTGACGCAGCCAATGTGGAAGACTGTCCAGCAGTCTCGACATGACCACACCTTCGAGTTGCGACTGATTTCGTTTGTGCAGATCGCGCACTCGTAGACGCCGTGACTGATGTCCTCATGTGTTCTTGTGGCAATATCGGGTGCGAGGGACCGGGCTATCGAAGCCTTTCTAGGACGGGCGGTTGGCTTGGGTGCAGACTGTCGTGGGGCGCTCGGATTTGTCTTGGGCGAAGAAGGACCAACTGAAGCTGGTACGAATGTAGGTGCTTCAGCATGTAGTCGCGTCAGTTGTCCTCCAAACGCTCTGCCAGAAACGTTCCTGGGAGGCTGTTGTTGATTTTGATTCTGATTTTGACTGCGAGCCTGATTCGCACGCCTTCTGTGTCTAGGACTTTTGTTCTGTTGTTGAGTCGCAGGGGCTGTATCAACGTCGGCCATGATGGGAGGTGGAAACCAGGGCGGATTTGTAGAAAGGTTTGGAATCTGAGCTACCTTTGTAGATGTTGTTGCAAGTGATTGTGTCTGTGATTAAGTAAAGGAAATAGGTGGAGCTTCAAAGAAATATCTCCAGGAACAAGTAAAAAGCAAGTACGAATGTAGTGTTGTGTTCAAGTAAAGAACGATGAGTGAACAACTGGAGGCGTTCTTGAAGGTGGCACTGGAACTGACAGATGGAGAGAGACTGCGGTGGGACGTCATTCTATATGAATCGGCACTAAGGATTCTCAGATCTGACTCGGAATCTCGCATGTTCCTGAAAGTCTCTGCGGCGAAAACTGCGCCCAGGCCCAGGCACCCACTGGCACTGCAGGGTCTCGAGGCCCCACCTGACTCATCCATCTCGGGGTCGGACTTGCTGAGTCAGAACAAGGCTAGGTAGGTAGGTACTCAGGCTGTCCAAGGAGCCTTGATTGGTGATTGGCTCGACCAAGATCGGAGTTCTCTCTACCGTACATGGAATGCTCTTGCAAACAGCAGCCAGGTGGTCGAAGCTCCCAAACCCTCAGACATCGAACCTAGCCACTTATACCATGCAGGGATATCTACCTAGGTAGGTACCTACATACTCCCTCAAATCATTGCAACAAGTACAGTGACTTTGAAAGGTGATCCGAGCTTTGGATGCTAATGGAGCTCGCCACGATCTTGCTCACAATAAACTCTGCCTGAATCCCAATCCCGAACGCCAGGCTTCCTGCTATGCCGTGGAATTACTTGTGGTAGCTTCCACGCTTAATTGACTTGAGTCCCGTACCCTCTGATTTGGTCAGCAAAAGCCCAGCTCTGCTTCTCTAATTGCTCATTCTCCTTCAAGTCGACACCATCCTTTGTTATCACCGCAATGCTGTATTTGTCCACGCTACGCGCGTCTCTGTAGAAAAGTACCTTCATGCACTCCTTGACAGCATTGATCGCCATCTCCTGTGTTACGTTTTTGACGCTTGCTTCGTCCTCCGGCATCAATCTCCGTAGTAATGGCTGAGCCAAGTGCGCGCCGAAACCGGTAGCTAAGGTTGGGCTGGAAAAGGTTGTGCCGAGGAGATCTACGCTTGCTAGGAAGGGGCTCTCGTTGTCGTCGAAGCCTGCTACCAGCAGCATGTTCCACAAGGGGTTGATATCGGTCCTTCTCTTGTACATGATCTTTGAGAGATATGTATGTAGGTTTTTCGCATTCAGCGCGTGCTCGCCCGAGGAGGAGTAGTTCTCGCGAATGTCCAGTGTTGAGAGTAATCGAT
>Ga0210040_10008079_pt1 | contig 12565 bp, 9 predicted proteins | sample CryGeyCG12114_NA_FD_185462 | JGI IMG/M metagenome (GOLD analysis project Ga0210040, IMG submission 185462) | Groundwater microbial communities from aquifer - Crystal Geyser CG19_WC_8/21/14_NA (SPAdes) (version 2) | ecosystem: Environmental > Aquatic > Deep subsurface > Groundwater | place: USA... | reverse complement strand
CCGAAGGCGCTTCCGACCAGCAGGATGACCCCGGCCATGGCGCCGAGCAGCACCGCGGTCTTGAGCCCGTTGTTCCACCGTTGCACGCCGGTTAGAACGGCGGCGGCGCGGCGGTCGTTCCCCCGCCGGCCGCGCTCCCCCCGGCGAGGCAAGGCGACCCTGTGTGGGCTGCCTCACGTTCCTCCAGCAGCGGGTCGGGCACGGGAGCGCGCACGTAGCCTGGCAGGTCGGAGGTACCACACAGATGACTGGCACGACTGGCACCGAAACCGGAATCAGCCCCGCCGCGGCGGGCGTTGCCCCCGGCATGGACAGCGCAGCGCACAGCTCCGCCCCCGGCGGCCTGGTCAAGAGCGTCGTCGCGCTCGACCGCGTCGTCATCCGGCTCGCCGGCGACTCCGGTGACGGCATGCAGCTCACCGGAGGCCGCTTCACCAGCGAGACCGCGACGTTCGGCAACGACCTGTCGACGCTGCCCAACTTCCCCGCCGAGATCCGGGCGCCCACGGGGACGCTGCCGGGCGTCAGCTCCTTCCAGCTGCACTTCGCCGACCACGACATCATGACCCCGGGCGACGCACCCGACGTCCTGGTCGTGATGAACCCGGCGGCGCTGAAGGCGAACCTCATGGACCTGCCCGGCGGTGGGCTGCTGATCGCCGACTCCGACGAGTTCACCCCGCGCAACCTGGCCAAGGTCGGCTACGCGTCCAACCCGCTCGAGGACGGGACGCTGGAGAAGTGGCAGCTGGTTTCCGTGCCGCTGACCTCGATGACCACCGATGCGCTCGTCGACTCGGGCCTGGGCAAGAAGGAGGCCGAGCGGAGCAAGAACATGTTCACCCTCGGCCTGCTGAGCTGGATGTACCACCGCCCGACCGAGGGCACGGTCCGCTTCCTGGAGCGGCAGTTCCGGCGCAAGCCGGAGATCGCCGCGGCCAACATCGCCGCGTTCCGGGCCGGGTTCAACTACGGGGAGACGACGGAGGCCTTCGCGGTCTCCTACGAGGTCAAGCCGGCGCCGATGGCGCCGGGGCGGTACCGGCACATCTCCGGCAACCAGGCGCTGGCCTACGGGATCGTCGCCGCCGGGCAGCGCTCGGGCCTGCCGGTGTTCCTCGGCGCATACCCGATCACCCCGGCCAGCGACATCCTGCACGAGCTGTCCAAGCACAAGTCCTTCGGCGTGCGCACCTTCCAGGCCGAGGACGAGATCGCCGGGATCGGCGCCGCGCTGGGCGCCTCCTTCGGCGGTGCACTGGGCGTGACCACCACCTCGGGCCCCGGTGTGGCGCTCAAGGCCGAGACGATCGGGCTGGCGGTGATGACCGAGCTGCCGCTGCTGATCGTGGACGTGCAGCGCGGTGGGCCCTCGACCGGGCTGCCCACCAAGACCGAGCAGTCGGACCTGCTGCAGGCGCTGTTCGGCCGCAACGGCGAGGCACCGGTGCCGGTGATCGCCCCGCGCTCCCCCGGTGACTGCTTCGACGCCACGCTGGAGGCCGCGCGGATCGCGTTGACCTACCGCACCCCGGTGATCCTGCTCTCCGACGGGTACCTGGCCAACGGCGCCGAGCCGTGGTCGATCCCGGCCACCGACGAGCTGCCCGACCTGCGGGTCGAGTTCGCCACCGCCCCCAACGGCGAGGACGGGGAGTTCCTGCCCTACCTGCGCGACCCGGAGACGCTGGCGCGGGCGTGGGCGGTGCCGGGCACGGCCGGTCTGCAGCACCGGATCGGCGGGCTGGAGAAGGCCGACAAGACCGGCAACATCTCCTACGACCCGGCCAACCACGACTTCATGACCCGCACCCGGCAGGCCAAGATCGACGGCATCGCCGCCTCCATCCCGACCACCGAGGTCGACGACCCCGACGGCGACGCGAAGGTCGCGGTGATCGGCTGGGGCTCGACCTACGGCCCGATCGGTGCCGCCTGCCGGCAGATCCGGGCCGCCGGGGAGTCCATCGCGCAGGTCCACCTGCGGCACCTCAACCCGCTGCCGGCCGACCTGGGCGACATCCTCGCCCGGTACGACCGGGTGGTCTGCCCGGAGATGAACCTCGGCCAGCTGGCCCTGCTGCTACGGGCGAAGTACCTCATCGACGTGCACAGCCACACCCAGGTCCGCGGGCTGCCCTTCCGGGCCGCCGAGCTGGCCGGGGTGCTGACCGATGTCATCGCCAGCACCGCGACCCCCGCCGGGGCCGCCCCGAACGGAGCCGTCCTGTGACCGCCACCCCGCACGTGCACCCCACCACCACCGACCTCGGCATGCCCGCCGACGGCCCGGACGTGAGCACGATCGCCGGCGCCATCGACGCCTCGGTCGCACTCGCCGGCCCGAAGCAGACCGAGCTCAAGGGCAAGGACCTCAAGACCGACCAGGAGGTGCGCTGGTGCCCCGGCTGCGGTGACTACGTCATCCTCAACGCCGTCCAGAGCTTCCTGCCCACCCTCGGCATCGCCCGCGAGGACATGGTCATCATCTCCGGGATCGGGTGCTCCTCGCGCTTCCCGTACTACATGAACACCTACGGGATGCACTCCATCCACGGCCGCGCCCCGGCGATCGCCACCGGCCTGGCCGCCTCCCGCCCGGACCTGTCGGTCTGGGTCGTGACCGGGGACGGCGACGCGCTGTCCATCGGTGGCAACCACCTGATCCACACCCTGCGCCGCAACGTGAACCTGACGATCCTGCTGTTCAACAACCGGATCTACGGGCTCACCAAGGGCCAGTACTCCCCCACCTCCGAGGTCGGGAAGGTCACCAAGTCGACCCCGATGGGCTCGCTGGACCACCCGTTCAACCCGGTCAGCCTGGCGCTGGGCGCCGACGCCACCTTCATGGGTCGGGCGATGGACTCCGACCGCAAGGGCCTCACCGACGTGCTGCGGCAGGCCGCCGAGCACCAGGGCACCTCGCTGGTGGAGATCTACCAGAACTGCAACATCTTCAACGACGGCGCCTTCGAGCTGCTCAAGGACCCGCACACCGGCCCGATGTGGACCATCCCGCTGGTGCACGGCGAGCCGCTGGTCTTCGGCCCCGACGGCGCCTCGTGCGTGGTCCGGGACGACTTCGGCGGGCTGCGGATCGCCGAGACCAACCAGGTCGACGCGGCCCAGATCGTGGTGCACGACGCACACCGCGAGGACCCGTCCTACGCCTTCGCGCTCTCCCGGCTCTCCACCCAGGACCTCCGCTACACCCCGATGGGCGTGTTCCGGAAGGTCAGCAAGCCCAGCTACGACCGGATGATGACCGACCAGCTCGAGGAGGCCGCCGCTCAGCAGCCGGCCGACCTCGACGCCCTGCTCGCCGGCGGGGACAGCTGGACGGTGTCATCGTGATCCTCCGGATCACGACGCGGCCAGGAGCCGCGCCCCGGCTGCGCTGAGCTGTTCCCCCGTCCCGCGCAGGGAGGGCCTCCGGCGCTCCGCTCGGCCGGGCCCACTTCACGGTCCGCACCGGTCCGTCTCCCGCCCGGGAGGCGGACCGGTCGGCGTTCAGCGGCTCCGGAGCACCTCGGTCAGGGCCGGCAGGGCGCCGTCGAGCTCGGGGCGGGTGGGGGCGGCGAAGCCCAGCACCAGGCCGGCCGGGCCGGGACCGCCGGTGAGCCGGTGCCGGGCCACCCCGTCCAGGGCGACGCCCACCGCTGCCGCGGCGGCGAGCACCGCCGTCTCGGTTACCGCGTCGCAGAGCGGGACGAGCACGTGCGCCCCGGCGGCGTCGCCGCGAGCGGTCAGCCCGGCCTCGGCGACGGCGGCCAGCACCAGCCCGCGGCGCTCGGCCAGCTCGCGGCGCAGCCGGCGCAGGTGCCGGGCCAGGTCACCGGAGGTCGCCAGCGCGGCGAACACCCGCTGCCCGGCCAGCGCCGGGCGGGTGCCGGAGGCGGTCCGGCGGGCCACCAGCTCCGCTCGCAGCGGGGCCGGTGCCACCAGCCAGCCGACCCCGAGCGTCGGGCTGAGGATCTTGCTCGTCGTGCCCAGGTGCACGACGACGTCGGGGCCCAGCGACCCGAGCAGCGGCAGCGGCGCGACGTCGTAGCGCAGCTCGCCGTCGTAGTCGTCCTCCAGCACCCACCACCCCTCCGCCCGGGCGCGGGCCACCAGCTCGCCGCGCCGGGTGGCCGACATCCGCCGTCCCAGCGGGTACTGGTGGGCCGGCGTGCAGTAGACGGCGGCCAGCCCGGCCGGAACCTCGCCGACGACCAGCCCGTCGTCGTCCACGCGCAGCGGTACGACCTGCGCCCCGACGTCCCGCAGCGCACCGACCACCCGCTGGTAGCCGGGGTCCTCGACCCCGATCCGGCTGCCCGGCGGCAGCAGGCGGGCGACCTCGGCGACCGCCGCGGAGGTGCCGGCGGTGGCGAGCAGGTCCGCCGGACGGACGGCCAGACCGCGGTGCCGCAGGAGGTGCTCGGTGACCGCGGTGCGGAACCCCAGGTCACCGGTCGGGTCGTAGCGGGCATCGGGCGGCTGGTCGCCGGCCGCCCGCCAGGCACGCCGCCACGCCGCCCGGTCCAGCACCGCTAGGCACGGGGTGCCCGCGCGCAGCTCCACCAGCCCGCCGGCGGCCACCTCCCCGGGTGGGCCGGCTGCCGCTGCCGGTACCGGCCCGGGCGCCGAGCCGACGACGAAGGTGCCCGCCCCGCGCCGGCCGTCGGCCCACCCCTCGGCGAGCAGCTGGTCGTAGGCGGCCGCGGTGACGGTGCGGCTGACCTGCAGCACGCCGGCGAGCGCGCGGGTGGAGGGCAGCCGGTCGCCGGGACGCAGCGTGCCGGCGGCGGCCGCGGCGCGCAGCGCGTCGGCGAGCTGCACCGACAGCGGACGCGCCGCCCTGCGGTCCAGCACGACCGGCGGCATCTCGACCACGGGTGGTCTCCAGGTGGCCTGGTAGAACAAGGTAGGATTGGCCCTGGGAGGATGCCACATCCCGGCCCAGGCTGGACGGTATGACCAGCTCGCCGCTCTCCCCCACCGCCCGCAGCACGATCCGCCGCAACCCGGTCCGGGCGCGCACCGACCGTGCCGAGCTGCACGCCGTCCTCGACGCCGGCCTCGTCGGGCACCTCGGCGTCCGGCTCGGTTCCGGACCCGACGATGCCCCCGTGGTGCTGCCCACCGGGTACGGCCGGGACGGCGAGACGCTGTACCTGCACGGATCCACCGGTGCCGCCACGCTGCGAGCGGCCGCCGCCGGGGCACCGGTGTGCTTCACCGTGACGCTGCTCGACGGCATCGTCTACGCCCGCTCGGCGTTCCACCACTCGATGAACTACCGCTGCGCGGTGGTGCACGGCACGCTGCGGCTGGTCACCGACCCCGTCGAGCGGGAGCACGGGCTGCGGGTGCTGACCGAGCACCTGGCGCCCGGGTCCTGGGACGCCACCCGACCGCCGGACCGCCGGGAGCTGGCCGCCACCGCGGTGCTGGCGCTGGGCCTCGCCGAGGCCAGCGTCAAGGCGCGCAGCGGCCCACCCGGGGACGACGACCGCGACCTGCCCGCGCCGGTCTGGGGCGGGGTGCTGCCGGTGCGCACCGTCCTCGGCGAGCCGGTGCCCGACCCGTTGCTGCCGGCCGGCACCCCGGTGCCCGCGCGGGTGCGGGACCGTCGGCTGCCCGGGCTCAGCCCCTCGGCGTGACCCGGAGCAGCTGGTCCTCGCCGTCGCCGTTGTCGGTGGTGAGGTAGAGCGCGCCGTCGGTGCCCTGCACCGGGGTGCGGATGCGGCCGTAGGCGTCCTCCAGCTCGGGCACCCGGAACTGCTCGAGCAGCCGGCCGTCCTGGTCGATGCGCAGGCCGAGCACGCCGGTGTCCTTCTGCACGCCCACCATCAGCACCCCGTCGTACCCACCCCACCGGGTGCCGGCGACGAAGCTTCCCCCGCTGGTCGCGATGGTCGGGTCGCCCGAGGACCACACCGCCTCGATCGCGCCGGGGATGGCCGGGTCGGTCATCGGCACGCTCTCGTCGTAGGCGCCCGCCGGGCCGGCAGGCGCGCCGTCCGGGTCGTAGCCGTAGTTGCCGCCGGCGACCGAGCGGTTCACCTCGTCGTCGACGTCGGTGCCCTGCTCGACGGTGTACACCTTCTCGGTGCCGGGCTGCACCGCGATGCCCTGCACGTTCCGGTGCCCGTAGCTCCAGATCAGCCGGGTCGCCGGGTCCGGGTCGGCGATGAAGGGGTTGTCGGGCGCCGGGCCCCCGGTCGTGGGGTCGATCCGCAGCACCTTGCCGGCCAGCGTGCCGAGGTCCTGCGGGTTGCTGCCCACCGCGTTGTCCCCGGTGGCCACCCGCAGCTGACCGGTCGGGTCGAACCGGGGCCGGCAACCACCGTGCCGGCCGCTGCCCTCGTTGACCGGGATGCCACCGAGCAGCGGGTCGTCGACCCGGGTGGCGGCCGTCCAGCCCGGGTCCACGGTCCAGGCGATCACCGCGATCTCCGCGCCACCGCCGGTCCGCACGCCCTGGCAGGTGTACAGCCGGCGGTTCTCGGCGAAAGCGGGGTCCAGGGTCAGCCCCATCAGCCCGGTCTCCCCCGCGGCGAACAGGTCGTCGAAGTCGGCGTCCAGCGAGCGCACCGTCCCGTCGGGGAGCACCGCGGTGAGCCCGCCGGCCCGCTCGTCGAGCACCAGCGTGCCGTCCGGGGCCTGGGCGACGTCCCACGGGTGGTCCAGCCCGTCGGCGACGACCTCGACGTCCAACGCCGGCACGGCCCCGGACGGGCTCGCGGCGGCCGTCCCGCCCTGCTCACCGGACGAGCTGCTGCAACCGGCGGCAGCGACGAGGACGACGGACAGTGCGGCGAGGCGCCGGGAGGGGTTCACCTCCCCCAGCGTCCCATCAGCTGGTGCGGGTGACCACGTAGCTGCACAGCGCCGACAGCGCCTCGCGCACCGGGCCCGCGGGGACGGCGTCCAGCCGGGCGCGGGCGCGGTCGGCGTAGCCCTCGAGCACCTCGGTGGCCCGGGCCAGCGAGGCGGAGCTGCGCAGCAGCGCCAGCGCCTCCGCGTGCTCGGCCTCGTCGACCACCGGACCGGCCACGAGCTCGCGCAGCCGTGCCTCGGCCGGGTCGTCGCCGGCGAGGGCGAAGAGCACCGGCAGGGTGGCGATCCCCTCCCGCAGGTCGGTGCCCGGCAGCTTCCCCGAGGCGCCACCCTCGCTGACGATGTCCAACAGGTCGTCGGAGAGCTGGAACGCGACGCCGAACTCCTCACCGAAGGCGGTGAGAGCGGTGACGAGCCCGTCCTCGACGCCGGCGAAGGAGGCGCCGAACCGGGCGGAGGTCGCCGCGAGGGAGCCGGTCTTGTCGGCCAGGACGCCCAGGTAGTGCTCGACCCGGTCCTCACCCGGGCGGGCGCCGACGGTCTCCCGCAGCTGGCCGGTGACCAACCGTTCGAAGGTCTGGGCCTGCACCCGCACGGCGTCCGGCCCGAGGTCGGCGAGCAGGTCCGAGGCGCGGGCGAAGAGGAAGTCACCGGTGAGGATCGCCACGCTGTTGCCCCAGCGGCTGTTGGCGCTGGGAGCACCCCGGCGGACGGCGGCCTCGTCCATCACGTCGTCGTGGTAGAGCGTGGCCAGGTGCGTCAGCTCGCAGACCACGGCGGCGTCGACCACCTCCGGGCGGTCCGCGTCGCCGAGCTGGGCGGAGAGCAGGACCAGCATGGGGCGCATGCGCTTGCCGCCGGCGGCCACCAGGTGCCCGGCGGCCTCGCTGACGAAGGCGTTGTCGCTGGCGACGGCGGTGGTGAGCGCCAGCTCCACCCGGGCGAGGCCGTCGGCCATCGCCGCGCCGAGCTCGCCTGCGGGGAGCCACGGCCCGATCGTGGAAGCCGGGGTGGAGGGTCGGTGCCACGACGGGGTCTCTCGGTCTGTCTCGCTCACGCCGCCCGGGGGGCGGGTCGCACCGGATCCGCTCATTAACCGCTGAAGATACAGCCCGGCCGGCGGCGCCCCGCCCGGACCACCCACCTGCTCGGGCGATCGGTCCAGCACACCGGGCGGGGTCCAGCACCGGACCCGACCCGGTGGCCAGCACGAGCGTGGCCGCGGCCGTGACCGTCCGACCGACCGACCCCGGCCTGCGCCCACGGAGCGGCGACACGCCGGAGCCCTCGGTGCCGGGATTCGCACCGCGGGTTCCGGCGGTGGCGCCGAGCTACGCCCCGGCCCGACCCAGGGCGGGACCCGGAGCCGGCGGGGGCGCCGTCGGGTCGCTCGGTCCGGGCTGCGGGACGGGCGCCGGGGAGGGCGGCGACACCGGATCGGTCGGCGACGGGGACGGCGAGGGCGGCTGCGGCGCGGGGATGGTCATGCCGCCTTCCTGCCCGTGCGCTGCACTGCTGAACCCGGCCACGGCTGCGCCGAGAGCGGAAGCGCGGCCGAGCACCACGGATCGCGGCCGGGCACCAGCCGGGTGGTCGGTCGTCGGGCCCGGGGGGGGCGCTGCCGATGAGCTGGCCGGCGTCGGGCAGGCGGGTGCCCGACGCCGGCCTGCCCGGAGGGGTGGTGACGTGCAGGGTGCGGCCGGCGCGGGGGCGGTCACTCCGAGGTCAGCGCGGCTGGTCGCGCCGCCGCGCGCCGGCCACCCGGTCTCCGCGACGATCGGGCAGCAGGAACGCGAGCGCGGCCGCCTCGCGGCGCCGCCGGACCGCCCGGCGGAAGCGCCGCCCCCGGTCACCCGGACCGAACGCCCGCCACTCGTACTCGACGTCCGGCGGGTCCGAGGCCTCCTCGTCGATGAGCAGGAGGGCCAGCAGCGCGGCGAGCAGCTCGTCGTCGGCGAGCAGCCGGGCGGCGGCATCCTCGCCGAGCCCACGCTCGTCGATGAACTGCGTGAACCGGGGCAGGGCCGTCCGCCCGAAGATGGCGTTCAGCCGGTCCTGCATGAAGCCGACCGCGGCGTCCAGCCCGTCGACCGTCCCGGCGGCGGCCTCCACACCCAGCCAGGCACGCAGGGTGAACAGGTCCGGTCCGCCGGAGGCAGACCAGTCGGGCGGGACGCCCGACATCAGAGCCGGGTGCCCCGGTGCAGCGCGACGACCCCGCCGGTCAGGTTGCGCCACTCGACGCTCCCCCAGCCCGCGCCCTGCAGCCAGGTCGCCAGCTCCGGCTGCGCGGGCCAGGCCCGGATCGACTCGGCCAGGTAGACGTAGGCCTCCGGGTTGCTGCTCACCGCCCGGGCGATCGCCGGCAGCGCCCGCATCAGGTACTCGGTGTAGACGGTGCGGAACAGCGGCCACACCGGGGAGGAGAACTCGCAGACCACCAGGGTGCCGCCGGGGCGGGTGACCCGGGCGAACTCGCGCAGCGCGGCCTGCGGGTCGGCGACGTTGCGCAGCCCGAAGGAGATGACCACCCCGTCGACGCTCCCGTCGGCCAGCGGCAGGGCCATCGCGTCCCCGGCGACCTTGGGCACGGCTCGTGCAGCGCCGGCGCGCAGCATCCCCTGGGAGAAGTCGCAGGCGATCGCGTGCACGCCGCCGGCGGTGAGCTCGACGGTGGAGACCGCCGTCCCGGCGGCGACGTCGAGCACCGTCGACCCCGGCCGGGCGCCCAGCGCCTCGCGGGTGGCCCGCCGCCAGCCGGCGTCCAGCCCACCGGAGAGCACCGTGTTGGTCAGGTCGTAGCGCCCGGCGACCCGGTCGAACATCGCCGCCACCTCGGCCGGCCGCTTCTGCAGGTCGGCGCGCACGCCGTCGGTCGGGGATCCGGTCGCCACGTCGGCGACGCTACCTGCGCGCCTCCTACCCTGGGCACGTGACCACGGCAGCGGCGACCGGCAGGGCAGCGGACGCGGCCACCGTCACCACCACGCCGTTCGGTCCGCGCCGCAGCCCGCTGCTCACCCTGCTGCCCGCCGAGGGGGCGCTGGCCTGGGTGCGCCGCGGCGAGGGCCTGGTCGGCTGGGGCGAGGCCGACCGCCTGGAGGTCTCCGGCCCCGACGCGCTCGCCGAGGCCAGTGCCTGGTGGGCCGACCGCTGCGCCCGCACCCGGGTGCGCGACCCGCTCGGCGTCCCGGGTTCCGGTCCGGTGGTCTTCGGCTCCATCGCCTTCGACCCGGCCGCGGGGACGTCGGTGTTCATCGTCCCGGAGGTCGTGGTCGGCCGGCGCGACGGGCAGACCTGGGTGACCGTCACCGGTGAGGCCGACGAGGACCGCGCCGTCGTCGAGACCCCGGCCAGGGAGGCGGCCACCTCCATCGGCCGGCTGGCCTACGCCGACGGCGCCCTGGACCCGGTGACCTGGTGCGGCGCCGTCGCCACCGCCGTGGCCCGCATCGACGCCGGCCTGCTGGACAAGGTGGTGCTGGCCCGGGACCTGCTGGTCAGCGCGGACCGCCCGCTGGACCCCCGCCGGCTGCTGCTGCGGCTGGCCGAGCGCTTCCCGGACACCTGGACCTTCGCCGTCGACGGGCTGCTCGGGGCCACCCCGGAGCTGCTGCTGCGCCGCACCGGCCGGGAGATCGACTCCCGCGTGCTGGCCGGCACCGCCCCCCGCGGCGCCGGTGCCGACGACGACCGGCTGGCCGCGGGCCTCGCGGGGTCGCCCAAGGACCACGCCGAGCACGCCTGGGCGGTGAACTCCCTGGCCGACGCGCTGCGTCCGTTCGTCGAGGAGCTGCAGGTGCCCGAGCGGCCCGACGTGCTCACCCTGCCCAACGTCCGCCACCTGGCCAGCGACGTGCACGGCCGGCAGCGGGACGGCGACCCGACCGGGCTGCTGGAGCTGGTCAGCGCGGTGCACCCGACCGCCGCCGTCTGCGGGAGCCCGACGCCGTCCGCGGCCCGGCTGATCGCCGAGCTGGAGGGGATGGACCGCGGCCGCTACGCCGGGCCGGTGGGCTGGCTGGACGCCCGCGGCGACGGCGAGTTCGGGCTGGCGCTGCGCTGCGCCCAGCTCACCGGCGCCGAGGGCGGCCGGCAGGCCCGGCTGTTCGCCGGGTGCGGCATCGTCTCCGGCTCCGACCCGGTCGCCGAGCTGGCCGAGACGCAGGCGAAGTTCTCCGCCTTCCAGGGGGCCCTGGAGGACTGAGAGAAGGCCCCCACATCTCGTTAGCTCGACGCGGGCCCCGGAGAGGTGGCCGACCGCGTCAGGTCAGTGCCGCAGCCGCCGCCGCACGCAGCCGGACGGCGAGAGCTGCCTCGGCCACCGCATCGGTGCGGACGACGACCACCCGCGGCCCGCCCGCCGCCAGCGCCGCCACCAGCTGCCCGTGGTCGCCGACCTCGGTCGCCGCCCAGCCCAGCGCCCGGGCCACCTGCACCAGGTCGCGCCCGTGCGGGGTGCCGAACACCCGCCGGTAGCCCGAGGCGTACTGCGGCTGCCCCGGCTCGAGCTGGGCGAAGATCCCGCCTCCGTCGTTGTCCGGGACGACGACGGTGAGGTCGGGGACCGCCTCGCCGTCGCCGGTGAGCAGGCCGGTCAGGTCGTGCAGGAACGTCAGGTCGCCCATCAGCGCGAACGCCGGCCCGCCGCCGGGGTGGGCCAGCGCCGCCCCGATCGCGGTGGAGATCGTGCCGTCGATGCCGGCGACCCCCCGGTTGGCCAGCACGGTCAGCCCCGGCCGGGGAACGGCGAGCCGGTCGACGTCGCGCACCGGCGTGGACGAGCCGAGCACCAGCAGGGCGCCGGCCGGCAGCGCGGCCACCAGGTCGCGGGCCAGCCGGGGCGCGGTGAGCCCGGGCATGCCGTCGAGCTCGGCGTCCACGGCCCGGCCCACCCCGGTGGCGGCCTCGACCCACCCCGCCGCCCACCCGCTGCTGCCCCGCGGCCCGGTCGCCGGCGGCGCGCTGCCGGCGACCGCGGTGCCGACCAACCGGCTCCCCCGGCCCGGATCTGCCCAGCGCGGCGTCGGGCTGTGGGTCTGCACCTGCACCGCCGGGTCGGCCAGCAGCGCCGAGACCGGCCGGGACAGCGTGGGCCGGCCGACGACCACGACCCGGTCCGGCCGGTGCGCGGCCAGCCAGTCGGTCGCGCCGAGCAGCAGCGCGGCACCGCGGACGGCGCTGCCGCCGCCCCAGGCCCCGCTGCTGGGCTCGGCCAGCACCGGCCAACCGCGCTGCTCGGCGACGACGGCGGCCGCCCGGCCCACCGCCGAGGGCGCGTCACCCACGACCAGCAGGGTGCGCGGCGGGCCGTCCGGGTCGACCTCGGTCAGCGGTGCGCTGCGTGGGCCCGCCCCCGCACCGGTGACCGCGGTCCAGGGGGCGCCGTCCGGGCGGCCGGCGAAGTCGCCGGCGGGCGCCGGCGGAACGGTGCCGGGCGCCACGTCGTCGGGCATCAGCGGCTCGCGCAGGGCCAGGTTCAGGTGCACCGGGCCCGGATCGCCGGAGAGCTCGCCGCGGGCCACCAGCAGCGCCCGGGCCACCAGCGACCGCCAGTAGCGGTTCTGCGCCGCCTCCCGACCGGGCTCGGGCACGCCCACGTCGCCGGCCCAGCGCACCGCGCGGCCGTACAGCCCGGGCTGGTCGATCGTCTGGTTCGCCCCGGTGCCGCGCAGCTCCGGCGGCCGGTCGGCGGTGAGCGCCAGCAGCGGCACCCCGGCGGCGTCGGCCTCCA
>Ga0210040_10008077_pt1 | contig 12566 bp, 9 predicted proteins | sample CryGeyCG12114_NA_FD_185462 | JGI IMG/M metagenome (GOLD analysis project Ga0210040, IMG submission 185462) | Groundwater microbial communities from aquifer - Crystal Geyser CG19_WC_8/21/14_NA (SPAdes) (version 2) | ecosystem: Environmental > Aquatic > Deep subsurface > Groundwater | place: USA... | reverse complement strand
CGCGGTGCTCATCAACATGTGTGCCAAATTTGGTGGTCCTTGCTTTATAATTGCGACCTAAATCGTAGGACATAGGTTTTCGGTCACGATGCCTATAGGGCGTAGCCATGGCTTTCCGCCCTAAAAAACGAATCAAAACATAAAACAGACTTGATGATATCATTGTCTATACTGTGCAATCGGTTATACAATGATAAAATTGCTTTTCGTCTGAATGCACCAAAAGTCAACACATTTTTCCTAACCATTTCAGCATATAAACTATATCTGCCATATTTATTAAAGACTGCACGAAAGCAATAATTATGTGCGACTGTTACCTTCCTCAGACAACGATTACTAGGCAGCCACAGCGCTTCACAATAAATAGTACTAAAAAACGTTGAGAAAAGCTTCCTTTTCACCTCACATGACGCTTTTGCAAATCTTATGCCCAGAATAATAGCTTGTACACGCATATTTTTAGTCCGTTTTTTTACTTCTAGATCATCACAATTCTTATTATTACTAATAGTATATCCCAAGTAATTAAACTCATTAATCCAGTCCAGTACATAATTGTCTAAAAGAATATCAGGAGTCATAAGACTTGCTTTTCCTTTTGCAGAAAATTTCATATACACAGTCTTTTTACAGTTAAATGCTATATTATGGTTTTGTACATATGTGAGGCAGATGTCAATTAACCGCTGTAGGGCTCTCCTAGATGGCGCAACTAAACATAAATCGTCTGCGTACCAAAAATTGTTGCAATAATTGTTACCTAGCCTACACCCAATGCCCGCATTATCCAGCAGCTCACCAAGACAGTTCATGTAAATGTTAAATCAATAAGGACTGAGCACTCCTCCTTGTCTTACAGATTTTTGGGGCACAAATGTCTTGGATAAAATTCCATCCCCCGAAACATTGTATACTTGGTTTTTTAGCCAAAAATAAATAATCTTAACTAAATGTACAGGCATTTTCCTATCTAATAGCTTAGAGCAAAGTTTCTCATGGATGACACAGTCAAAGACTTTGCTGGCATCAAGAAAGCATGAAAAAACTGTACTACCATTTACTATGTAATGATTGATCTCATTTTTTAAGGCAAAAACAGCAGTTTCAGTTCCAAGATTTCTCTTGTATCCGAACTGCCATTTTCCTGTACTCAATTGATTCTGAAAATTATCTAGAATACAGTGTTCAATCATTTTAGAAATGGTAGTAGCAATAGCAATAGGTCTATAATTATTACTAACTTTTGAGCAAATGCCTTTTTCCTTAAGTATAGGTAGAATACGCACAGAAAGTAACGAGGCAGGCAAAAACGAGTGAGAAAAGCACAGATTTAGTATGCACACTAAGGTGGTCAGAACGGAGGCTGGTGCTAATTTTAGATCTTCCGCTTGTATTCCATTTGGTCCAACCGATTTATTATTTTTCAATTTATGTAATGCAGCTCGAGCCATTTGAGGTGTTATTTGAAATGAGGTTGGGCAACTTATGCGCACATGCGCTTTTCCAATTCAGTTCTCTCATTAGAATCATTATTGGCTAACGCGAATTGTTTTTCATACACATTCGCCCAGTAGTCAGAGATGGACTTTTCTCCCAGTATTCCATCTATTTCTACCGCGACGTTATTCTTACTTGAACCCATTTTTTTTTACCTTATCCCAGAAACCAGTAGTATTCTGCATTGCTATGTCATTAGCAATTGCGTCCGCTTTGTGCTTTTCACATTCAGTTTTGCAGTGCTTAAGCGCTTTTTTGAATAATTTTCTATGTTTACCATATTGTTCGCGCAAGAGTCCCGTTTTTTCCCTGCCATTGTTTACCTATTTTTAATAGGCAAGGCGATAATCATCATGATATGACTTAACGCTTTTGTTCCATCCAGGAATGTTTTTACCGTTGCCCCTCCTAGTACCTGAAGAGCAAACTTTTTCCTTAATCACTAGTATAGAGCTTACAAAATCATTATAAATTTTTTCAAGCAAAACCTTATGACTTACGGAGTTACAATTCTTATTATCACAAACATTAATAGTATTATTTTGGGAATACAATGACTCTAGCAGGATTGCATAATTCTGAAGCTGCTCCACGTCTTTCTTGTTCAGTTGATTATAACTTTGTGTATTCGAACAATCAGTACGTACTAAACAATCTACATTGCATGTGCATAATAAGTATAATGGGAAATGATCACTCAATACACAGCCATAATCTAATACACACTCAGTTATGAAGTTTTTTAAGAACGGACTGCAGATTATATGGCCAATTCAAGAATTTCCACCATTCATATCACTAAGAAAAGTAAAGCTGTCATTTGGTAGTAGCTCCCGATCTACAATAGTTAATTTGTGTTCACTGCAAGCATCTACTAATTCCTTATACAAAGTTGTATTAATCCCCAGGTTAAAATCTCCACACACTAAAATGTCATCTACCTCGTCAAGTGTCCATACGCTAATTATACGACTGATAAATACAGAATTTAAGTCATGATTCTCTGTGATGTTGGTAAGAAAATACACGTTTACAATAAAAAAATTCCCATTGTTAGTTTTTACTTTAGTTACTAGGAAATTATCAAAGTCAGTATCCCAGTTTTCAATACAACTGTCTAAACTATTTTTCCAAAGAGTCACTACTCCACCGAACGGTCGCCCAGCATAAAAAACATCAGCTTTCATGCTAGATTTATGCATAGCTTTGTAATGTGGAAAATACTCATCTAAAATGTTATCTTCAAAGTCCCTCAACCAAGTCTCTTGAAGACAAATAATGTCCGCATTTTTAAAATAATCATTTAATAGACCAATATGTCTTTTTAGTCCCTTTATATTCCAAGTCAATAATTTATTAATTTGTCCGGCCATATTGTTTACTAGGATAAAATCGTCTCACCATAACTCCTTCAGGCCAAAAGTCAAGTAAATTTGTGTCAGGCATGTCATTTCTATATTCCAATGTTACATGAAATAAGACGTATGCATTATATTTTGCTTTCAAAGTTTCACAGGCCAGGACAGTTACACCTTTGTCAGTTAAATACTTGGTCAGCCGCTGTTCTGTGGTAGTAACTGCTAATCTTGTTACGTGCAAATGTATTTTTTGTACAGGTTTTACGGCGGTAAGGGTTGTGTCCGAGTTCACCCCTATGGTTTTTTTCCGTTTAACAAGTGTCCATTTACTGTCAGTCTTATTGTTAGTACCAGTATTATCATGCAGAGTTAGAGGGGATTTCACAAGCGAAGCATTTACCTGAGTATTTTTAAGTCGACTGCTATAAGAATTGCTTGTAGAACTGCTTGCATTAGGATTCGTGCAACCAGAACTAGTACCCATAATAATTTCATGCGCTTTAATTCTATTTTCAGCCTCGCTATTCAACTTTTTTGCACTACCAAGGTTACTTTTAAGAGCCGCAATATCAACTTTGAGAGCTTCAATTGCTTGCAAAACAGTCGTATTAGCACTACCAGCTCTTAACTCAGTCAATTCTTTCCGTACGATTCGAAAATCATTCATATCAGCCTGAAAAAATGGAACTCTTGTAGCATCCACAGCAGCAAACTTAATATTACTGTTTTCTACATCTAGACCACACATCTAATCATAAATATCAGCCAAACATGTCTTTATCTTACTAGTTCCAGTGCGCCTCGGTAGTCTGTCTTCTTCTCCTTTACACTTATATTTATTCCAGATCATGAGTCTAGCTGAATTCACCTCATCTTCTGTATAAAAGTCTTCACACGTGCTGATGATGTCGTTCTTGTGCAGTTTGTCATTTGCATTTTGTATGTAGTACAGCAGCTCGTTGATTTGATGGTCCATTTATTATAGATCCCTCGATATCTTGAATCCCTGATTCCTCTTCCTTCAGATATACCTGATCCGGCGTATTTGGTCGCGGGATCAGGCTAAAGCTGGGTCTAGTCTCCTGGCCAACCTTGTCTGGTTTTTAAAGGGCGACAATACCTTTTTCTTTCTTAGCAAGCAACAGCCTTATGCAGATTAGTTTTCAGCAGTATTCACAAAGTCAAAAGCAGGAGTGCCCAACCAACACAACCACACAGCTCAAGCTCTCAAGAGAGAATGATATGTGTTAAGAACTTTTGAGAGAAAGTTTCAGTCCCTCTACATGAACTTGTCCAATTTAAACTCACCGAACTGATACTGATCGAATTGAAACCCACCAAATGTAGACCTTTCCGCTTGTAAAGTTCTCCGATTGTAAAACTCTCCGCAGGTAAAACTCAACACACGGAAAAACTCACCGCGCGTCGTCTAAGTTTTCCGCATGTAAAAATTACTTTCGTTGGCGTCTATCTTTAACAAAATGCCATACAATATTTTATTCAGATTTTTTAATTTGTTTTCTACAGAACTTATTTTAAATAACCCACTGACTGAATTAAAAAACTAACGTTGTGCCCACTGAGGTTTGGCAGTATTTAAGCTATTTGCTATTTTAAAAATTCATCTATAAACTAGAATATAATAAATTTCTGAATGAAATTCACAAAGAAGTTAAAGCTTTGATTTATTCTACCAAACAATTTAAAACGTTATGAATAAATCAATAAATAGAGGAAAAGAAAAAAAAATATTTACTTGAAAAAAGCAGTATAGGCACTTCAGTATAAGTTATTTCCTGAGATTATTTTTGCTTTTCCGTGACCTTCCAAGGCGTTGAGTTTTGCATTCGGTGAGTTCGACATGCGGAGAGTTTTACTTGCGATGAATTTTACATGCGTTGAGTTTTGCATGAAACTTTGTGTCTATGTTAGTCTATGATTTTTAAAACGCATCAAAAGATGGAGCTAAATGTCATATTGTTAGTCGTTATGGTAGTTATGCAGGACAGACGCGGACAGACGGACAGACAGTCATATTCTGCTCCTTTATACAGAGAAGAGTGGCTGGTCTACTATCAAAAAGTTCTTAAGGACATTCAGCTAATGACTTTTCATTAAGACTAAAACTTATGTCTATCCTCTATACTCTATTGTATAGCAAGTAGTAACAGTGTCTTCCAAATTATTGCTCCAACTCCACTGCTTGTCATGTCTCCGTCGTAGGTCCATGCGCATATGTGGCTGATAATCTGATAATGTTTATTTTCTGTATGCGGCCCAATATGCGTTGCGTATTCGAGTTTCGGATCCTACTATGGATGCCCAACTGATAGTACGAAAAAGGAAAACAGTGTCATATATAATCTGTACTTTTTCTCTTCATTAGCCCCAATTTCTCGTGAATCCCGTCTGCGTATAGTTAATCAGTGCATTCACCTGTATATATTATTAACCACAGCATTGTTTGCTAATCATCAGTACATTATCCATGTACCTGACTTTATAAATACGCATTGGGAGTGCTGATGGTCCCCGTTTTGGGCCCACTGCTAAATTTCGCATTCCCAGTATCGATCAACATGGGGAAACAACGACGGAACAGTTTTATTGCCCTCATTGTCGCTGCGCTAATTTTCATCCCTGAGGTACGCACCTTTATTAGTTGGATCAAATAGCGGCAGATTTTTCTTCTTTTGTAGTTTTAACCATATTTTCATATTCTTCTAGAACTATGGGGCTCCCCAAGTGGTCCCAGGGATGGCCGATCCAGTTCCACTTCAAGTACAAGTCAAAGTGAGCAATGAAGAGTTTTTCCCTAAAGTTACTGAACCCATTTGGGTCACTAATGTAAGTACTGCTCCCTTTTAGTTTTATGCAGTTTTGCTTTTATATAGTATCCCTATCCCGATCGCCTTCACGAACAGCTAGAGTTGGGCAATTTGAAGCCCGTGCTAGTGAGTGCAGGACATGTGGAGCAGGAATTTATTGTGTTTTTTTGCAGCTTTTAGGACCTACAGAAGCCCCAAAACCAGTGATCCCCACGACCAAAAGACCCACACTGGGCGAGAGGGTCCGGGACTCCGCAATGAATGCCATCAAGAATGTGCAGAGTGCAATATCACAAGTGCCTTCCCGGATTTCAGGCTTTTTCACAACACTGAATCGGGGAACACAAGAACTTTTGGGTCCAAGGAATCGTACCAGGGCAAAACCTCCATCTTCTCCATTGTTGACTGCGGCCGCTCAGCTACAAAATTCCATTTTGAATCCAATGCAACTTTTAGCGCCCAAAAATCCTGCTCCCGCTCCAAAAACTGAATAAATTTACTGAATTTATTTTTTGAGATGAGTTACTGCCCTGTATCTGCATGGAAATCTTTTGCAATAATTTGAAAAAAAAAATCATTGTATGCTAAACAAAACGTGGGATAGAAAAATGCCACCCACACTAATGCGTACACCAAATTTGCATTTGCAACTGTATTACATTAAATTATTTGCAACGTACAGCCTGAGGTCACTCACCAAATATGTATTTTAATGTCCCACGTTCCCATTTTCGTGGTTCTCATGTGTTTGCTTTCTGGTTTGCAAATTTCGCTGCAACCACCTCTGTAGTATGCAAGAAAATTTGTATCTCGCTGTTCTTGTTTCTGCATCTAACGAATTTATTCCATCATGAAGATTTGATTTATCTAACTATAGCTGGCAAACTGGGAAAATGTATTTGGATTTCCGTAAAAACTCGAAAATTCATTTTGATAGTCTCTTATGGAAAATATTATCCAAAAATGTAAAGCTCCATGAGGGAGCCCCTTTCCATTTTTTCAGCCCATCTCGCCCATGTTAGATTCTTTTGAATACTCTACAAATGGAGCAATCATCTCATGGAATTAGTATTCAACTAGTCACTGTGTGTTGTTAGTGCATTTGAGGTAAGCTGTTATGGCCCTTGCCTCAATCGTAGTAGATTAGGTAAGTTTCATTTAGTACATGAGTTACGGTTGTTAGAGTCACTATTGGTCGGTCGGTAGGCTATAGAAATATTCCCAACATGCCATATAGGTTTCTCATAAGTGAGAAGGGATGCAAAAAATTAACACTTTTAAAACACCAGTCACTGAGTCACATATTACGCAAAAATTATTTCATTCCGAATATTTACAAAACTGCATTGTCTAATGTTGGATCTAAAAAAAATTATTCTTGAAGGAAGACAAAATTTTTTGTCGCTCCAGCTCCAGCCGCCGGATTTGAAAGCAAAATTATACGGTGCAAATAGAGATGCTGGAACCAAAAACCGGTCCTGTTTGTTGGTGAACCTAAACTCGTTGTCAAATAATTTCCCATAAATGGCAACTGAATGTTAACACATGTAATATATATGTAACCAATTTTTTTCGCTGCTTCTATTGCTCTTTGGACAAAATTAATGATTCTAGCAGTTTGTATGCATTATGCATACGCACATAGGATGATGTGCGGATTCCTTTGGCATATTGACAGGTCCCATTATTTTTATAGTTTGTTCAGTATATACAGTAGCCAGCTCTTGTCAATTTCCTTGAAAAGCTAATTAATAAATTTCATGTTAAATCCAATTGTTCATTTAGTTACTCTTGTAAATTGCAGTGGAGAAACAAGTGAAAAACTAATGTAATTTTTGTCTACCAGTGGGCCGGCGGCGGACCTAGAAGACTGTTTTCCGCACACACACCCGCATGCACAAATATACACATGCATTTATTTGTAGGGGCCATGTTTGACCGATAGATGAGGTAAAATGGAGCACAAACTATAACTACAGCTTCCGTAATGTTTTTCATTGACAATTAAATGTAATCATTAGCATATATTATAAATTATATTAATTATGTACAATGAGCAGTAAAATTAAAAGCATGGGAGACTTTATATGTATGTTGTTACTCCAACTCTACTCACCCAGTTGTGCTTCGTTCTGCATGTGAATCAGTGAATTCGATTGTGAATTGTACCATGGGACGGTTGCACATACATTGGTTGTAGCCACCCCGATTTTATACTATAGAGTTAGAGATGGTGCATAATATATAGTGGTTCGTAGTTAGTTGGTTCGTAGTATGGTAGTAGTTGGTGTTTACAATCAGGCAATAATGGAGAAGACAATGTGCTATTGTGTGACACTATTGTCTCAGGATGCAATTAACTTTATTACGTCGGTGAGACCAGCAAGTATTATCAGTATACTTCTGAGGATTATCAAAAAAAAGTTTTCACACGTATCTTCAGTTGCTCATAACTGCTCCCTCCATTGATTGCTCTTTTAATAATGAGACTTATGAGCCAGAGTGGGCCGGTGTGATATCACAGTGTGATTTTCCCTGTGTGTTTTTGTGATTTAGTGTGTTAAAAATATTGGCTTGACTGTGTGTTTTGTGATACTGTGATTATATCACAGAAATCATCAAACACACAGTAACCATAAAACACACACTAAATCACACTGTTTGAGTTTTCAATTCACGCAAGTGTGTGTGTGTGTGTGATTTTGGGGCAAAATTATGCCGTTATTACACAAATCAGTTCTGGAATTTTTTTTCGTGCGAAGTTCGAATGTTTGCTGTATATAATAATCAAAGATAAATATCAAAGTTAATTAAGACGGTACAGTTAAAGTAGAATGTAGAATATTAACCTAATCGGTTTATTATGGTATTGCTGTTGTTAATCCACTGATCAAATCTATTCAAATATTCTTTTCACTGTATAAGGCTTGGGTGTATTCTTGCTTTTTTTACCTTACTTTTATGGAAAAGCAGAGATTGCCACTGCCACTTTCTATTAAACCGTCGACTGACGACTTATAGCCTCCACACCCATACCAAAACGGCATGAAATGGCTAAAGTTAAAATACCCAACCCAAAAGGAGGGGGGGAGACTTTTAGAACACAGGCCCGAGTGCAGAAGGAAGCCGGGAAGGCCTTGTGTTCGTTAATCGCCGAAGGCGATTTCCGGCGGGCCTTCCCAGGTTCCTTCAAACGAGGGGTTGCGTGAAGCAAAAGTCTCGTCAGCGTCTCCCCACGATCTGTTTGACTGATTCATAATATGAGCAGACTGCTCTTTTTCCTACTATTATCACACCCAAGTCAGGAACACAAAACTTTTCACATTTTCAGGTCAACATTTTAGATTTAGGTTAGGTTTGGAAATCTATCTCAATAATTGTATTTATTAAAATGCTGAAATTTCAAGTTTTGCAGCAGTTTAACATCCCTAAAATGTAGTTTTAGTCTACAGCATTAACAAGTGTATTTTTTATTTGCGCTATTATGGCTTATGGTGACTTCCTATGGGATTTCCCTGCTCTGGAGTTGGAAACCAACGGAGAACGCATTGCATTGCAGACATGAACACATGTGAGCACAAATAAGCGCCCGGTACTTATAAGTATCGTAGTGAACATAATATACCCAAAACAGAGTGGACCACTACATTTGGGGCATTGGGCAACACAACTGGTCCCAACCATAACCATAACCACAAACGACAGACAGACTTACCTGCAATTCTTTCCCCACAATCCAAAAGTTTACGCTTTTAGATCAGCAATGATTTTAGATTTTATCAAGCATGCATGGATGTACTAGGGACTACTATACAAGTTGTTTTCCAATATTCTGATCTGATGAATATCTTACTGGTATCTCACCTTCCTAGAAATAAAAACTCTGGTATTTCTGTTTTTGACGATAGCTCAAAAATTAATGGAATTAGAAACAAGAAAGTTGCACAGGAATGATGGGTTGCACATTTTTGGAACCCAAGTGGACGGATGCTGTATCCGTATCCGTAGAGATGGGCAACAAATGCTCGCAGGTTCGTGAGCATGTGAGCAGCCCAACATCCCTTATACACTGTGTACGCTGGGTTGCTGGATATTTCCAATGTTTTGTGTACTTTTTCATTGATTTTAAGATAAGATAAATAAAATAAATTCTTGTCAATAGCAAAATCCTGCCATCCTGCAAAGAATAAACCTCAGCAAGAGGGTATTACGACGAAGCCGGGTGATAAGGAATTATTAACTTTGCTTTAGTAAAGTTATTGAGAACAGCTACAAAAGAGAAAGTGAGAGAGAGAGAGAAAGAAGCGCAGAGTAGGTAAGGTGCATTGAAATACATTGCAGCTTGGCTTTCACCCAAAAGCTTCTACAAACTCTTTGTGACATTAACACAGTTTCGGTAAAAGCAACCACGAAACTGAACGGATTGTCGTAAAATTTTGCCTAGTGATTGTAATTACGGTCTAGTTGTGGTGCGTAGTTTTAATCGTAAATCTGTTTGTTAATTGCTGAATAATAAACGTTTAAGTGTAAATCACGTTGCGGCATGTATAGGAGGATTTTGCGTATGGTTGGGAAGTGTAATAGCATGGCCTAGTAGTTAGTGTTGCGGTTTATGAGAAGGGTAGGCCAGAGTTTGATACCTGCTAACGGGATTATTTTTGTCATGTTTTTTTTTTTGCTCGCCCATGTTTTAAATACCAATTTTCCATGTTAAAACTTTAAATCACTTTATATACGGCTGTTTTTGCACTACATTTGACGATTCTGGATATGTGATTATGAGTATTTTTTTCATACTAAAAACCAATGTTTTACGATACATATTGTACATAGTCATAATTCAACGCCGTTCAGTAGTTGTGTAGATAAGAACTCACTATGGAATCTCGGGTTCGTTCTGTCAAAAGATTTCTTTGATTTCAGAATGTATTAAAAACTGCAGTTTATGCTCCATTTCTAGTAATACCCAAAATAGGCAAAGTTATCTATGGTCTTACAGAAACTTTATTTATATTAATATTACAAAAAACCAGTAATAATAATTAGGGGTTTTTATCGTTTTTCGGTAGTCTCATCAGCTAGTCTTTCTCTGTTCACCAACTGGCAATCGCAAATGAAATCATCGATCAACATTATTTTGATTTTCGCGCCAACAATAATACTACTACAAAGTTATTCCAGTAAACTGATCAGATGACCAAAAAATTACCCTAACATTTCAAATTGAAACATTTAATTACAAAATTAAACCATTTTGGTCACGGTTGGGCTGCGCGCACAACTTTTACCCCGTTCCAAACAGAGTTTACTAGCACAAATTTCAGTCTTGCGTATTCAGGTGATTTTAGCTTGAACATGTGGAGCATAGGGCGCTCCCGTTTCTAGTAATTCTATTACTCCGCCTTCGGCTTCCTAATAAGTAATTGCTGCTAAAAGGTTGGGATAAATCAGACAAAAGTTACCATAGCGCAAAATCAGACCAATTTTAATACTTTTATTGCATAAACTCCAATCCAAACGAGTTGTATAGCTCATTTCAAAGTAAAAAAAATTGCCTCATGTTAGTCGACTATCCCCGACAAATGGCCAATTTACACAAAGTAAACCACTAAATCTGTAAAATGTTGTGGTTATAACAATAATTCATTGCTCATATTCTCAGTTAAAAAATATTATTTGAAAAAAATTTTGTTTACATTTTGTTGACAACAAAACAACCATGATGCCAAATGACCTACCGAAAAAAAAATTCCATTTTTTTCTGAAATGAACTATAATGCCATAGGCGCTTGATAAAGCGCCTACCGCTGGCAACAAACAGTTAATTGTTGCTATTTCTAAATAGAAATATCTAAAGTCTTTTTTTTTTTTTGAAACTTTTCTCTTTCCTTGAGTACAAACTAAAGAAAGAAAGGTGTGAGTACATTGTGTGCTAATAACTGTTAGAAATTCTTGAACGTGTGTGCAAAACCTGTAGACATGGTATAGGACGTGGCAGCAGCTAGGGGTCCTTTTGTTCGGCTGTCTGTCACTATGTTGAGTTGAGAGTCGCACACACTGGCTGGCTGGACTCACTGACTGACTGCATGAAAGAAAACATTTTCATGTGTGGTAGTGTGGTCATTACGAATTCCATGTGCGTCCTTTCTCTGCTCATTCTTATTAAATCCAACTCTGTGTGTACACAACTTTTGGGGCTAAAATCCACTTTGGAACTTGTTTTTCACTGTAAAACGCTGGTTTTATTTGCTTCGCCTTTGAATAAGCCTATCGAGTTGTTATAATTTCTAGAGCGCTGAGTTTTGTTTGGTATTTCAATTTTGTACATTCCACTTTGTACTTTGTACAAAGCGTTGCAGATATGGAGGATTTAAGATGTGCATTTGGCAAGTGTGCATCCCTCCCTTAATGTATGCGGTCACACGGGGATTTAGTGGTTGGTCCCATACCGATATCATTGTCACATTATGGGTGGTCAGAACGGTATTCGCATTAAATCCGGAAACATAATTTCCGGAAGCATAATTTCCGGAATTTAAAACTCGGAACGCATAAATTCCGGAATCCATAAAAATCGGAATGCTTAACAATCAGAATGGTTAATAATCGGAACGCATTATTTTCGGAAAACCATAAAAAGTAATGTTTTATTAAAACTACGTCAACTGAGTCATATTTATTACATTCTTAAAGCAAAAAATTAATAGGTTTGGTTTAACTAAATGACTATTAGAGAACTAATACTAAGGTAGAGTTTACTCCTCTTCAGACTTTCCGTATGTGTGTGTGTGTGCATAAATTAGGAAACAAAAATTGAAGTTCAAAGTTATTCAGCCAACATCTTAGGGAAACACACAATATCCATTGTAGATATTTATTT
>Ga0210040_10008076_pt1 | contig 12566 bp, 1 predicted proteins | sample CryGeyCG12114_NA_FD_185462 | JGI IMG/M metagenome (GOLD analysis project Ga0210040, IMG submission 185462) | Groundwater microbial communities from aquifer - Crystal Geyser CG19_WC_8/21/14_NA (SPAdes) (version 2) | ecosystem: Environmental > Aquatic > Deep subsurface > Groundwater | place: USA... | reverse complement strand
GCTAAGATAAATATTACCTACTTAGCTAGCACTAGCACTACTTCTTTAGCTAGGGCGTAAAGCTAAAAGTGTATATACCTTTAGCCTCTACCTCTAGTAACGCTAGAAAAAAGCGAAGTAGAAATACTAGCTATAAAGATAAATCTAAGTCTAAAGATAAAGAGTAGAGCCTAAAGAGGCCTTAGTAATCTTAGTAATTAAAGACTTAACGTATCTATAGGGTTTAGCTAGATATGTTTTCCTTCTTACTTACTATTACCTATACTTTACTATTTCTACTTACTTCTTCTTCTACTTTCTTTACTTTACTTATACACTTACACTAAAGCTATTCCCTAGTATATATAACTATATAATATCTACTTACTATAATTAAATCTTCTTTTAGTATTCCTCTTCAGCGTAAACTAAAGACACCTACCCTTTATTCTAACACTAGGGCTAAAATCCTTACGTAATAGGCCTACGTAAACCTTATTCCTCTAGCTAGTAAGCTAAACTAGAAGACTAAAATCTAAGACTATATAATCCCCCTCCTACTAGACACTAGAGACTAGTAACATAGTAAGTAGAAAACTCTATAGGTAACTACTATATATAGAATCCCTAAGCTATATAAATATATATAGCCTACCTCTTAAGCAATATTAGTAGCTCTACTTAAAGATTACTAAACTAGTAATACTCTTCTAGGTAAAGGTCTATATAAATCTAAGCTAACCTCTAGAAGATTAGAGCTATTATAAGTAGTCTACTCTTTAAATACGCCCTTCTATCTATTTTAAACGCCTACCTATACACATTAGATTATATACTTTTAGAAATAAGTAAGGAATTACTATACTTAGCTAGATATCTAGAGTAGGCTTACTTTTAACTAGGTAAACTACTAAACCTACTGTAACGCAATAAGACTACACCCTAGTTCTTAGATAATCTAGATTTCTTCTACTCTTAGGTTACTACGTAATATATAGTAGGTAGTTTAAGGCTAGCTTACTCTTACGTATTTAGTCTAATATCTTTATCTTTAGTAAAATAGCACTATATAACTATATCTTACTCTTTTTACTTCTTAACGTTATAATATAGTAGCTTATAAGACTTAAGAAATTATAAATAGGTATATACCTAGATTACCTTTTTAGGTAGAAGTCTATACTAAGTTAAGCTAACCTCTAGAAGGTTAGAGCTATTATAAGTAGTCTACTCTTTAAATACGCTCTTCTATCTATTTTAAATGCCTACCTACACATACTAGATTATATACTTTTAGAAATAAGTAGAGAATTACTATACTTAGCTAGATATCTAGAGTAAGCTTACTTTTAACTAGGTAAACTACTAAACCTACTATAACGTAATAAGGCTGTACCTTAGTTCCTAGATAATCTAGATTTCTCTTACTCTTAGGTTACTACGTAGAATAGTAAGTACTTCTAAAGACCTACTCTTATATATTTAATCTAATATTACTAGTAAAATAGAACTAAATAATTAAATCTTACCTTCCTCTAGGTAGTAAGCTATACTAAAGGGACAGAAAGATAAGAGCGTACTTTAACAGCTTACTAGAATAGCTTAAGGCTACTTTAGCACACTTTAATATTAGGTAGAGTAAAGATATATTAACGCTATATACAAAATAAGAGAGATATAAGAACCTTAACTAGTATAGAGACTTAGAATATATATATACTACTAAGGTAGTTTTTATTACTATTAAACTATATAAAAAACACTTAGAGCGCTGTAAAGATCTTACTAAAGCAGTTATAATATAAACGCCTAGAGTAAAGTAGTAATAACCTTACATAAGCAATATTAGCTATCCTAGTATAATATTATTCCTTTTATTTAGTAGGCTACCTTACAGTAACCTAGCTAACTAAAAAGACCTTAGGTAGTATTAGAAGGCTACTATTTCTTAGTCTTTATTATTTACTACCTAAGTAGGCTCTAAAAAACGCCTAATAGTATAGAGCTATAAAGCGCTATAAGTAAGACTTGTAATTACTATATAGTTTACAGCTATAAAGTAACCTAGTAGAAAATTAACTTTAGTATATATATATAGAATAATCCTACACCTTCTTAATTCTAACTCTACTTACCTAATATATAGCTAACTACTCTTATAAGTAGATCTCTTTAATAAGTAGCTATTATATAAGAATAAGTCCTAATTTATATAGTAAGCTTTATCTAATAACGTATATAGCTACTAACACCTAACGCCTAAGCCTATAATACTTAGAAGCTAAGAATAAATCTACTATTACTCTTAATTAAGTAGTTACTCTTAATTAAGTAGTTCTAGGCTTAGCTATATCTATATTATAGTAATAGGCTGTAAAGTAAGTAAGTAAGCTGCATAGCCTATAATTAACCTATATTACCTAAGTTTATATAAAGTAGTAAAAAGAAGAAGCGTCCTAAGGCTCCTATTACAGCTATACACTCTACTAACACTAGCACTTAATCTTCTTAAGCGCTTAAGGCCTTAGTAAAACTAGCTTAAGATACTAAAAGGGGCAGCATCCCTTATTATAATAAACCCTAACCTAGTAGGAGATTATTATCTATAAAATTATTAATATACGCGAAAACTACGTAAGCTTTATAATAACGTTTTAGGCCTAAGGCGCGACTAAATAGAAGTAATAAAGGATACTAACGCTGTAACTACTAGAGTATAGCTCTAGCTTAGCTAGATAGATTACAAAACTATAAGAAATATAGTAAACTATAGATAACTTAATTAAAACTAGGTATAACTAGTGCTTAGATAGGATAAAAGGTATAGTAGCTAGTAGCTAGTACGCTGCAGATATAAAGATTAGAGATAAGAAGTCTCTAAACTTCCTCCTACACTTAGTAAGTACTAGGTTAATTTACCCTCTTAAGAGTAGGGCAAACCTAGTATACCTTATTACCTACCTACTAAAGTAAAGAGCCTAGTATACCTAATAGAGTAAAGTATATACTTTAGGTATAGGTTACTTCTTAGTAGCTACACTAAAGGGAACTTAAAGGTAAATTTAAAAGCTCCTACTAGGCGTTACTAATAGTAATAGCACTAATTAGAACTAGCGTTTATTCTATAACAACTAATCCCTTACATCCCTATTCTATACTAAAGAGTTAAAGTAATAAGTGTAGACGCTATGCAAATAGGTTTAATAGCCTAACAGCATCCTATTAGGCTACTTTAGTATACACTTAGAATATCTTAGCTAGATTTAAGATATATTTACTTCCCCCTATTTAGCTTCTACTTAAAGCTTAAATACTAGTAATATTTATACTAATACTCTTCTTTATTAGAACACCCTAGGGGTAATATTAGGTATTATAGACTACTATAGTCCCTTTACTAAAGCTAAAGACTACTACTCTTACTAGAATAAATTACGTAATAAGAGTAGGTAAGAGTAAAGAAGTATATAGTTAGTACTAGTATAGCTAGTAGTATAGTTACCTATTATAGACTAAGATATAAGTATATAAGAAGATTAAAGCTAAACTTAACTCTAAACTTCCTCCTATAACTAGTAAGCTAGCGTAATTTGCCCCCTAAAGAGTAGGGTAAACCTAAGATACCTTATTACTTACCTACTAGAGTAAAGAGAGCCTAGCGCACTAATAGGGTAAAGTAATTATTATATAGCACTATTGAACTAATAAGCTTTTAAAAGCTATTACACTCCTACCTAAGCGCCTAGTAGCTATTATAGGTAGAGAATAACACCTATATATCTATATTAAACTTTATTATATATATAAGCTACCTATATTCTATAAATAACTACTATAATAGCTTCTTTTTTGCATCTTAGTACGCGTTATATATCCTACTAAATATTAAAGTAGTACTTAAGTAGCTACCTTTACTTACTTAAAGTATAATGCTATAAGCTATATTAATATTAAGGTCTTCTTACAAGATAGCTAGCTCTTCTATTTAAGCCTCTTTAGTAACTAGCGCTATTTCCTAAGTTATAACACTATCTACTAGTAGCCTAAAAAATAGTAGGTTAATTAATAGCTGTATATCCTCTACTTTAAACTTAATATACGCTATATCTTCGTCCTTAGAAAGCGCCTTAAGGGCTTTAGGTATACGTTTATTATTATTAAGGCTAGTAAAATTAATAAGAGAGTAGGCGTAGAAAAATGTAGTAGTAGTTTTAGTTATTACTGCACATAGTAGGACGCGATCATTTACTAGAAATTGTAAGTAGCTATTAAAAGTAGGCATAGTAACGTACTAAAAGCTGTTAGCTAGCTTAGTAACTAATTATTACTAAGAAAGTCTTAGACTTCGCGCTAGTAAGGTAATAGAAGCGCTAGGGTTAATATAATCTTATATATTACGCGCGTATAGCTATTATTAGAAGTACTATTTTACGCTACTATATTACTATTAAAGAGTATTAGTAGCTAGGAGAAGAAATAGCTACGCGCACCTACTAGCTAGTTAAAAGGCTATAGACTTACTATAAGGTTTTAGGTTTATAACTACGTAAAAGCTTACTACTAGAGGCTTAAACTTATACTACTTTAAAATAATTTACTAAAGGCGTAGATCTTACTAACTTAACTATCTACTATATAGATGTATCTAGCTAATAGGTAAAGGCGCGCTATATCTACTATTCTTACATCTTACTAGAAGTAAAGTAGCGTATACCTACCCTATAGCATAATAAAGTATTTACTAAACTTAACTTTACAGTAAATAGTATGCTGTAATCTAGCTTATCTCTACTTATATAACTCCTAAGCTATTAAGTATACAATTATACTAGTATATAAGTTACTAGATCTACGCTATATACAAAAGTAAAGGTAGTATATAATTAGAAGTAGCAACTATTAAGTTTTAAGATTAAAACCTAACGCGTAAAACATAGAATAAAATTATACATATTATTACTACGCTAGAATACCCTAAAAGTTAGTATATTAAAAGGTCCTATATTATATTTAAAGTTAGTATACTTAGAATAAAAAATAAGAGAGAGCATAGGTAAGAAGTTATTTACTTATAGTTATTTTAATATTATATTACTACTACACTAGATCTATACACCCTATTTTAAATAATTAATCTAGTATTTATTAGTATATTACCCTACGCTAAATAGTATATAAGCTTACTAATATAGTAGCGTAGTTATACTACTATAGTGCAGCTAGTTATACCCTATAAATATTAGTTTTTTCTTCTTAATTCTCTACTAATCCTTTACTCCGCTTTCTAATACTATAGTACCTTTACTAGGTTAGTAATATCCTTACTACTTAAAACTATCTTAGCTAGTCTACTGCAATAAAACCTACTTAGCATTTAGTAAACTAAACCTATAACATAAGACGTCCCTCTACTAAGCTTATAATAAACTAGGTCTTAGGTTTTACTTACTAACTATCTAGGTAATTAGCCTAGAAAAAGCTAGTAATATAACTTAAAGGTAAATATTGCACTAAGCTCTAAACTATAATAAAACTACTATAGTAAAATAGCTAACTAGCACTAAGGCACTAGAAGTAATAGAGGTATATAAAAGATAAGTAGATATAGAAGCTAGTATACCTTTACACCTAAGCGCCTAGGTATATAAAATAGTGCTAGACTTCTTCTTTTTTATAACTAAGATTATTATACCTTTTTTAAGTATAGTAGCTGTTTAAGCTCTCGCTTTAGAATTAAACCTTTATTTAGTATTACTTATTAAAACTATAGTAAGCTAATATCTTACTATTAAAAGTTAATAGGGTAGAAATTTAAATAAATAGTTACAAGCTTAAGGCTACGCGAATTATACTCTAAATTACTAATACGCTATAAAGAACGTTAGTGCTATATCTAATATATACGAGTATTAGCTTAGTAAGTACTACTAGAATTCTAAGTAGTAATATATAATTAAATTAATAATAACTATAGTAATAAGCTACTTATAGTCTTATAATATAAGAAGCTAAACTAGTTAGGTATCTCTCTTAAGCTATTATACTTAACGTATATTAGTAAACCCTCTAAGGAGAGTAGGTAATATTAAGTAAAGAACTCTAAGTAATCTAAATTATAGCTTTAAAAGCACTAAAGGCACTAATAGCGCATATAACTAGTTTAATTATCTCTACTAAGTTTTTTAAGAGTTAGTCTATAATAAGCTATAACTAATATTACTATTATATATATTTCTATCGCATATATCTCTTAAGAGGAGAAACTATACGCCTTATTATATATTAAATACAGTTACTTAGTAACGTTTTCCTTTAAGGTCTAGTAAGTATTTAGCGTAGCTAGTAATTTATAGACCCTAATTAGTACCTATTAGAAATACTAATAGGACTTTAGTTTAATTTATAAGTCTAGTATAGTACTAAAAAGCACTACTTAGATATAGGCGTAAGCCTACTAAAGTATATAAAAAGATTTACTAGGCCTATAATAGCGTACTATAAAGTTAAATATTTATTAGCTACTATTATAGAAGTAAAGCAAGTAGTTAAGAGACTTATAGCCTAAAGGCACTTAATACAGCTAGTTAATATAATATACTATAAAGCTATAGATATAAAGAAGTAATTTAAGATAGATACTAGAATATAATCCTAATTCTACTATTTAGTAACTTAGCATATAGATTTAGCAGCCTAGGCGTACCTAAAAAATAATAGGCTAAAGCTCTATATTTATTAAGTACTAGTAGTTTAGAAGTTTTTACTACTATTAAATAAATATATAGTTAAATATCTGCTTATAGGTTTAGAAAGTATAGTTATTAAAAGATATAAGAAGATTAAGATTAGATTAGCGCTAGGATATCTATATTATAAGGAGGTAGGCTATTACCTCCTTATAGAAATATAATATATACAGCTTATAGGCCTAAGAAAGTATTTATTTTAGCTTTAAGCCCTAACTAAAACTAATCTAAGTCTTTTAAACGCAGCGTCTAAAGTTGCATTTATTAATATAGCTTATCTACTATATTTCTCTAAGCTATATATAAAAGACCTTAAGTATTTCTTAGCTACTTAATAGGTTAGTTACTATAGTATAGAGGAAAATTAGGTTAGTAAGCTAGTAAACTATATTCTCTTACGCTTGTATTTAAGCTATAGGTAATTAAGCTACTAACCCTACTAAAACTATATAAATACACTATAGTAGGCGAATTTACGTATATAAGAGCAATTAGGTATAGAATACCCTAAAAGCCCTCCCTAATAAAGCTAAAAGGCTATAAATAGGACTTACTAACTACTAGAAATTACTATAAACGTAATAAGTCTAATAGGAAGGTATTAGGAAAAGAATATCTAAGCCCTACTATACGTAAAAAACCCTAAGTATTTCTTAGCTACTTAATAAGTTAGTTACTATAGTGTAGGGGAAAATTAGGTTAGTAAGCTAGTAAACTGTGTTCTCTTACGCTTATATTTAAGCTATAGGTAATTAAGCTACTAACTCTACTAAAACTATATAAATATACTATAGTAGGCGAATTTGTATATATAGGAGTAATTAAGTATAGAACACCTTAAAAGCTCTCTCTAATAAAGCTAAAAGGCTATAAATAGAACTTACTAACTACTAAAAATTACTATAATTGTATTAATTTTATTAAGAAAGTACTAAATATATATAAGTATAAGTATAGGAAATAACCTAAAGATACTAAAGTCCCCTAAAAGCTACCTAAATCCCTTAAGCAATTACCTATTTACTTACGTACTACTACTTCTTATAAGTTAGAAGTCTAAAGTGCACGACTAGTAGTAAGTATAGTAGAATATACTAAGAATTTCTACTACCCTCTTTATATATTATAGGAATAGCTTTAGGTTGTAATTTTATAACGTAGAGTTAAGGTAGTAGGGAAATTATTAGAGGTTCTAAGAATCCTGCTAGAGGTTCTGCTACCTACACAGCCCTACTAAAACCCTATACTAAAACTTACTAAGTATAGCTACCTTAACTAAATTTCTAACTAGCTAAAAATACTTTCTATACTTAATAACTCTAGCTGTATAAGCTAGTATATAGCTCTAAAGCTAAGAGACTACTATATTATAGCTACTTTATACTTATACTTAATATTAGAGCTATAGCTATACAAATAATATATATTGAAATTTTAAGTAAACTTACTATTTTACTCTCTTTAAAATGTAAATAGTAAGTTTATAAAATTTTAACTTAGTAATAAAATAAATTAGTAAATAGTAAGTTTATAATATTTAATCTTAGTAAAGAGAAAGAGAGATAAATAGTATCTTTATATAATTAGAACTTAGTAAGAGCTAGAATATATAAGTAGTAAGTTTATATAATCTTAATAGAGTAGAGAAAGAGTTGTAAATAGTAACTTTATATAGATATTAGCTTTTTAGTTAAAGTTTCTTACTATAATAGCTATTAACTATCTAACTTCAAGAGTGCTAATATAATTCTTACTAGTATTTTTATAAGCCTACTTAATATTATAGCTACAACTAGAAGCTTAGGCTAAAGTAAAATTTTTATAAACTTACTATTTAAGTTTTTTAAATATTTAGAGAAGTAAGTTACTATACTTATTAAGTTCTAGTATACAATTTATATAAGTTTACGTAGGTTATAGCACCTCTATATAAAATCTTAGGACCTCTAATAATTTCCCTACTACCTTAACTCTATAGTATACAATTATAACTTAAAGTTATTCCTATAATACATAAGAGGAGTAGAAAAATCTAGGCCTTACTAGATACTAGGCGTTATTACTAGGCCTACTCCCCTATCTCTTTTTAGAGCACCTATATAGCTAGAGGCAGAAAGTACTTTAGTATACTTACTAGCTATCTAGAGATAGAGGTAATAAGGTATAGGAATAGGGGGTATATAAGCTAAAAAAGCGGCTAAAGGGGAGAGTTAGAGAGTTTTTAGTGTATTTCTAACTCTTTTTTTATCTAGTGCTTACCTACTTAGAGTATATAGTACTTATTAGTATATAAAGTAGTAAGTAGAGGTTAAGGGGATTTAGAAGGCCTTATATTCTTTCTTATACATACTCTAGAAACGCAGCTAGTTAGCTTATAATATAGATTATATAGACACACTTACAAATTTAGATATTAATAAAGAAGTAGCCTATTATTTTAAGTAAGGTTGTTATTCTTTATCTTATTTAATACTAGAAATAGTAAATAAAGTAACGCTTATTGCTCTATTTTTAGTATTATAGCCTAAAGTAAATATAAAGCGCGTTAAGATAATAAGATAACTCTATAGTAGAAATAATCTATTACTTTATAATTTATACTATATAGAGAAAGGGTTTAGTTATAGGCTTCTAGCTATACTAGGTATTAGGTATTTTATTATATCTTTACGCATTAACTTACCTACTACTTTACTAGTAACTAGAGTAGATTAGCTATACTTAGATTTCTAAGTGTAGTTACTTCTAGTACTTAAGTACTAGTAAGTAATTTTAAACGTATAAGCCTAACTTTAAGACTCTAAGGCGCCTTAGAGTATTATAGTTAAGAAACTTATCTAGTTACTATAGTGCTCTTATAGTGCTAAGCTAGATATTCTAATTTATAAAACTAGAGTACCTAACCTAGTAGCGTATAAATAGGTTACTATATAGTATATAGTAGTAATACTAGCTATAGGCGAAAAACTAGCTTTATACTAAGATAGTTATAAGCTAGATATCCTACTTTAATATATTAAATAGGTTGTAATAAAGTTATGTATACGCAACAGCTATTAATCTATATTCCTATTTACGCGTTACTTATTATTCTACTTTCTATTTACTATATCTTATAATTTATAGTTTATTTTTTCTTTCTTATTTTTTTACGTTTTATAATTACTATTTACTGCTACCTTTATAATTATATCTATTTTTTTTTATCTTTTAAAACTAACTAGTACGCTATTAAGATAATATAATAAGCGTCTATACTTTTATCTATATATAAGTAGGTTTATAGGTCTAGCTACTAAAGGTACTCCTACTATAGGTATAGCTGCTACTACTAATAGAGAGCTAGAGCTACTAAAGCCTTATAATAGGCGCCTATAATTTCTATATTATACTCTAATAATAGTAAGTATAGCCTATAGAGAGCTGCTAAAGCATTATAATAGGTACCTATAATTTTCGCTATATACCCTAATAATTTATAAGTATAGCCTATAGAGAGCTACTAAAGCATTATAATAGGCGCCTATAATTTTAGCTACACACCTACTATATTTTATAGAGTAGCTACTAAAATCTTATAATACGCGCCTATAATTTTAGCTATATACCTACTATATTTTATAAGGTAGCTACTAAAATATTATAATAGGCGCCTATAATTTTAGCTATATACTTACTATATTTTATAGAAGTAGCTGCTAAAGTATTATAATAGGTACTTATAATTTTAACTATATACCTACTACATTTTATAGAAGTAGCTACTAAAATATTATAATAGGTACCTATAATTTTAGCTATATACCTACTATATTTTATAGAGTAGCTACTAAAATCTTATAACACGCGCCTATAATTTTAGCTACACACTTACTATATTTTAGTAAAGTAGCTACTAAAGTATTATAATAGGCGCCTATAATTTTAGCTATATACCTACTACATTTTACAGAAGTAGCTACTAAAGTATTATAATAGGTGCCTATAATTTTAGCTATATACCTACTATATTTCGTAAGGTAGCTACTAAAATCTTATAATACGCGCCTATAATTTCAGCTATATACCTACTATATTTTATAGAGTAGCTACTAAAATATTATAATAAGCGCCTATAATTTCAGCTCTATACCTAAATAATTAGACTAGCGCCTATAATTAAGTTAAATTTTACCTAAGTTACTGTTTATATTTACTAAAGTTACTATTTATATTTACTTAAGTTAAACTATACTAAAGTTACTATTTACATTTACTAAAGTTACTATTTACATTTACTTAAGTTAAATTTTACTAAAGTTACTATTTACTTTTACAAAAGTTACTATTTACTTTTACTAAAGTTACTATTTACTTTTACTAAAGTTACTATTTATATTTACTAAAGTTACTATTTATATTTACTTAAGTTAATTTTACTAAAGTTACTGTTTACATTTACTAAAGTTACTATTTACATTTACTAAAGTTACTATTTACATTTACTTAAGTTAAACTATACTAAAGTTACTATTTACATTTACTAAAGTTACTATTTACTTTTACTAAAGTTACTGTTTACTTTTACTAAAGTTACTATTTACATTTACTAAAGTTACTATTTACTTTTACTAAAGTTACTATTTACTTTTACTAAAGTTACTATTTACATTTACTTAAGTTAATTTTACTAAAGTTACTATTTACATTTACTAAAGTTACTATTTACATTTACTAAAGTTACTATTTACATTTACTTAAGTTAAACTATACTAAAGTTACTATTTACATTTACTAAAGTTACTATTTACATTTACTAAAGTTACTGTTTACTTTTACTAAAGTTACTATTTACATTTACTAGAGTTACTATTTACTTTTACTAAAGTTACTGTTTACTTTTACTAAAGTTACTATTTACATTTACTTAAGTTAATTTTACTAAAGTTACTGTTTATATTTACTAAAGTTACTGTTTACATTTACTAAAGTTACTATTTACATTTACTTAAGTTAAACTATACTAAAGTTACTATTTATATTTACTAAAGTTACTATTTACATTTACTAAAGTTACTATTTACATTTACTAAAGTTACTATTTACTTTTACTAAAGTTACTGTTTACTTTTATAAAAGTTACTATTTACATTTACTAAAGTTACTATTTACATTTACTTAAGTTAAATTTTACTAAAGTTACTAGTTATATATCTTAAAGTTAAAAGCTTACTAAAGAGTTACTAGTTAAACTATACTACTAAGTTATATATAAAGTATTAAGTACTATAACTTTTATCTTTAATACTTAAAAAATACTTATACTATTAAAATCTTTAAAACGATAAGCTGTTAGAACTATTAAGCTTTTAAATAATAGAAGTATTTATATTTATAGTAGTTAAACTTTATATTTACTAAACTCTTTATATAAAGTAGACTTCACGTATAGGTAGGTAAAGGTTAAAGGTAGCTCTAGATTTAACTAAGTAGAGAATAGCAGATAAGGAGCTAGTAGAGGGCTAAGGGCTAGCTCTTTATATAAGGGAGAGAGAGAGCCTAGTAGGCTAGTATATATACTAAACTGTAAGGGGATAGCGTAGGTACTAGCGCGTACTAGCTCTAAAAAGCTAAGGGTAAAAGGAAGGCCCTTTACTCTCTTACACTTTATACTATTAAAGTATTTATAGTATTAAAATATTAGAATAAGACTCTAAACTAACAAAGTAAGCTTATCTTTAAAAATTATATATTTCTATAATTAGAACTATAATACTATTATAGAACTTTTATAGTTATACTTTAAAAGAAAATTATACTTTTATATTACTTATATAGTAAAGACTTTTATACTAATAAAAC
>Ga0210040_10008075_pt1 | contig 12567 bp, 18 predicted proteins | sample CryGeyCG12114_NA_FD_185462 | JGI IMG/M metagenome (GOLD analysis project Ga0210040, IMG submission 185462) | Groundwater microbial communities from aquifer - Crystal Geyser CG19_WC_8/21/14_NA (SPAdes) (version 2) | ecosystem: Environmental > Aquatic > Deep subsurface > Groundwater | place: USA... | reverse complement strand
AATCGTGAGCAAACAAGATGTTGAAAAAAAGTCTACTGATGCACAAAGGCATTAACTTAGCTGGGTGCAGAGCAGCATGCTATTTTACATAGTGAGTGAGTGAAAGTAAATCGAGGGAGTATGATTAAAAACGGATGTTGCGGAGCTCACCACAACGAGAGGAATTAGTGTTTTATCGCAGGATAGAAGAACGCCCTTTTACTTTGTTCTACTCTGTACATGAGGCTATGGTAGTAAAGGATATTCATAAGTAATTGCATAAAGAAGAAATTTTAATTTCCCCAATTGCTAAATGACTCTTTTTGAGCCTATTTATAGTGAGGCTGAATGGCTCCCCGTTAATATGATAAATGATAGATTATCATTATTGAATTGAAAAATGTAAGCCGGTAAATTTTATTTGCTGGGCTGGCAGTTTTTATTGAGATGATGAGCTTTATTTACTTGACGAAGATAGGTTTGCGAAAAGGTTTGCCAATTGATGCACTCATGCTTTGAAGTAATGACTACTGTAACATTAAATTAAAAGGTAGCTTTGTTTTTATAGACCGAGAAGTATGAAAAAGTATGCGCACATGGGAAAGTTTAGAATATGTGTTTTTTTAATCACAGAACTTAAGAAATACAATTTATTTTTTATCGGCAGTCAAAATCGAGACTGAAAGTTTTTAAGGGTGCATTCACTTTTAGTAGTTGGTCGGTTGTAATATTAGTTAGTTTAGTTAGCTTGAAAAGTTGTACGGAGGAAAATTATACATACTGCTGGTTAAAACGGATTACTGAACCGGAAAATATTTTGGAAACAGGGCTCTGATTCAGCGTACCTGAATAATCTGCACGGGGAGTTCGATTCCCACAGTTGTTATATGAAAGGTGAGGATCGCCGGAACTGGGAGAAGGAATTTGGGATCCTTCATTACGCTGGGACTGTGATGTACACGGTGAAAGGATTTGTGGATAAAAACAGAGATGTTCAACAAGACTTGTTTTTCAATTTCCTCGTGGACTCGGATAATGAGTTTGTTCAGCAATTGACAAAGTTCCAGGATCTTTTGGGATGTACATTCGCACGAGTTTCGGGCAGTATTTCTGGTCCCAGTGGAGGCACGGGTCCAGCAGGAAATAGATCAGCAGGTTTTTCTGCTTTGCCTACCAATACTGTTAGTCGGAATACTTCGAAAGGGAAACCTACTGTAGGTGATGCTTTTAGACAGCAACTTCAAGCATTGGTTGACGTGCTTCAGGGCACAACGCCATGGTAAGTCTGAAAAGAGAGTTTTCCATTTCACTTCATCAAAAATAATAAACATTTTTATAGGGAATGGTATCTTCTATTTGCTTACTAACTCTACGATTTAACAATTGAGCAGACGATTTTATGAATTGAATTATTCCACCCAAACTAACTTGCTTTGATGCACTACATTTTGCTACGCAGGTACGTTCGTTGCATCAAACCTAACATGTTCAAGAAACCAGACCAATACGACGAGAAGTTGGTGCTGGATCAATTGAAATACTTGGGTATGCTGGAAATCATCCGAATACGAAAAGAAGGCTATCCTATCCATTTCACAGCAGAGGACTTTGTCCGGCGATATAAAATCATAGGGAAGTTCAGAACGTACAAAGGGCATAAGGATACGTCAAAGTGAGTAGCAAAAGTTTTCTTTGTGCAGTTCTAACTAACTTACTTTTAGTTCATAAACTTAGTTGAATGGTTTTAATAGTTAGTTCGTGCACGTAATCAACTTGGTAAGTAAATTCATGAGGTGATTCCTTTTATTATACACAGAGACATTCTGGAGCAGCAGAAAGTGAAAGCCACAGAATGGCAATTGGGCATTACAAAGATTTTCTTACGGGGCTCCATGTTTGAGTGTCTGGAAGAAAAACGATGTTTCATCATCAATCGGATGGCAACATGCATTCAAAAAGCTTGGAAAGGCTATGCAATTCGTAGAGGTAAGTTGTAACTAACTTGTTCTTTGCAGCACAGCACTACTGGAATATGGAAATCTAGTACTCTAGTTTGTACAAGTTAGTTAATTACTAATTGGATTACATTGAACAAAACAGGATTTCGTGAACGACGGAAAGCTGCAGCAATTATTCAGGCTGCTTTCAAAACCTGGAAGATACGGCTTAGTTTTATACGGAAACGGAAAGCTGCCATTGTCATTCAGGCTCATTTGCGAGGCATGTTTGCACGGGAAGTAGCTGTGGCTTTGAGGGAAATGCGTCGAGTTGAGGAGGAAATTCGAAAACGGGAAAAAATGGAGGAAGAGAACAAACGCAGGTCTCAACTACTGTTGGAACAAAGAAACTCCACTGCGAGCAGTATTGATGGCACGAGCTGCTCTTCCGAGAATGATACAGGGTAAGTATATTGCATTAAGGCGCAAATCACGAATTCCATTCAATTCTCTGCTAGCTGAAACTAAGTCAAATTTTGGATGCATGCAACATGTATTTACTTCCAATATGGCAATAAATGTATGCCAAATCAGCCTAATGCCCATAAGCAAAGCCTGTAGCTGACACACTGATATGATAGAAGCAATATGGTTTTCAGTAGATTAGATAGATACTACAATACTATAAGATAATACAGTTGAGAAGACAGGCAATTTAAAAAACAATTGTATTGTTATTGTAGAGCGGCGAAAGCTGAGCTAGACAAGTTGGCAGAAGAACTGCAGCAACTTAACATCGGGAGTGATGCGGGAGCCAGTAGTACAGGAGATAGTGAGGAAACAGGGCCTAATAAGAATCTGGACAATCTGTATGCTTTTCTGAGTGAGGTGCATGCATCTGCAAAGCAGAGTCAAGTGGAAGGAGAAAATACGAATATGAAAATGACGGCCATTATCAATAATGAGATTCCAATTGCTACCAATAAAAGTATACCCAAGAAATCCAATACTGATGGTTTGCAAGCGCTGGGTGATCAAATGGATGCTTTAGTATCCAATTTGGAGAATGAGGTGGGATGAAGTTTTTTGTAGCTTTTTTTGTTTGTTGTTTCAAGTGGTTTTAAAAACGAGTGTGTTAAATTTACTATGTATGAACTTTTTTAGCTGGAGTCGCAAACGAAACCAACTCCAAAGCCAGCCATAAAACCTGGAAAAGGTATGGCTCCTGCTCCACCACCAATGCCACCACAATCCATGACGCCACCAAATATTCCACTGCCTCCAACGCCCACTTCTGCTACTCTTGGATCTCAAGGGACACATTTCACGAAATCTAGTGGGACAGTTAATCGTAATCAGAAGCCAACTTTACCTGAGCCGAAAGTTCCACCGCCACCACCTCCTGTGTCCATGTCCCTCCCGACAACGATCGCAAAGGTGAATGTGATGACACCACAAGCAAGGCCTCCAACTTTCCATCATAAACTGGTTCCCAAACCACAACAAAAAGTGGCTGTCACTGCAGTAGCTCCTATTCCACCGCCAGTAAAAACTCTTCCTTGTAATAATATTAATAATAACAAGACTCAGAATGTGTTACCTAAGAATAAGAAGAATGTTAATGAGCCCATCTATGAGTCAGTAAAACCTAGAATGGGTCCTAATGGAAATGGTAGCAGTGGTAACAATGTTAATGGTAGTAATAGTAATAATAATATGAGTCCTGGGACTGGAAGAAGACGTTCGCTCACTCAGGAATCTCCACTTGTTCCTCAAATCGGTAATATGAATGGGTACAAACCGAAAGCTAGTCAAAACTCACCGCCGGGATCTCCAAAGCCAAGTCGTCCCTGTAGTTCCTCATCTTCCAATGTCTCAAATGTGAGCGAATGTGAACGTAATTGCTGGTTTTGGGTAAAAATTATAATAATTGGATCTGATGTTTGTTATTTTCTCCACAGGGTGCACAATCAACCCACTCATGGAAATTCATGGGTAAAATTTCCAGTGGTAAAGAGCCCCCACCCGGTTCAAATGGACCCCGATCCACTGCCAATCAGGCGGTACCTACTACAATCCAGGAGGATGAAAAAGTGGAGCGCCGTCGTATCCGTGTGGAAAGAAAACTTCAAGAACTGGAGGAAGAAGAGCCGTCAAAAACAAACGTGCAGGTGGAAAACGGAAACCTAAATGGAACTGGTATTGGTGAATCAGGAGAAAACGGTTTCCACGATCTAATTGAATTCGCTGAACAGTATTTTAATAATTTCGAGCGAACCACGGATTCTGGAAATGTTATTATCCAGACTTTGACTCGATCGAAAAAAGGGAAACCAGTTGGGGAAAATATTTTGCCCAAATATGAGATGGTGACGTACACATCCAAATCCACCATCATGAACTCCCATGTGCACCTGTACGACCCGGACAATGTTCACGTGTCTTGTCTTATATTCCGAGATATGAACAAATACATGAAAGGAGAGTTGAAACTTGAGCAAGAGATTCAAGTTATACAAGCTGTGGTGGGCTACGGGATTGAGCGAGAAGAGCTCCGGGACGAAATCTACGTACAACTCATGCGACAGTGTACAAATAACCCAAATGTGGAGTACTTGGAGAGATTGTGGCTCATATTTTGTCTGTGTGTTGTGAGTTTCCCACCAGGGAAGCTGCTGCACAAATATGTGATCAGTTTCCTACGAAAGAACTTGGAAACAACGCGTATTAACAATGAGAATGTGACGTCCGTTTCATCGGAAAAGCTGCAGCAGCAAATGCAATGGTGCTTGGAAAATTGCTACAGGACTCAGAAAGCGAGTAGTTGTCGTCGTTTGCCTGCCAGCTGTGTAGAAATTTCGGTGAGTTTCTGGAACAAATTTGCGTGTGAAATTTTCATTTAGTTAGTTAGTTAGTTGGGAATGCATAAATACATATTTCACAAGTCATTACGTGTATTTAGTATGGGTGGTGGATGCATTTAGCTGGTTGCTTTCACCAAAAGTTTCCTACTGTGTAAATAAAAGTAGATTAGTGAGTACTTTATAACCAAAGTACAAAGCATAGCTGAATGAATCGACGAAAACATTTGCTTGTTTCTAGTGCCAGTAAGAAAAAAGGTTGTTTTGTTACCATTTAATGACATTTGTATTCTCCGAACATAATGTATTCTCGTTTGGGTGCTGATTTCCTTTTGTCTTTCTCACATGTAGGCCATGAAAAGATTGGGAACAATTGTCTGCCGTTTCTTTTTCTTGGATGGCCGAACCAAAGCCATTGACATTCATCCGTGTGATACAGCGGGGGATGCGATGCAGAAATTGGCCGATAAAATGGGCCTAGGTGTGCTGGAAGGGTGGGCTATATTCCAGTCGCGGGCGGAATGTGAGGAACATGTGCCACTTCATCACTACCTTTACGATGTGATTGCCTCATGGGAAATGTAAGAAAGTCGTGTAGTTAGTTAGTTAGTTATAGTTACATGGTGCATTTGTTACACAGTTGGTTGGGCTGCATAGCTTTCACATACAGGACGTGCATTTCATACATGCATCATGCATGAGAGGGATGGAATGCACACATGTTAATATGCTTTCCTTGGCAAACGGTAGTAGTAAATGTAGTTTATATTTGTTTACTCGTCATGTATGCAACACAGCAAAGATGAAGTTAGTGTGTAGTGTCGTGTGATGATTGCATTGGTGTAGTTTATTGTGTTGTACTTTCAACAACAAGGACTTTTCATTGTTGATAAAAAATGAACCGGTGAACCATACTAACTTGTGGGTTCTTCCATCACTAAGGCTGACAAATACTGGAACGATGAAAGGGTCCGAGTCAGCTTCTATGAGCAGAAGAGGGAGCACTAATGCCTCTGGTCCTCAATTGGGTTGTGGAGAAAATCGATTCATATTCAAGAAGAGGCTGTTCAAGCAAAGTCGGGAGATTCCACAGGATCCAGTTGAAGTGAATTTATTGTTCGCACAAGCTGTGCACTGTGTTGTGAAGGTAAAAGTTTATTACGGAAAAAATGTAGCCACAAGCTGTATTTTTTTATTTGTTTGAAGAATACATGTATTTTTTTATTTGTTTGAAGAATACATGTATTTTTTTATTTGTCTGTACAGCGAGATGAGTATCCAGTTGCAGAGAAGGTTGCATTGCAACTGGCAGGACTGCAAGCCCAAGTTTACTTGGGAGATTGTAAAGCTGGGACTGGGCCCAGTGCATTAGAACCTTATTCAAATGTGGAGGCTTATTTACCGATAAGGATTGCTCGCACTAGACCTCATCAACAATGGGTTCCAATTTTAGCACAAGCTCATAAGCAGTATGGAACTGGGAAATCGGATTTGGTCTCCAAAGTTTGGTACTTGAGTTGTGTGATGCAGTACCCGCTTTATGGAACGACCATGTTCCCTGTTATGTACAGAGGCTATTGGCTGTATGGTAAGTTTGTGTGCATTACTATAGAACTAGAGTTAGTTGATAAAGGTTAGGATTTTAGTGGTGGAGTAGATGGAAAGTTTTTTTTCAAATTTTTTTTGTTTATATTAGGCAACAGTCTTGTCCTTGGGGTGAATTGTGACGGGATTTGCATGATCAAAGAAGACGACAAATTCATTATGTATGAGTACAGCTACTCGCAAATAGAATCTGTGACTGTGGAGTCTAACGAGAAGTTGTTGACTATTACTTTGTCTCGATCTTTACCACCGGACACTCATAAATGTTTCGTGTTTGAGACTTCAGCAGTGAATGAGATTGGGGCATTGATTGGCTCGTATTGCCCAGCACTTGGAACTTCATTGCTGAATCAATCACGTCTTACGATTCGACGGGTAAGGGAAAGTTTGTACTTTGTAAAGTTTTACATTGAGCATCGAAGTTAGTTTTACTTTCTCACGTGTCACCCAGGTAAAAGCTGTAACGAATGAAGACCGGTTGAGATTATATCAATCAGTTCTGGCTTGCCGACGGAACCTCATTGATTGTGATGTATTGCGAAAACCCAGTGATAACGTGGCAGCCACGTTTCTCAGGAACACACTTCGCAGGCTGAGTAAACACAAGTTGGAGAAGTTGAGGCAAGAATTTGGTGCAGGTGCACTCGGCTCGATGGATCCTTCAGATCCAAATAGTGAAGATATGTCGGCACTGGAATGTTACAAAGGATTCCCTTACGCGTTTTGGGCCTACTCAAAACACCCATTGAGTCAAAGTTTGACAAAAATGACTGAACCTGAAGAAGAACAAGTGGCCATTCAAATTTTTGCTTTGATACTTACTTACGCGGGGCTGGTTTCAAATAGTAAGTTTATTAAAATGATGGGAGAGTAATTGTGACTCGACGAATTGTAAAATTATTTGTTCATTTTAGACAATGGAGGAGGGGGCAATGTGGAAGAAGAACAAGTTGGAGTACTGCAAACGATTCTTGACAAATGTTGGAGAAAAGATATGCTAGTTTCCGAATTATACATGCAACTGTTAAAGCAAACAACGGATCATCCTGAGCCTAATTCTAGAGTCAACAGACGTCACTGGGCTGCTATCTCGCTCCTTTGTTCTTTGCTACCACCTCCAAACCCTATGATTAGGAAGTATTTGTTTGCTCACTTGAAAAGATGTGGTGCGGATTCTGTGACCGAAGAAGGACGGTATGCTCGTTTCGCTGACCGGGTAAGAATTATATACCTAACTTGATGTCAAGTTGTTTACGTTTAAGGACTTTGATGCTTAGTTACTAAAATGTTCTTTTGATAATGTCTTTTAGTGTTTGCAACACACTATAAGTACGGGAACTCGGAGACAATGGTCGCCATCAAAACAAGAAATACTTTGCACCATCAATCGTAGACCGATCACTGCTCGATTCTATTTGATGGATGGAAAATTCCATACGTTGCAATTTGCACCCAATGATAATGCACATGTGATTTTGGCGTCACTTATGAGTAAAATTGGTCTACAATCTGATGCTAGAGGTATGCAAATATAGGAAGATTATTTACACAATAACCGATATGTACTCATGACCAAATAATGCATGTTATTTTGCGCTTGTTAGGATACGCACTTTACGAAACGGGTGCAAATAGCTGGGAACGCAGCCTAGTGCGTCAAGAAAAGCCTGTGGAAGTCATGGCGCGTTGGGAAAAACAAAGAGCCGCGGCAGCTGCCACTGCGCACAACAATAACCAAAATGGTGGCATTGGTCAATCTCCACAGCAGCCCCAATCTCAATTGCAGTTCAAATTTGTAATGAAAAAGCATTTGTTCGTGGAGGGTTGGGTGGATATGAACGATCCAGTGGAGAAGGAATTGTTGTACCATCAATTACTTCACGCAGCTAGGAACGACCGTTTCCCTGTGAATGATACGGAAGCTGCCATGTTGGTTGCCCTACAAGCACAAGTGGAGCTGGGAGATTATCGATCTTCATCTGCTGGAGAGTTTCCAGACTACTGTCATGTCTCTGCACACTGCCTACCAACTCGAGTAGCTGCTTCTGTTTCACATGAGGCCGTAGCTCGGCATCACCAGAGTTTAGTGGGAACGCCACCACTGCAAGCCAAGCAGGCTGTTCTCAATCTCCTTCAGAGTTGGCCTCTGCATCGTGCGAGCATTTTTGATGTCCAGGTATGTGTGCATAATATAGTGTTTGTATTTAGTTTTAGGCTTCTGACAGATACATGTCGGTAGGATGTTTTTAGTTTCCACGTGGCTTCACTGTTGTTCGTAACGATTTTCACTATTTGTGAAAATTATCATTGAAATATGCCATGTAGTAAAAGTTATGTTTAGTCTTTATGATTAGAAGAAGCCTATGCTCCCAAATGCATGATCCGGATATGATGTAGTCCTACTGATGTCCTTAATTTTTAATTAAGATATATTGAATCAATTATTCTACTTTGTCCTTAAACTTCTAAATATACATGATATATGGCTGTAATATATGCCAGAAAAGATAAGAAGATATAAGAAAAGATATAAGACTATGCATGTTATGATTTAGTCATTCACAGAAGACCAACTTTTTCATAACAAGTAGATTTCAAATCCTATCGTTTCCAAATTTTTTCGTGAATCAGTGACGGATAGAAATTTTTATGGTTATATACTATAAAAAATTTTAAAAGAATGAATTTGGGAGTCTATTATTGTAAAAGTATTTAAAATTGCTGTCTTGGTGGAAAAAGTAATCACCACTGTATTGTGTATCATTTGATCCTTAAAAAATCAGTGTTTTTGGTAACCAAATTCATAATTTTCAAAATGGCAGCGGAAGGGTTAATGAAAATGGCTTATAAAAGTTTGGCGTCAGTTGAATAGAAAGCCATGAAATATTTTTGTTTACAAAATCAACAAATATTTGTTGTGTGAATTTCAGCAATCATTCACCTCAAACTGGCCCCGACAACTCTGGCTTGCGGTGGATCAATCTGGGGTTCATTTGATTCCACAACGATCTCGGCATTCGCTATGCAGTTTTGAATACGAAGGGATTGTGAGCTACAGCCCATCACCCACTTGTTTCATGCTCATCACTGCGGCTGATCCGCAACAACCAAAGCCAAGCAAAATAATTCTCAGCACTAATCAAGCTTACCAGATTTCTCAGCTGATTAAAGAATACATCGAAGCTGTATTTGAGCAGCCGGGAACTACTGCTGCTACCACTACAGCAGCAATTCCTAATAACCAACATGGGGTGATTGAAAGTAGTCAGAGAGTTGGAATCAGTGTTTAGTTCGTCAAATTCATTACTTAGTTAGAGTTAGTTGGGTTTAGGTCTCTGACTAACTATGAGTGAGGAATTGAGATTGAAATTTGTCCGTTTATAGATCAAATGGCTGGTTGCAAAACTTTATGGAGAGAGATTGAATATAATTTATGTATTACGAGTACAATATGAATGGATAAGATAGTTGAAGTTGTTGGGATTATTGAGAGAAACTGATGAAATTGCATGACAATTGAAGAAACTCAAATGCTCAAGGTGGATATAAAAACTTGTATGATCGGTTAAACATTTAAGGTCGCATTTAGTCGGATGGTCTGTAAAGATCCAAAATTTCTCGTTCTCGCTTCAATTTTGCAATACTTTTTTTAGTGATTTGATACTTGTGTTGATAGCTGTGTATTGATGGATTATTCGTTGAGTATGTTTGCTATGAATGTTATTTATCATTGCCAAAGAATTTTGTATTGTTTTTATCAACCTTTCACGACAGATGCTCAAAAAGTTTCTCTGATTGCGAAATCTGAATGCAACGTATGGTCCACAGTTAAAATCATTCTGAAGTTCTTGTTTTTAAAATGCTCAGATTATGAATTGAAATTGAAAGCTTTTTTTGATTGAAATTGACATCTTAACTAAAAGAAAACCGGCTTTATATGTAAACATACGTTTAGGTGAAATTATAGTTTTGTGTGTACGGATATATATTAAAACTATAATTTAGGAAGCATTTGAAAATAATTTAATAATGCAATTGGAGAATTTACTACTCTGCATAATTATCACTGTTTAGTGGATTCTTTCGAGTTGAAATTGTTACAATATCTGTCAAAATGAGAAATTAGATGCTTCCCTAAATCCTAGAGTTGAATTATTCTGTGCTCTATAAAAAACCTATTGCTTTTCTAGTCAACCTCTAAATAGAAGCTAGAGATGAGATTATTATTAACGTATAAGAATACTATGATTGTCTTGCTTCCTATTCTGTATACTATAAAGGCTTTGTCAAAACTAGAATGTTATGCTACCCGATGGAATCATACCCAAAATGTAGCAAAAATGAAGATATTTACCTGTGTGCGTGCATAAATGCTTTAAACGAAGACTTGTACTTATAACCTATAAAAAATAAATAAAATGTGTTGGTTCTTTACGTTTCGTTGTGTTGTTTATATCGTGAGTGATAAATTCTGCAGTTGGTTCATTCTGTTTTTTAGACAACTTAGTCAGTAATTTTCATCAATTAAAACTTCAAATTTTTGGGAACTGTTTTAAAAAGGAAACCTTTAGAAGCTGCAATTTAAAAGTACTGAAGTTAAAATCCAAAATATGTGGCTGGCACTGGACATGAAATCGTGTGGACTCACAGACATTAAAATGTGCATGCAGGTGTGCATGTGAACGAACGTTTCTATATTAATCAGCTTATGCATAATATAACCAAACAAACAGCAGCGTTTACTTTGTCAGCAGACTTTGGCTTTGCTTTTGTCGTAATCAATAATTATTATAATCCCGAAAGTTTGCGGCTGCCTTTTTTCCTTCGTATTTTGCATTTTAGAAGAGCAGTTGGACGTTTTTTACCACAAGAGTTTTTTGTGAAGCGTGATGTTCAAGGTTTACTTTCAGTTCTAATGGATTACGAATCTCTTTTATCAATATGTTAGTGCTTAAATCGGATTTATGATTACACAACCATATTATATAACAGTCATCTAATAATAATTCCGATCATCGTCCATCTATTTATACAAGCAGTAATAATTTAGATAGAAGCTTCCCCTTGCGAGCAGTGCTTGAAGAGACGCAGGAACACATAGAGTTATGTTTGTTTTGGGATAGAGAGCCAAATAACATTCCTTCTCTACCAACACATTTAATGAGAAACTGCCTGACTACTTTGTTGTTTTGTTAATCAAACGGAAAACAATTCATTCGGATGGACTGTTCGTGGTATTTAAACAGTCCTTTTATAGTACACGACTTTTTTAAGTAAAGTTTTAGAAGCTAAAAACCCAGCTATAAAAGTAAGCAATATTTAAAGACGCAAAATGGTGAACTGGAGAGTTAGTGGGGTAATCATCTGTTGTATGATTTTACCCAATGTTGGCGGATGGCTCGGAGCATTTATTACTAAATCGAATATGGATTGGTACCAGGTAATCTAGTCATACAATTTATCCAGTTGATGATATTTAAAAATTGCAATATTTAAATGCCTGCCTGCCTAATACTACCTGTTGGAAAATGTCTGAACTTGCAGACATTGAATCGACCATCATGGCGACCACCAAATTGGCTATTTGGACCAATGTGGACACTTCTGTACTCAACTATGGGATACGCGGCATACGCCGTGCATAGGGATGGCGGCGGTTTCAAGGGCCGCGCTAGAATTCCTCTGATACTATTTGGAATACAGTTGGCGTTCAATTGGATTTGGACTCCAATATTTTTTGGACTGCATGAAATTGGATGGGTAATGGGTACTAAATATAGTAATAGGTTATTATGTGAGATAATCGTAATGGTGAGGATATGCATTTCTTCCAGGCACTTGTCGATTTATTCATGGTTTTGGGAACTGCGTCCGTGTGTGCTGCTACATTTTTTCCGATAAATCGAATCTCTGGATTGATCTTTTTGCCCTACCTTGCATGGGGATCATTTGCAACTGCCATAAACTACAGGATATGGCTGGATAATGGTGAATCTGGGGATATCTTGGTCGCTACGAATACAACAATTGCAAGCGAATTAGAGTAAAACTACAATACTTTGTAGCATTTTATTTATGTAGATCTACTTTTGGCAAATCATACCAAAATAAAATTGTTGATGCTTCATAATTTTTATTCTGGGTTAAGCCTAAGGGTCCAAAAATATAGAATCTCACCAATCTTA
>Ga0210040_10008074_pt1 | contig 12567 bp, 3 predicted proteins | sample CryGeyCG12114_NA_FD_185462 | JGI IMG/M metagenome (GOLD analysis project Ga0210040, IMG submission 185462) | Groundwater microbial communities from aquifer - Crystal Geyser CG19_WC_8/21/14_NA (SPAdes) (version 2) | ecosystem: Environmental > Aquatic > Deep subsurface > Groundwater | place: USA... | reverse complement strand
CCTTGTGCCCCTCCCCTCCACTCGAGTCTGACTTGCCCCAGGCCCGCGTCTCTTGGCCACCGCGCGCCAATCACGCCGCCATGGAAGGGTGAGTGCTCCATCTTCGCCCCGCGACGGCTGCTGTGTCACTGGGGCAGTGCTGACCTTCTACAGCCACAAAAGATCCAAGTCGCAAAAAGTCAAGCACATGCTGTCTCGCGTCTCGTCCAAGAACGACGTCACCACCACCGACCTCAGCGACTCCTCCCCGCCGGGTTCCTCAGCCGCGGGCTCCCAGCACCTCTCCACACAGTCGCACCTCCCCGGGCACCAGCGCAGCCTCTCCAAGAAGCACCAGCCGCATCTCTCCACGAGCATGACCAACGTGGGCGCGAGCACCGAGCACCTGAGCCCCTCCTCCCCCGCCTACCAGCCGTCCCCCACCTCGCCCACGCCCAAAGCGTCGTCGATAGAGCAGTCGGTGAAGCTGTTCCGGGTGTTCGAGTCGCTGCGCAATGGAGACACGGCCGCCATATCCAAGGCGATAAGGGAGCAGTCGGCGCCTTCAGATGGCGACGAGACCAGGACATCGCTGTCGCTTCCCAGTGCCCGCGCCGAGGGGACGTCGATACTGCACCTCGCCATCCAGTGCGCTGAGCTGCCTGTGATTGAGTTTGTGCTGTCCAATGCGACGTCTACGGCAGACTCGCCAATCGACATCAATGGCCGTGACCGCGACGGTAACACGCCCCTCCACCTTGCCGCCACGCTGGGTCGCACACCCGTCGTACGAATGCTGCTTGACCGGCCGGGCATCAACGACTCCATCACAAACTACAATGGTCAGACACCGCTAGACCTGGCACGCACACCCGACATCTTCCAGCAGCTGCAGCTTGCGCGCTCCATCTTCATTGACACCAATGTGAAGAAGATACAACAGTTAGTCATGTCTGGAGACATGGCGTCGCTGGAGCAAATACTGCAAGACGGCAGGATCAAGAGCACAATAGACGTCAATGGCGGAGAGCTGGCGACAGATCCTGTTGTAGTAGACGCTGGAGGCACATTGCTACACGAGGCTGCAAAGAAGAAGGACGTCAAACTAGCACAGCTGCTCCTCCTCAACGGCGCCGATCCGTTCCGACGCGACCGCAAGGGCAAGCTTCCCCAAGACTACACCAAGGACGACCGCACACGTGCCATCCTCAAACGATCGCCCGCTGCCGCCGCCGCACAGAGAGGCATCCAGGAGAAGACTATACTTGCGGGTGGATCACAGGGCGCGACTGCCATGGACAGCGGGATGGGTGCGAAAGAGTCGCGTGAGATGAAGGGCTATCTTAAGAAGTGGACCAACTATACCAGCGGATACAAGTTGAGATGGTTCGTGCTGGAAGACGGCGTACTGAGCTACTACAAGCATCAGGATGACACCGGGTCGGCTTGCCGTGGCGCCATCAACATGAGGATAGCAAAACTGTACATGGATCCACAGGATAAGCAGCGGTTCGAGATCCAGGGCAAGTCCTCAGTGAAGTACCATCTCAAGGCGAACCACCAAGTTGAAGCCAAGCGGTGGTACTGGGCTCTGAACAATGCCATCCAATGGGCAAAGGACGAGGCACGCGAGGAGGAGAAGCGTGCAAATCAGGACTCTGAAGCTTTGAAGCAGGCCAAGATCGAACAGCTAACAAGCGGAGGTGACACTTCGAGCGTCAGCAGCTCGCGGTTAGCTAGCTCAAGGAACCTGGGCCCAACTACTTCATCGCTGGGTGTACCTCTCATGCCCCAGGACACCTCTTCGCGGACTGCAGTAAGCCTTGTTGAAGACGCTGGAAGTGCCTACGAAGCGAGTATGCCTGGCCAAGATCTGAGCAGGGTAGCCAGCCACTTCGGCGCAACAACAATCGCAGACGACATGGACGATGATGATGACTACGACGACGATGAGAGTGGCCACGAGGTCAAGCCACAAAGCAAGGATGCTTTCAACATCACGGCGCAGTCTGCGAAACTTCAGCTCGACCTCCTCACTTCCGTATCTGCAGCCCTGCAATCGGAAAAGAGCAGAAATCCCACGCTGCAGATTGCGGATCCCACCATGTTGCAAGCACTTGCTTCGTATGACTCGGCCATTGGCAACCTCAAGGGCCTGATTGGCGATTTGTTGCGCATCTCAAGAGACCGGGACGCATACTGGCAGTATCGCCTTGACCGTGAAGCAAACGTGCGGCGTATGTGGGAAGAAAGCATGGCCAAAGTTGCGAGAGAGCAGGAGGAGTTGGAGAACAGGATAGGCGAGTCTGAAGAAAAGCGAAAGAGGACCAAGCGAGCCTTACGCGAGGCTATCGAAGACCTTGAACACTCTGGCTCAGGGCCTGGGCCTTCTGTCAAGGATGATGAGGATGAATTCGTTGAAGCAGCTCAAGACCCAAATCAGCAACCGTTGATCCCACGGAAAGCGAGCTTCCCAAACCGATCGGTCAAGAGGAAGGCCACCATTGCAGACATCGCGGCCGACATGTCAGATTCGGAGTCCGAGGACGATGAGGAGTTCTTTGATGCCGTAGGTGCTGGCGAGGTCGAGGTCATCGAGCTTCCACAGGAAAGTACAGACAGAAAGGAGTCAATACAGCCTTCTTCGTCCGAAGATTTGTTCGAAAAGAAACATGCTGAGGTGTCTACTGGCTTCGTTGGCTACGAAGATGGGCCACGGAAAAAGCTTGCCATGGATGCAGATGATAGGCCGAAGATCTCGCTTTGGGTACGTGATGTGCACATCTGCATTACCCAGCTAAGCTAACAATCTCCAGGGTATTCTCAAGTCCATGATCGGAAAGGACATGACCAAGATGACTTTGCCTGTATCTTTCAACGAGCCAACATCACTGCTCCAACGGGTTGCAGAAGACATGGAATACACCGATCTTCTCGACACCGCCGCGGATCGTGCTGATTCCACTGAGCGACTACTATATGTCGCTGCCTTTGCCGCGTCCGAGTATGCTTCAACCATTGGCCGAGTGGCAAAGCCCTTCAACCCTCTCTTAGCTGAGACGTACGAGTATGCCCGACCTGACAAGGGCTACCGTTTCTTCATTGAGCAAGTCAGCCATCATCCACCGGTCGGTGCTGCGTATGCGGAGTCGAAGAAATGGGACTACTATGTAAGCGTTATGACTTTTGTTCTTGGTAGCGTTTCTGACTTTAATAGGGCGAGTCTGCAGTCAAGTCGAAGTTCTACGGCAAGTCATTCGACATCAACCCACTTGGAACCTGGTTTCTCCGTCTCCGCCCAACAGCGACAGATGGCAAAGAAGAGCTGTATACATGGAAGAAGGTCACTTCTTCCGTCATCGGTATCATTACTGGCAACCCAGTCGTCGACAACTACGGTCCCATGGAAATTCGAAACCATACCACCGGCGAGGTGTGTCAACTCGAGTTCAAGGCTCGCGGCTGGAAAGCCTCGTCAGCCTACCAAGTTGTTGGCAAAGTACTTGACGCAGAAGGTCGAGTGCGCTGGTCCGTCGGCGGACGCTGGAACGACAAAATTTACGCGCGCTTCACCCCAGGTTTCGAAGATTCGGAAATTGAGAAAGGAGGTAGCAAATCCAAGCACGACGAGAACAAAGCTTTCCTCGTTTGGCAGGCACACGAAAGGCCGACTGGTATACCTTTCAACTTGACACCTTTCGTTGTAACGCTAAACGACATTCCCGACCGTCTTCGATCTGTGGTGGCACCCACGGATACAAGGTTACGGCCTGATCAGCGCGCCATGGAAGATGGCGCTTACGACTTCGCGGCAACGGAGAAGAACCGCGTGGAGGAAAAACAGCGTGCGACAAGGAGAAATAGGGAGGCACATGGCGAGCATTTCGTTCCGAAGTGGTTTTCGAAGGGTAGGTGCGAAACTACTGGGGAAGAATACTGGGTGTTTAACCATGAGTATTGGAAGATTAGGGACAAGGTGGCCAAGGGCGAGACAGCGTGGGAGAAGGAGGGACTTGAGGATATCTTTTAAGCTTTCAGGTTGGTGAGCTTGGAAGTTGTATACGCTGCACTGGTGTGATGAGCCAGAATTGAGCTGAGTGTACATCGCGGTGAGTGATGAGGAATATGTATGGGACCTGTCCTTGATTTAGTGCAGTAACACTGACGTGATAATCTTCGTCCGATATGTGCTGGCTATGTTGTCTCGTGGTGACGAGAAATTTGGCGTTGTTCTGAGCAACGCACGGCCTGCATGTCCACAATGTGAGATAAGGTCGGGCTAAGTAGATGCAACAGGAGTAGTGTGGTCGGGCCGCTGGATGGCTGGAGAGGCCCGTGCATTGTGCGCGCCGCCTTCCGCCGCTCCACTCTTCACCCTCGGACAGCCCAACACGTCAGCTCTATCGTACCCTCGAGATGCGGCTGCTCGACGTAAACACGCTGAAATTACACACCTTCTATGGTGATGCAATACCTCGTTACGCGATCCTGTCGCACAACTGGCTCCAAGACGACGAAGAAATTACGTTTCAGCAGATACAGGACCCGGATACATGTCGACACAAGCAAGGTTTTCGGAAGATAGAGCTACTGTGTGAACAGGCACAGCGAGATGACTGGAGATATGCATGGATTGATACTGCATGTATAGACAAGACTAACAGCTCTGAGTTATCTGAGGCGATTAATTCAATGTTTGCATGGTACCGGCGGGCTGAAGTATGCTATGCGTACCTTGCAGATATCAGCGACGATGCACACAAGAGCTATTGGAACAGCCGATGGTGGACACGGGCATGGTATGCAACGCTCAAAATCGAAGAGTACATCGATTGTAGGCTGAACGTGGGCACCTTTGCTTAAGACTCTGCAAGAGCTTCTCGCTCCCGATAACGTCGAATTCTCTGATCGAGACTGGCAACGCATTGGCGACAAACACGATCTATCACTTGCGATTTCCCGCCAGACGGGCATAAGCGAAGAAGTCCTTAATTACCCGCTCGTCATGTTCGACACAAGCGTTGCGCAGCGAATGTCGTGGGCGGCGAAGCGTGAAGCAACCCGGGCGGAAATATGCCCATGCAATATGGAGAAGGCGAAGAAGCCTTTATTCGGCTCCAGAAGGAGATCCTCAAAAACACCAACGACCAAACACTCTTTGCGTGATGTCCTACTTCGAGTTTCGTCGAAGATATGGCTGAAGAGAGAGACGCAGATGATGAGCGCAATCCAATGCTTATAGCTCGTAGTTATGGCTGTGCATACGGCATGTTCGCGCCCCGACCTACGTCTTTCAAAGATTGTGGCAACATCTGATTCCTATACCACCATGCACCCGACTGTGTTAGTTCTATCAGCTTCCATCCTATATATAATTAGTTTACTACATTCCTTTTATTCCTTATTTTATATATAGACTTATATAGACTATTAATAGATTATTATCTTAACTTATATTATTTAATCTATACTTTAGCTCCTAAAAGTTATAAAGCCTTTTTCTATTACTATGTAACTTAGCTATTATAATTATTATATATTATAGTTACTTCTTAACTATACTCTAGCTCTACTATTACTCTATATTACGTTATATCTTAACTTTTACTAGTTAGTCTTAGTAGCTATCTACTAGTATTATAGATAACTTACTTTATATTCTAAGCTAGAAGTTTAAATAACTTTAAAGTTAAGAAAACTATACCTTATAAGTACGTAACTTTAATACTATTACTAAACTTAGTAATATTTATAAACTATATTAAGGTATTAAACTAGTTCTCTATAAGCTTTAGCTTAATAATATCTTCTCTAATAATAATTTAGCTCTTATACTAAAAGTAAAGAAAAAGAAGTTATATATTAGTACTAATAAAAGTATTACTATATAAAGTACTACTATAACGCTACTTAGCTCTTAATAGAACTTAACTACTAGAAGTATAGCTTTACTTCTAATAAAGCCTAAGCTTAAACTTAAGCCTAAGCTAGAGACTCTAGCTTTAGTACTTAAGTTTAATTATAAACTCTTCTAATACTATATTACTAGATATAATATAGAGATAGATAAATAGAAGGATAATAATAAGTATATTTACTTTACTTTCGCCTTTCTCTAAGCTACTATTAAGCTCTACTTTAGAACTACTAATCTTAAGAATAAAATAAACTTAAAAAGAGTATAAAATATAGTAGCTAAATAAAATAAGATATTAGATATAAGACTACTAAATATTTTCTTCTAAAAGCTTAAGAGGCTTAAGCTTATAGACTTTAGTAATATTAATAACTATATTAATACTTATCTTTTACTAAAGAATAATATTATTAGCGCTAAGAGTACTTACTTAGATAAGTAGCTTATTAATAAGTTACTTTATAACCTACTACCTTAGTTTAACCTTTTTATTATAATTATTAACTACTAACTATTTATAAGGGCTAATACTTAACTTACTAACCTCTCTTCTTAGCTTATCTAATTTATTACTAATAATTAAGATTACTAAGATAAGTAAGATAAAAAGCGCGAAAAAAAAGATACTAATAAGCTTTCTACTACTATATCTAACTTACTAAAGAAACTATAAAAGAAGAAGCGTAAGCGCTACGCCTATATAAGTTATAGATACTAAGGATATTTAAAATATAAATATAAAACTAAGAAGTATAATAAAGAGAATAGCACTCTTAAAGTAGCTAATATATCTATTAATATTACTAATATATCTAAAAATAAGTCTACGTCTTAGAACTAGGGTAACTTTACTATTAACTCTAATAATACTTATAAAGATATACTCTATATTACTATACTAGCTCTAGATAAGGATCTATATAAGCTTAAAACTTATAATATAATCTCTCTTCTCTTCTTAATCTAGCTTACTAATAGTCTATAAGATAGAGATTTACTTAATAGTAGCTTAAGATTAGAAGAGAGAAGATACTAGTATAAGAATTTAAGAAGTACTTATAATAGTTTTTATAGACTAAATAGAGCTCTACTAGTAATAGTATTACTTAGTAATTACTATAATACTATACTTTAAAACGTATAGATAGGTAATACTAGAGCTACTATATATATTATTAATAATAGATCTCTATTTCTTAACTTTACTAATATTATAGGTATAATTAGTACTTATAATAATAGCTAGTAACTTATAGTTACTAAATAAGGCTTAGTTAAAGTAACTTTCTTTACTAAAGCTAACTAAAAAATATAGCTTATACTAAGTAATATTATATTTATACTCTAGAGCTACTATAACTTTCTCTTACTCTAGTAACTATATATAAAGATAAAAGGCACTTATATAAGTAATTCTATTAAGCTTATTACCTTTAATAACTTATAAGTAAAGATTACATATACTCTACTTATTTATAGACTCTACTACTTCTAAGTTAATTATACTATTACTAAATAACTTAATATACTATAAGTAATTATTACTATCCTAAAGTTTACGCTATCTAATAACGTATTTAGTAGATAATAAATAGTTATAGTAGTAATTAACTTTAGTAATCCTATTTAGGTAAAATATAGATACTATAGATATCTTAGTCTTAAGTATATAAGAAAACTCTTAAAGATAAGTACTAGTATATATATTACTAATAAATAGATCTATACTAAGTTTAAGAAAATCTACCTTATTTACTAGACCTTTAGAGTACTAAATTATATACCTTAAGATCTAGTAAAGCGTTATTTTACTAATCTAAAAGATTTACTAGTTATTAATCTCTAAAAGCTCTACTTAATCTTAAGGCTTTAAGGTAAACGCTAGGTCTTATATAAGATAGATAATACTACTTAATTTACTTAGCTTAACTTTCTTCTTACTAAGGACGCTATCCTAAGAACTCTAAAGAAGAGAGTTTAGAATATTAAGATAACTTATAGTATTAAAATACGTTATATATACTATAATAATAAATTTATTTAAGGAGCTATTTCTAAGTAGGCTAATAATAAGAGTATTACTATTAAAGTATCTATCTTATACGCTTATTATTAAGTTAGTATATAAGAATAAGCTAATTATACTATACGTAAATATATAGCTACTATTATCTAAAATACTTTACTTAATCTTAGAGTTAGTAAAATTATTAATAGATAAGCTAAAGAGTTCCTTTATAATACTACTCTTCTTAAAGCTCTTTAAACTAAAGCTACTTATTAAGTAGTCTAAAAAAAGAATAGATTACTTATAAAAGCTCTTAAGTTTAAGAAAACTCTCTATAAAGTACTAACTAGCTTTATACTAGATCTTAGCTATAAATACATCTAAGCTAGCTGTATCTATATTACGTACCTTTCTAAACTAAGAGCTACTACTATATTTACTAAACTCTATAATCTATAAAAGTTTATTATATACTTTATCTCTACTAAGAGTAAATCTATTATTTATATCTAAGATCTAGAGAAGTAAAAAATACTACGTATTATATCTATACTTATAGATAAAGATGTTAGTATAGATAACCTATAACCTAGATAATTACTTAATAACTAAGATCCTTAACTAAATATTTCTCTTATACCTAATTACCTTTATAATAATAGAGATAATAAAACTAACTTCTTTAACTCTAACGTTAATAAATATAAAGATAACGCTAATAATAATAATAATTAACTACTAGTATAATCTTATTACTTTACTACTATAGCTACTAGTTCTTAGAATAATATTAAAGATAATAATAACTATAGATCTAATTTATAAGTTAATAAACTCTCTATAGAGGAATAAACTACTAAGTCTAAGAGGAAAAGAAAATAACGCTAAGCTAAACTACTAATAACTCTAGCTAACTTTAATTAGTAGCGCTACTAAGCTAACCTAGCTAATCTTATCTTTATATTAGATAATATACCTCTCTTTCTTACTAAAGATATTACTCTTTATAATTACTACTATAATATTATTATATTAAGAACTATAAGTAACGTATCTAAAAGGCTAGCCTATACTTATAATAGTAAAACCCCTTATAGCCTATATAAAACTTAAAGTAGTTTTATAATATACTTTATTCTAAGAGATTCTATCTTAAAAGACTAAAAACTAATTATATACTATTTTAAACTAATTAAGATAGAAGCTATAGATATAACTATTTAAGTAAAAACTTACTTTAGTTAATCTTACCTAAGGTAGATACTTACTACTAAATAGTAATAGATTATTACTAATAGACGTTAATAAGTGCTCTAAGGCTGTAAATAATACTTTATAAAGAGAATTTATTATCTAGGCTCTAACTAGGGTCTATATATAAAGTATATAGCTAGCTTATATTAAGCCTTTATATAGGAAAAGTAATAGACTATTTAATAATTATACTACTAATATCTTCTAGCTAGTTATCTTACTTATAATAGCTAAGACCTATATAATAAGTACTATAAGTAACTACTATAATATAGTACTATTATTAAGCGCCTAATATAGTCTAATCTCCTTTCTAAAGGTTATAAAGATAAATACCTAAACTATTCTTAGAATAAGGCCTAATACTTTTAATATAATAGTAATATACTATACTCTTAATATATTAAGAAAAGTAAGTTAGATAGTTATAAACTAAATTTATATAATAAGTATAAATAGTATAAAAGTAACTTATCTTACTATAGATAATACACTAGCCTACTACGCTATAACTAGTACTTAATAACTAGAAATAATACTTATATATAGATTAGTAATAATAGCGCTATAATAATATAAAATTATCTAGATAGTATATAACTTAAACTTTATAGCGTTTATATTAACTACTCTAATAATTTACAGCTATATAGATATAATAACTATTATCTTTATATTAGATATATTAAGAAAGGATATAATACCTATATAAAGGTTATTAGTAATTATATAATTATTATAAAAGACGTTACTTTATATATAGTTATTAATACTCTAATTCTTAATTAGCGTAGTATCTCTTATATACCTAACTATCTAAGTACTATAAAATCTTATACTAGTAGAAGAGGTAATAGACTAGTCTAAATAACTATACTTATAATCTTAGAAGATAAAGACGTAGTTAATAAATACCTCTAACTATTCCTCTCTAATAATAAAGCTTTAAACCTAGAAGTATTTAATACTATTACTATAGCTTACGTCTTTATAAATAATACTAACTATCTAATATTAGATACTACTAAGTACTTTATTAAAGAAGAGTAACTTAATACTTATATCTTATACTTTATTACTTAACTCTCTTTTAACTACTCTATATAGCTTAATAGTTACTATAATACTAATAAAGAAGCTCTTAATAATTATATTACTAAGCTTATTAATTACTAATAATAGACTAATAATAATACGCCTTTAATATAGAAGTTATTAGTTATAGATATAGTACTATATATACTAAATATACCCTTACTTATTTAAATTCTCTAAATATATAAAGAAGCTATAAAGACTTCTTTTACTAAAGAATAGTATATATATACTATAAAAGAATTTAATAATCTAAAAGAAAAGTAAGTATATAAGATTATCTTTCTTTTACTTAGTAAGTAAGTACTCTTAACTAAGATTATCTATAAACTTAAGTTTTATCTTAATATAACTCTAAAGAAACTTAAAGCTTATTTTATTACTTAGGGGTTCTTATAGAAGAAGAATATTAACTATCTTAAATTCTAAGCTAGAATAGCTAACGTTATATTAGTTTATATACTTATTATATTTATAATTATACTTAAATAGCTAAGTAAATAAGTAGATATTATTATAGTATTCTTATATACTCTACTTAGCTCTAGAGAAGAACTATATATTTACTTTCTATTACTTATTAAGCTTCTTTTAAGGTATATCTAGAAGCTACTTTAAGCGCTATATAGATTAGTATAAGTACTAAAAGCTTAGTTTAAATAACTCTAGAATAAGATACTCTATATAAGCTTCTATATATTAGTATATAATCTATATATTTATATTTACTAATCTTAATAATTAATTATCTTAGTATTTATTAATAACCTACGTATCTATAGTCTATAAGATAATAATATCTAATAGTTTAAATAATAATTATAATTACTCTTTAGTATTATAGATAAAAATAAAGATAATACCTACTTTAGTATATATATTAAACGTACTATAATAAGTATAAAGATTTACTAGTCTATATATACTTATAAAATCCTATATAGGTTTAATCTTACTATAATAACTCTAGTAAAGATACTTTATAATACTAACCTATATTAGAAACTAGTTAAAAATTAAGATAAAGTTAATATAGCTATACAAAAGCTCTACTTTAAGAAGTTTAGCTTACTTAATTACTTCTTAACTATAACTTATCTAGATCTTATATTTACTATCTTATAATATAGTTAGTATAATGCTAATCTTTTATAAGTATATATAGATATAATTAACTACGCTTATATATACCTTACATCTATACCCTTAATAAGTATTAAGTATAAGTATACGCCTACCTATCTTTATAGCTATACTAATACTAACTAGCTAAGATATCTTAATACTTATTATATAATAACTAGATATATATTTATCTTAGCTAGAAGACCTATCTTCTAGTTATCTAAACGCTAAAAAATATATACTTAGTCTACTACTAAAGTAGAGTATATTACTACTAGTAAGTCTATTAAAGAAGCCTTATAGCTTAAATAATTTATTAATAACTTTAATATACTAAGTATCTATTATAATATAATACTACTCTATATTAATAATAAGGGAGCTATTACGCTAGTAAAGAATCTATAGTACTATTATTATACTAAGTATATTAAGGCGAAGTACTACTTTATTTAAGATACTATATACTAAGGTAATATAACTATTATATAGACTACTAGCTTAGTAAACGTTATAGATACCTTTATAAAAGTACTTACTTATCTTTTATTTAAAAAGTTTTAGAAAGATATAAGTATAGCTTAAAAAGAGCTAATTACTTTATTATATATTAGCTGTAGGAAGGCTATTAGTTTATAATTACTTACTTTATTTCCCTTATACTTTATTTATTTACTTATAATTACTACTCTATTAGTTCTATTAGCTTCTATCTTATATATAATTAGTTTACTATATTCCTTTTATTCTTTATTTTATATATAGACTTATATAGACTATTAATAGATTATTATCTTAACTTATATTATTTGATCTACACTTCAGCTCCTAGAGACTGCCAGGTTATGGAAGTGAACGGCGCTTTACACATGGAGATGCCCCTGTTCTACCTAGTGACGACATATAAGAATAGGTTTTGGATCGGTCTATTGCCCTGCGCCACAACGGATGACCTTAACTGCATGATGGGTATTCTGCTAGAATCCTGGGGCAAGGGCAACCGGTTCAAGAGGATTTATGTCAGACGTACTCACTCCACGTTTCTAGTGAGGTGTAGCTCTATGTGGTCGGCCTCAGTTAAGGACATTTGGATTGACGATGTTCACCGAGCGGCGCAACGTTTCGACACGCAGCTTGCGTCACTGCGGCGTAGTATCATGATACACAGCGACACACACTCTGAAGCAGT
>Ga0210040_10008073_pt1 | contig 12568 bp, 9 predicted proteins | sample CryGeyCG12114_NA_FD_185462 | JGI IMG/M metagenome (GOLD analysis project Ga0210040, IMG submission 185462) | Groundwater microbial communities from aquifer - Crystal Geyser CG19_WC_8/21/14_NA (SPAdes) (version 2) | ecosystem: Environmental > Aquatic > Deep subsurface > Groundwater | place: USA... | reverse complement strand
ACCAGCAGCTCGCGGTGCTGCGGGTCCTGGCGGACCGGCGCCGAACGCTGGGCGAGGACCACACCCGCATGGTCGCCCAGCTGCACCACCTGCTGCTCGAGCTCATCCCAGGCGGGGCGAAGAAGGATCTGTCGGCAGCGCAGGCCAAGGCGCTGCTGGCGAGGGTGCGGCCGCGGGACGCCGCCGGCAAGGTGCGCCGTCGGGTCGCCGCCGAGCTCATCGCCGATCTCGAGCGGATCTACGCGCGCAAGAAGGCCGCAGACAAGGAGCTGCGCGAGCTCATCGAGGCGACCGGCACGTCCCTGTTGACGTTGAACGGCGTCGGTCCGTCCGGCGCGGCCCGGCTGCTGATCGACGTCGGTGACGTCACCCGTTTCCCGAGCAAGGGCCACTTCGCGTCGTGGAACGGCACCGCCCCGCTCGACGCGTCCTCCGGCGACCAGGTCCGGCATCGGCTCTCCCGCGCCGGCAACCGGCAGATCAACCGAACGCTGCACATCATGGCGACCGTCCAGCTGCGCAACCCGACCGAGGGGCGCGCCTACTACGACCGCAAGAAGGCATCGGGCAAGACATCGATGGAGGCGATGCGCTGCCTCAAGCGCAGGCTGTCCGACATCGTCTACCGGCACATGGTCGACGACGCCGTACGCACGATGACGGGCCCGGGAGGACACCCGGGAGCGGCTACAGCGTCCAGCGCGACCGGCTCACATCCCCACACCGGCTCTTCGGACAAGTCACTTCCCGGACCCGCCACGGCTGACCCTAGGCCCGCGCTGGTAGCCGCGTCTTGACACAGAGGGGAGCCATGAGCGGACTCCCTGCCGGCCCACCCGAGCGCTGCCCGACGCCGCCCGCCAAACAGGTCGATGCCGTCGGCCGCGACATCGGTCACGAACTGCGGTGAACTTCCGGCGGTGCTGCACGCTCAGGACCACGACCTCGTGAGACTCCTCGAGGACTCGGTACAGCACCCTGTGGTCCCCGCGGGGCTGACCAGATGCGGGCCGAGCCGCCGCACAGGGGCTTGCCCACCAGGCGAGGGCTGTACCAGTAGCGATCGCCTCACGAAGTCGACGACGGCAGCCGCGACGGCCCCCGACAGCTCGGTCGCCAGAGCTCGGCCCGCTGACGGTGCGACCGCAAGTACTTGGCGGCCCTCAGCCGCGCAGCGTGCGAACGGCACTGACGCCGCGCAGGACGTCGTCATCTGCGACAGCCTGGTCGGCTTTCCGTATGTCGGACAGCGCGCGGGCGTCGCCGAGGACTGCGAGGGTCTCCTCGAGCTCTGCCAGGTCCTCAAGGCGGAGCAGCACGGCCGCGGCCCGGCCGTTGCGGGTGACCACGACTCGCTCGTGCTCGCGCTCGACCCCGGTCCATCAGTTCCGACAGGTGGGCTCTGACAGCTCGCAGCGGCTCGGTGGTCACGCCACAACCGTGCCCCTCCTGCTCGCAACGTCAAGTGTGGACAACGTCCGAGGTCGCGCCAACGGAAACGTCAGAGTGCGCGGGTGGGCAAGCGGTCGAGGCAGCGGCGGCGCGCGGCCACTGCTGTTGTCGAGGCAGTGCAGCGGCCCGACGCCTTCGGCGAGCAGCGCCAGCCTGAGCTCGTGCTCCTCGTCCGCCGACGGCAGCGACTCGAGGCCGACATCGCCGCCGAGGTCGCCAGGCTTCGCAGAGCCGGCGTCAGCTGGACGGTGATCGGCGCGGCCCTAGGCGTAAGCCGTCAGGGCGCCCGGCAGCGGTACGCCGGCACCCGCTGAAACGTCTGCGACAACGACAGTTGTCGGGCCCCGCACCACTGGTGCAAGTGTGTGTACGTCTATTCGTCGTCATGTGGACGGTCCTGGTGGGTGCCAGCGCCGAGGTGACCACGTGACCCGGTGGCAACCGTCGCGGAGCGGCGGGCGGCAGGTGCTCGAGGCCGCGCGGAGCTGACCGAGGCCGGCAGCGGGAGGTGACGCAGAGATCGATGTCCGGTGCCTGCGGCTGCGCGAGGAGCACGCGCGCGGCCAGTGACCCGGCTGCCCCGCCGAAGGCCCCACGATCGGCGGCGCGACCTGCACCTCCGGCCCGCCGCCGGTTTCACTCCGATGTCACAGAACACCCCGGGACAGGGCATCATGAGCCACCTCAGGCCGACACGGCCTGGATGGCGAAACATCGCTCCACCTGCAGGAACAGCACCGAGCAAGATCAAGGGGGACGAGTCGGCCTGTAAGCCGGGTTCTGTTCTGCTCCCGGAGGAGCAGCGACGGTCATCCATCTGGGACCACCGTTGCCGGTGGCCTCGTGCGGTCTACCCGCAGGCATCGGGCGGGCCGCCCTCGAGCGCCTGCGCAGAGGTCCCGGAGGACCTCCTCTTGACCTTGCTCCGGGTGGGGTTTGCCGAGCCGCCCGGGTCACCCCGGGCGCTGGTGCGCTCTTACCGCACCGTTTCACCCTTACCGCTGCGAGCAGCGGCGGTCTGTTTTCTGTGGCACTGTCCCGCGGGTCGCCCCGGGTCGGTGTTGCCGACCACCCTGCCCTGTGGAGCCCGGACTTTCCTCGACGGGACCGGAGCCCCCCCGCGACCGTCCGGCCGACTCGTCCGCCTGCAGGCTACTGGACGCCGATCGTCGCGTTGACGTGCCCGGCGATCTCCAGCAGCACGCGGTCCGCGTCGGCGTGCTCCACCTGGCAGGTGCCGGCGTTCGCGTGCCCTCCCCCGCCGTACGACAGCATGAGTGCGCCGATGTCCACAGCGGACGCCCGGTTGAGGATCGACTTGCCGACCGCGAGCACGGTGTTCTGCTGCTGCTTGCCCCACAGCACGTGCGCGCTGATCGTGCACTCCGGGTACAGCGCGTAGATCGCGAAGCGGTTGCCGGCGTGGATGATCTCCTCGTCGCGCAGGTCGAGCACCACCAGCTCCCCCATGACCGTCGAGCAACGCTGGAGCTGCTCGAGGAACAGCGGCTGCTGCGCGAGGTACAGGTCCACCCGCTCGGCGACGTCGGGCAGCGTCAGCACCTCGCCCGCGCTCTTGCCGGGCACCTCGGAGATCAGCATCATCATCAGGTCGTAGTTGGACACCCGGAAGTCGCGGAAGCGGCCGAGGCCGGTGCGGCTGTCCATGAGGAAGTTGAGCAGCGCCCAGCCGGTCGGCCGAAGCACGTCCTCCAGCGCGTACTGCGCCGAGTCCGCCTGGTCGACGGCCGCCATCAGCTCGGCCGAGACGCCGGGGAAGCGCTCCGCGCCCCCGTAGTGGTCGAACACCACCCGCGCCGCCGACGGCGCCTCCGGGTCGAGCACGTGGTTCGGCCGCGCGCCCCCGTTGCGCAGCGCCTCGCTCGAGTGGTGGTCGAAGACGAGGTGCGCCTCCGGCACGTACGGCAAATTGGTCAGGATGTCGTTGCGGGTGACCGCGATGCGGCCGTCCTGGACGTCCTTGGGGTGCACGAACAGGATCTCCTCGACGAGCCCGAGCTCGCGCAGCAGGACGGCGCAGACCAGCCCGTCGAAGTCGCTGCGGGTGACCAGGCGGTGCGGGACGGACATGCGGTACTCCAACCGGGTGCGAGGGGCTTCCCCTGCTCCCTCGGCAGCCCGGGGCCCCGGCTCAACCCGCCAGATGCCCCGTGTCGTTCATCCGCCGCACCACCGCCGGGCCGTCGGCGAACCACTGCACCTCCGACAGGCACGCCAGGTCCAGGTGCATCCGGTACAGCGCGCTCGGCGGCGCGTCCAGCGCGAAGCGCAGCAGCGTCTTGATCGGGGTCACGTGGCTGACCAGGACCACTGTCTGGCCGCCGTACGTCGCCAGCACCCGGTCCCTGGCCTGCCGCACGCGCGTCGCGACCGCGTCGAAGCTCTCGCCGTACGGCGGAGCGACCGCCGGGTCCGCCAGCCACGCCGCCAGCTCGGCCGGCCACTTCTGCTGGATCTCGGCGAACGTGTAGCCCTCCCAGTCGCCGAAGTCGGTCTCGCGCAACCCCGGCTCGACGACGAGCACGACCCCGGCGGCCTGCGCCACCAGCGCCGCGGTGTCGCGGGCGCGGGCCAGCGGGCTGGTGACGACGACTTGCGCCCCGGAGCCCGCGAGCCGCTCCGCGGCTGCGGCCGCCTGCTGCCGGCCGAGCTCGGTCAGCTCCGGGTCGCCGGTGCCGGAGAACCGCTTGTCCACGCTCAGCGCCGTCTGCCCGTGGCGCAGCAGCAGCATCGTGGTCGCCGCCGCTCCGGGGCTGCTCCACCCGGTCGAGCGCGCGGGCTCCGCGGCGCGGGCCGGCTGCGGGGAGCGGGCCGGCTGCTCGGCGGTCGCGAGGAACGCGTCCGCCGCGTCCGCCATGCCGCTGTCCCCGCCCGGCTGCCAGGTCTGGCCGCGCTGCAAGGCGTCCATCGCCTCGTTGGCCAGCCGGTCCGCGTGGGCGTTCTGCGCGCGCGGGATCCAGCGGAAGCGCACCCGCGGGAGCCTGCTCACCAGCTCGGTCGCCTCGCGCGCCAGCGGCTTCATCGCCGGGTGCTTGACCTGCCAGCGGCCGCTCATCTGCTCGACGACGAGCTTGGAGTCCATGCGCACCTCGACCTCGGACGGGTCGAGGTCCAGGCAGGCGGTCAGGCCGGCGATAAGGCCCCCGTACTCGGCGACGTTGTTGGTGGCGGTGCCGATGCCGGCCGCTCGCTCGGCCAGGAGCTCGCCGCTCACCGCGTCGCGGACGACGGCGCCGTAGCCGGCGGGACCGGGGTTGCCGCGCGAGCCCCCGTCGGCCTCCACCACGAGGCGACGGCTCACAGCGATGACCCTGTCCGTGCTCCGCTCACAGCGACATCCCGGCTCGCTCCGCAGGCACCCGGCGCGCCCGCTCCTCCGTCGCAGGGCGCCGCGCGCGTGCTCCGCTCACAGCGACACTCCAGCTCGCTCCGCAGGCGCCCGGCGCGCCTGCTCCTTCGTCGCAGGGCGCCGCGCGCGTGCTCCGCTCACAAGCCCGACTCGGCCGTCCGGACCATGATCCGCGTGCACTCCTCGTGGCGCAGCACCTCGTCCGACGGCGCCGCCCGGATGTAGGCCTTCTCGTTGCCCATCAGGTCCAGCCGGCAGCCCCCGCAGCGCCCGCGCGTGATCTCCCCCGCGCCGACCCCGCCCTCGGCCTTGCGGATGCGCTCGTACAGCGCGAGCAGGTCCGCGGGCAGCTCCGCCGCGACCCCGGCCCGCTCGGCCGTCACCCGCTCCAGCTCCGCGTCGATCTCCACCCAGGCGGCGTCCCGGCCGGCTTCCGCCGCCTGCACGGCCGCCAGCTGCTGGTCGCGGCTGCCCAGCAGCCCGTCGAGCACCTCCTGCACCGCCTCGGCCTTCTCCATCACCTCGAGCTCGCGGTCCTCGAGGTCGGACTGCCGGCGCAGCAGCGAGGCGTTCTCGTGCTGCAGGTCCTCCAGCTGCTTGGCCTGCGTGATCGCGCCGCTGGCCATGCGCTCGTCGTTGCGCGCCTTGCGGGTGCGCACCTGCGCGATCTCGTCCTCGTACTTCTTCGTCTCGCGGGCCAGGTCCCCCGCTTCGGTCTGCGCCCGCACCACGTCGTCGCGGCCCGCCTCGACGAGCCGCTCGACGCGCTCGATCTCGGCGAGCTCCGGCAGCGTGCGACGCCGGTGGGCGAGCTGGTCCAGCGTGCGGTCGAGGGCCTGCAGGTCGAGCAGGCGGAGCTGGGCGAACGGGTCGGCCTTCACGCGCGCGGGCTCCTCGAGGACAGGTGGAAGGGATCGGTGACGAGCGTAGAGACACCGGTCGGCAGACCGGTGCGTTCCGCCAGACGCGCCGCCGCCACCGGCAGCCACGGCCACTCGGTCGCCCAGTGCGCGGCGTCCAGCAGCGCGAGGCCCTGCGGGGCCTCCGCGGCCGCGTGGTGCCGCAGGTCGCTGGTCAGGAACGCCTGCGCGCCGGACGCGGCGGCGGCCTCCAGCAGGGCGTCACCGGCGCCGCCGCACACGGCCAGCCGGCGTACGACCAGCGCAGGGTCGCCGGCGGCCCGCACGCCCCAGGCCGTACGGGGCAGCACTGCGGCGGCCCGCTCGACCAGCTCGCCGAGCCGCAGCGGGACGGGCAGGTCACCCACCCGGCCCAGGCCCGTGCGCGACCCCGGCGCGTGCGGCTGCAGCGGCAGCGTCTCCCGCAGGTCGAACAGCGCCGCCAGCGCGTCGGACACCCCGGGGGCCGCGCTGTCCGCGTTCGTGTGCGCCGCGTACAGCGCGCAGCCCCCGCGCACGAGCGCGTGGACGAGGCGGCCCTTCGGGGTGGTGGCGGCGATGCTGCTGGTGCCGCGCAGGTAGAGCGGGTGGTGGGTGACGAGCAGGTCCACGCCCGTGGCCAGCGCCTCGTCCGCCACCGCCTGGACCGGGTCGACGGCGAACAGCACCCGGCGCACCTGCGCGGCAGGGTCGCCGCACACCAGGCCCACCGCGTCCCACTGCTCGGCCAGCTCAGGCGGGTAGTCCTCCTCCAGCGAGGCCAGGACCGCGTCGAGCTGCACCGGCGCAGGGTAGGGCGCAGGGCCTCCGGAGCCCCACGCACAGCCCGTCCGCCTCGGCAAGGACCCGGCCGCGTACACCTGTCGGACCACGCCCACACCACTCGTCCGGCCTATTCATGACGCCGGAACAGCCCCCGGTTGGACCAGTGACGGGCCGATCACGCAGGGCACACACTGGCCGAGTCGAACCGCCGACACTGGAGGCAGAGTGCAGCGAGTCCTGGGTACCGTCGCAGGCGCCGTCGTCGTCGCCGCCCTGCTCACCCCGGCCACCACGGCCGCGGCGAGCGTGGCGCCCAGCCGGGCGCACGGACCCCTGGGCGGGGCCGCCGCGCTCGAGCGGGTCTCCGGGCACCTGCCGGCGGCTGCCGCCCGGAACCGCATGAGCGCCACCCAGCTGCGCGGGCTGCTGCTGCGCGACCGCACCGCCCGCCTCGACGAGGCCGACCGGCTGCTGTACGTCGACGCGCACACCCCCGCCCCGGTCACCGCCGCCACGCGGACGACCGCGGCGGCCACCTACCCGTACGCCCAGACGTTCGCGCTGCACAGCCGCCCCGGCGCCTCGCGCGTGATCTACCTCGACTTCGACGGCGAGGTCGTGCAGGGCACCGCATGGAACAGCAGCGGCGGGCTGTCCACCGCCCGGCAGCCGGCCTTCGACACCGACGGCGACCCGAGCAGCTTCAGCGACGCCGAGCGCGCCCTCGTGCAGAGCGTGTGGGAGCGCGTCAGCGAGGACTACGCGCCGTTCGAGGTGGACGTCACGACGGCGGCGCCGACCGCCGCGGCGCTGCAGCGCAGCACCAGCACGGACACGACGTACGGCACCCGGGTGCTCATCTCCCCCAGCGCCGAGGCGTTCTCCAAGCTCTGCCCGCAGTCGTGCGGCGGCGTGGCGTACGTCGGGATGTTCGACGCCGTCCAGCCGGACGCGTCGACCTCCACGCCGGCCTGGGTCTTCCCCCAGGTGCTGTACGGGGACGCGAAGTACCTCGCGGAGGCCGTGTCGCACGAGGCCGGCCACACCCTCGGGCTGCAGCACGACGGCACCGCCACCGCCGACTACGCCGACGGGCAGGGCGCGTGGGCGCCGATCATGGGCACCGGCTACGGCCGCCCCGTCACGCAGTGGAGCATGGGCGAGTACGAGGGCGCCGACAACCGGCAGGACGACGTCGCGGTGATGAGCGGCCACGGGCTGCCGGTCCGTACGGACGACCACGGCGACACCCCCGCCGCCGCCACGAAGCTCGCCCTGCCCGCCACCGCGACGGGCGTGATCTCGGCCCGCGGCGACCAGGACGCGTTCACCTTCACCTCGACCTGCGCCGGGACCGTCGCGGTCTCCGCCCGGCCCGCCCTGAGCGGCCCCGACCTCGACGTCCGGCTGCGGCTGATCGGCCCCGACGGGCGGGTCGCCGCCGCGGACGACCCGGTCTCCTCGATGAGCAGCTACGAGGCCGCCCGCGGGCTGGCCGCGGCGATCAGCACCAGCGCGCCCGCCGGGACGTACACGGTCGAGGTCGACGGCGTCGGGGCCCAGGACCCGCTGAGCACCGGCTACTCGGACTACGCCAGCCTCGGCAGCTACAGCCTCGACGTCTCCGCCTGCGTGGCCCCGGCGGCCGCGCCCGTCACCGCGCCGAGCGCGCCGCGGATCGGCACGGCCGTCGCCGGCACTGCCGGCGGGGCGGTCACCGCGAAGGCGACCTGGAGCGCGCCCACCTCGACCGGCAGCTCCGCCGTCACCGGCTACGTCGTGCGGGCGCTGCGCCTGAGCTCCACCGGCACCGTGCTGAGCACCACCACCTCGGCCCGGCAGCCCGCAACCGCCAGGGCGCTGAGCATGACGGTCCCGACGGCCGGCAGCTACCGCTTCACCGTCACCGCGATCAGCGCCGCGGGCAGCAGCGCCCGGTCGGCGCGCTCCAACCTCGTCGCCGGCCGCTAGACCGTCCCCGGGGAACGGGCGGCTGGCCGGCTGGACCTGCGCTCGCGCGGCGGCGGCGCCTAGCCTGGCCGGGACCACGTGGCCCGCGAGGCGCCGCGCCCCCCGGAGGAAGGCCCGCCCATGCGCACACTCGCCACGTCCGCCCTCGTCCTCGGGGCAGCCGTCGCCGTCCCGCTCCTCGTGTCGCCCGCTGCGGCCAGCGCCTCGACGATCGCGGCCTGGGAGATGAACGAGGGCGCCGGCCACGGTGGCACCATGACCGACAGCTCGGGCAACCGGATCACCGGCGACATCGGCGACCTCGTGCAGCGCCACGAGATCCGCAGCGACGGCCGGATCGGCTACCGCTTCCTGAAGGCGTACGACCACACGGCCGGTGCGGACCGTCTCGTGACCGTCGCGGACCGCCGGGCGCTGGACCCGCGCAGCCGCACGTACTCGTTCTCGGTGGCGTTCCGGACCGGCCGCGCCGACCAGAACATCCTGCAGAAGGGCCAGTCGAACACCACCGGCGGCTTCTTCAAGCTCGACATGAGCAAGGGCATCGCCTACTGCACCTTCAAGGGCGCCGACGGGCAGCGCGGCATCGGCTCGGGCGTCGCGCTCAACGACACGAAGCGGCACGTCGTGAAGTGCACGCGCGACGCCAAGGGCGTCGCGATCACCGTCGACAGCCGCCCGACCCGTCGCCTGGACGGGCCGACCGGCAGCATCAGCAACGCCACCGCGCTGACCATCGGCGGCAAGAAGTACTGCAACGAGACGACCGTCGGCTGCGACTTCTTCGTCGGCGTCATCGACCGGGTCAAGATCAGCGCCTCCTGAGGGCGCGGGGGCTGGCGCTGTGCGTGGCGCAACCTGCCCCGGCGCTGTACGGCCTCCCCGCGCAGCCGGCGTACTGGCGGCCCGATCGTCGCCCAGTTCGCGGGCACCACGCGGCGCGGCCGGGCGAGCCCCGGCGCGTGGTGCTGGAGGTCTACCGACCCTGGCACAGCGCGGAGCTGGCCCAGCCTCGGCAGCACCGAGCTACGCCTGGGCGCTCAGGTCCCTCGAGACGGAAGGACGGGCTGGCTCCGGGTAGGGCACCGGCAGGCTCACAGACTCGAGACCCGCACCCGTGGCGGCCGCGGGGACGCGTGGCCGCTGACCGAGGACGCCCCAGCTCACGAGGCGGTAGCGCCCGAGCGCGAGCTCGAAGCACACCGGCAGCGCCAGCCCGGCGCTCAGCGAGGCCGCGAAGGCCATCGGCTCGGGCACCTCGCCCAGGAAGGTGCGCACAGCTGCGCTGCCGAAGACGTGCAGCAGGTAGATGCCGAAGGAGAAGCCCCCCAGCCAGATGAGCGGGGGCCAGGCCAGCATCCGACGGGCTGCGAACAGCAGTGACACGCCCAGGAAGCCGATGCTCAGGCTCAGAGCCTTGCGCTGCCAGTCGTGCCAACCCTCGTCGGCGTCCGCGACGACGTCGTGGAGGCGCAGCGCGTACAGCGGAGCGAACGCCAGAGCCATGCCCGCGATCAGCCGACGGTCGAACAGCGCGGCGTGACGGTTCAGCCCGTGTCCCAGCAGGAAGAACGGCAGCAGCCACAGCGCCGACTCCGCGCTGAACACGTCTGCACCTGCAGGTACGTGCACGACGAGATGCGCCAGCGTCGCGCATCCGGCAGCCGTCGCCCAGCCTCGACGGCTCGCGAGTGCCCCCCAGGCGTCGAGCAGCCCCACTGTCAGGAAGATCAGGAACACCGCCTGCAGGAACCACAGGTGTTCGTAGGGGAAGAAGAACACGCGCCAGAAGTCGGCCCCCTCCGGTCGACTGTTGACCTCGGGGATGGCCAGCTTCACCGTGAACAGCGCGGTTCCGACCACGACCAGGGGCACCAGGAGGCGACGCACCTTCCCCATCACGAGCCTTGTGAGGTGCCGGCGGTCGCTGACGGGCCGGATGGCGTAGACGTAGCCGGAGAGCACGGTGAACAGGGGCATGCGCACGTCCTCCAGCGCGCGGTAGAACATGCGCCACGCCGAGTGATCGCCGACCGTCATGCCTCACGAGGCGTCCGAGCCGATCACGTGACCGGAGACCATCAAGATGATCGCGATTCCGCGCAGCGCTTCGACGCCCTGATCGCGACTGGTTGCGGGCACAAGCGGAACGTAGCCTGAACAGGACGCCGCGACGTAAAACGGACCTGGTCGATTGCGGTGATCTGCCACACCTCTGCTGCAGGGTCGCCACGGGGTGCCCGCAGAGCGTGGAAAGTGCCTCGCGCGCCGCCCGAGCAGGTCAGCGGCGTCGGCAAGCAAGGTGTCGCCAAGCGCGGGCGCTGGCGCTGGCGGTCCGCTCCGCCGCGACCCCCGCCCTGAGACCTGTGGTCGGGCGGGTCGCGGTGCACTCCCCTGCAGGGCAGGGCCTGCCGGTGGGCGCGGAGGGGATCGAACCCCCGACCACCCGCTTGTAAGGCGGGCGCTCTACCGCTGAGCTACACGCCCGGGACAGCGGCGAGGCTAACCGGACGTGACGCTGTCCTGCGGCAGCAGCCGCACGGAGCCGCCACCCTCCGCGGCCTGCTGCACGTCGCCGTCCTCCGGGTACGGCAGCGCCGTCACGTCGGGCCCCCCGGCAGGCCCGTCCGGCCCCGCGACCTCCGCCTGCTGCGGGGCGGGCGCGCGGTCGAGGTCGCGCCCCAGGATCTGCTCGCCGCGCGCCACGAGCGCCGCGGCCTGCTCCCGCAGCCGCCGCACGGCCTCGGGGCTCGAGGTGCGGCCCAGCTCGTCGCGGACCTGCTCCAGGTGCTGCAGCACCGTGGCGAAGTCGTCGTCCTGCGCGTTCATGAGCAGCTCTCTCCTCGGTGCACGGTTGGACCAGCGCAGCGCGCCCAGCAGGCCGGCCGCGACGACGGCGAGGCCGACGAGCACGAGCGGCGCGGACAACAGGACCGCGGCGAGCACCAGCGCGACGGCCAGCACGGCGGCGACGACGAAGGCGCGGGTGCGCAGCCGGGCGTACGCGGTGTCCGCGCGCCCCTGGGCCGCGACCCCGGCGGCCTGCGCGGCGCTGCCGGCCCGCGCGAGGTCGTCCCGGGCGCGCACGGACGCCTCCTCGACGGCCCCGCCCAGCTCGGCGCGCAGCCCACGCAGCCGGTCCTCGGCGTCCTGCAGCTGCGACAGCACGAACGCCACCGCGTCCTCGACGGTGGGCAGCGCCGCGAACGCCACCTCGTCGCACACGGTCGTCTCACCGTCCCCGCCGAGCGCGCTCAGCACCGGCACCTGGGCGTCCGCGACCGCCTGCGCCACCTCGGGCGTGTCGAACACCCCCAGGCCGAGCGGCCGGCCGCGCTCGCGGCCCAGCAGCACCAGGTCGCTGCGCAGCGCCGCCTCCCGCAGGGCACCGGCCAGCTGCGCCGGCGCCCCGGTCCCGTGCAGCGACACCGCGACGTCGCGCAGCTCCAGCGCGAACCCGCTGGCCTCGAGCTGCTCGCGCGCGCGGGCGAGCGCCGGGTCCCCCGCCGCGCCGGCGAGCGCCACGCGCAGCGGCGCGGTGCGCACGCTGCGGCGGCGCTGGTGCGCGGGCAGGCCGCGCTCGCGGGCCACCTGCAGGCGGGCGGCGCGGTCCTCCTCGAGGCCGCGCGCGGTCGGGGCGGTGTCCAGCGCGGACACGAGCAGCACCGGGCCGCCGCTCGGGACGTCGAAGCGCAGCACGCCGCCGACCCGGGCCAGCCGGCCCTCCAGCAGCACGTCCTCGAGCTCGGCGTCGTACACGCGGTCCAGGACGTCGGCCAGCTGCGGGACGGTGTCGACCGGCACGTGGCAGGCGAGGGTGAACGGCTCGGGCTCCGCGCTCGCCAGCAGCCGGAAGCCGACCCCGCCGCCCGGCGCGCGCTGCACCCGGCCGACCTGCCCGGCGACCCAGAGCCGGCGGGGGAACGCCGTCGAGAACGCGTCCTCGACCAGCCGGCGCAGCTCGGGGACGCCGTGCGTCCCGCGGCCCAGCGCGCTCGCCCGCACCGAGCGCTCGTACGCGGGCGCGTCGCCCGGCCCGACCTCGTCCTCACCCACGCCCGGCACAGTAGGTCGGAGCCGGCCCCCAGGTGGTCAGAACCGCCGCACGACC
>Ga0210040_10008072_pt1 | contig 12569 bp, 7 predicted proteins | sample CryGeyCG12114_NA_FD_185462 | JGI IMG/M metagenome (GOLD analysis project Ga0210040, IMG submission 185462) | Groundwater microbial communities from aquifer - Crystal Geyser CG19_WC_8/21/14_NA (SPAdes) (version 2) | ecosystem: Environmental > Aquatic > Deep subsurface > Groundwater | place: USA... | reverse complement strand
ATGGGCTTGACATTGCTGAAAATATTAAGTAACTACCGTTGCTAATAAATACTCTTGTTTAATACTTTTCCGGCCACTATAAGGATCCCATCCATAGATCTTGTCGGTTTTTCCGAGTTAATTTTTTTTAGTATATTTTTTTTGAAGCTCATCCTGCAAAGATAATTTTTTTACCTGGCGGAAAGTTCTTGAGTTTTTTTCTTTTCTGTGCATACAAAATGCACACGAGAAGCGCACAAAGGCATAGGTAAATACTCCAATGAATCAGCATGATACTTTGTTAGCTGAGCAAGCTTGACAATCACTGGGGACGGTTTAAAGTTGAGCACGAATGACAGACTGACTACAACGAACGGACGAAACGACTCTGAAACCTTTGGACAACTCTAACCTTATTAGCATAGATGCAAATTCTCGTTTCACTTTGGCTGTTTAATGTCCACAGTCTATAATTGCATGAGGAAAAAGTCAAGTAGTACAGTACAACAAGTCATTCTACTCCTAAAATTAAGGTGAGCTAATGTTTATGCAATATTTAGCATGTCGAATGTGAAAGCAGGTGTTTGTATATTAATAATATTACGTATATTAAGATCAAGCAAAAGTGCTTGAAGACATGAATGGTTGCAATGAGATGAACGCAACGAGAAAAAGTTTCCAATTATTACGAAGCCGAAGGCGAAGTCAGGTAATTACCAACGGGAGCGCCCTATGCTGCACATGTTAAAGCTAAAATCACCTGAAAACGCAAGATGAAATTTGTGTTAGTAAACTCTGTTTGGAACGGGGTAAAAGTTGTGTGCGCAGTTTTCAGACAGGTTTTAGAATAACCCCAACCGTGACCAAAATGGTTTAATTTTGTAATTAAATGTTTCAATTTGAAATGTTAGGGTGATTTTTTGGTCATCTGATCAGTTTACTGGAATAACTTGTAGTAGTATTATTGTTGGCGCGAAAATCAAAATGATGTTGATTGATGATTCCATTTGCGATTGCAAGTTGGTGAACAGAGGAAGACTAGCTGATGAGACTACCGAAAAACGATAAAAACCCCTAATTATTATTACTGGTTTTTTGTAATATTAACATAAATAATTCCTAACCCGGCTTCGTCGTAATACCCTCTTGCTGAGGTTTATTAACATTTTAAAACATAAAACATAAAACTCATAGTTAACTGTAACTTCTGAAACATGTGGTCTTTCATGATTTAGTGGTAGTTGAAACTTAAATGTTAAATAATAAAGGTAAATAAAATGATAAACGACATAAAATGATATTTCTACGTTTTGTATAAATTCGTACATGAGCTTTGGTGGAACAAACATTTAATACTGCGGGCCATGTATGGGCTTGACATTGCTGAAAATATTAAGTAACTACCGTTGTTAATAAATACTCTTGTTTAATACTTTCCCGGCCACTAAAAGGACCCCATCCATAGATCTTGTCGGTTTTTCCGAGTTAATTTTTTATTTCAAGCTTTTAGAATCCAATAATTGTAAATGTAAATGAAAACTGGTAATACCTTGTTCTAATATGACTTTTACAATGATATTTATATCATTGTAATTAAAATAACATTACACGCTCATCCTCTAAATAATTCTGACTTCATTGTTTTTTTAAAGAAATGCCGAAACAATTCTTGTGACGTCAAAGCATAACATTTCATTACAATCATGTAATTGTGTTTGCAGTTTCCATGGTTGGTTCATTTGTCAAATTTAGGATAGAAAAATATTGAATTCCAAGTGGTTTTTTTCAATGAAGCGTTGATGGGAGACATTCAAAATTTTTAGAGCATATTATTTGGACAATTCTGCATAATATATGTGAGTTTCAGAAAAATTGTTGGACCGGAATGTACTTTTAAAACCGATCCAAAATGTTTTTTTTTCGACGAACTTTGAAAGCTTATACAAGTTGAAGGAGCAGTTAATGGTTAAGATGGATAGAATAGGTAGAAAGAAAATACGATTTCAAGCAATCGTGCAAAAACAATTTTGAAATATAGTTGAAAATAAACGAAAAGAAGCTTGTCAAAAAATAGTTGATAATTTCAAAAAAAAATGTCTTATAAAAGTTCCCATAGTTACTAAGGACCAAACATGATGTTTCGCTTAATATCTCCCTAACTAAGACGAATTTTAAAAAAGTGGTCCACAGAATTGTGCGCACGGACTCGACATACCAATAACTTTTTGACCCGAAGCTCTAGCTTTAAAAATGAATGAGGAGATAGCTTTTTAAGTTTTGGTCGAGGGAGGTAACTCCATACTATGAAATGTTTTTTTCCAGCAAAAATCATTTGGAGAGGTGAGATATTCTCACGCTCGCCCATCCATAGAAAAAATAACTTGCATGGCATTGACAAATGTAGATAATAGCCGCTTTCCAGGTAGTATAGATATTAGAATCCAGACAGTGTGTTAATAATGCTCTCTGCATATTCGATGGACAATTGATTAGCAATTAGTCTGTCAATGGCAGCAATGTACGTCGACTTGGACTGCTGATTTATTGCATTCAATGTTTTCCTATATAGTTTCGCATTCCCTCTCATGTCTATTCTAGACCCAATATATGAAATGACCACTTTACTTTAGTGTATGCACATGCACAAGAGAAATGTTGCTATTGCAATTGGAACAAGGTGATTCCCCACGATCAAATTGCAGCGTACGACTCGATTTCTTCATTTAATTGAGTCAATTGGATTTGTCCAGCACTCTCTTCCTCACTTATGCAGTATCAATTTGTATGCTTCCTGTTGACAATGAAACTAACCAAGTAATCGGTGATCTTGAAAATGTTGCGAGTAAATTTGTCACTTTTAGTGACTACAATACATATTATGGTATAGCAGCAAATATTTTTTCTAAACGTTGTATTTTCAAAGGCTTTCCATTTGCTTGAACCGCGCCATAACGTATAATATAAATTCACTTTTGAAATCAGTGTAAGCTTCATTGAAAGCATCCGTCAACTAAAGAAGTTAAATTTTGCTTTGACATACAGAACAGAATAGTGAATACTATGTTCTTCCCACCGTTTTCGCTTGTAGTTGGTTTCTCTGCTAGCACCAACTCAAGTATGGCTACTTGACTGACTACCGAATAGATTCTTCGCTGCACACAAATAATTAACGGAAACATTTGTGAATATACTATAGTGAAATTGAAGCAGCTTATAGTTGTGGTTAGCTTGTGCGGTTATATTTAGTATCCAATGGGTAGTGCTTGAGCATCTTAAATGTAATCTTATGCGAAATTCATCAGGAATCAGGAGGAAGTTGTAAAGATACATGAGCCAAATTGACAATGCCTGAGGAAATTTCTGCTGGAGATTTGATACAATAATATATAACAGATTCGGTAAGCTTACATACAAACCAAACCACACAATAGGAGAGTTGTTAGTGTCAGCGTCAAACAACGAGAGAGTTCCAACCCAGTGACAACTGGTAGTTCTCCCGTGTTTCCCTCATGATGAGTTGTGTCAATAAATATAGTGCTAGAGCTCGGGAATAAAGTGTACGACACATTGTTTATACAAAAGCAGGCTGATCAGTGAAAAGAAACAGCTGGAAGCAAAATCGTTTGCAGGAGCGCAGTATGTATTCTATGATTTGCATTTCAGTAGAAATCGGTGACAATTATGTAAAAAGAAATTGAAAGCAGTTTGTTCTGTATGAGATAGAGATGAATAATGGTCCCAGCAATATATTGTGTGTAGTAAATTGTCATGTTATGAGGCAGATAGATTAAAATTGAGGTCGGATGCCTGGAATTTTGCATAGTGTCTATAGTTGTGCAAATAAGAGTTTCAACACTTACTTATAGTATGGTAGAAAAATGTGTGCCTTGCAGAAAGAGTACAATACATTTGGAAGCAAATTTTACATTATATTTTTCACAAGTGGGAAGGTGGAAATCCTATAGCAGACGAATCTATTAACTCGATTCTATTCGTGTTCAGGAATAAAAATTAGATAAGAATTTGCAAAGAAAGAAACACATGTTTTGTGAACAGTTTTTTGTGTAGGCTATACAAGAAGGTAATGTGTGGCATAAAATTCTCTAGAGACGTCGTCGGTACAATAAAATAAACAAGACATTTTTTAGGGTCATGCCATGTCATAAAAAGTATATTATTATATACCTGAAGTGGAGTAAGCTCTTCATCCTCTTCAGTCTCAACCTCTTCAGGATCATCTTTCAATGGAGGCCATAGCTGCTTGAGTGCCAGAATTGCTTCGTTGCAAAACCGAAGACCAAGAACCTCCTCATCCTCCCTGCCGTACCGAAATGTCAGATTTATTTGGCCCCAAATTCGAAAATTTTCTGAGACAGTCTTCGCTAACGAGTCCTTGTCGAACACGAGAACCCCTTTTAGTGGCTCTAAATGGTTGTCTACAACAGCCAAAGTGCGCGTTCCCACGTACACAGCTAGGCTCCCGTTTGATGCACATTTCTTGTATACCCTGCATGTGAGCATCATCATTAGAACAAGTGTCACAATTTCCCGTTTTTACCATTCTTTCAAAGCAAATGAAAGGCCAAGAACATTTTTCCCACCAGGATGTCATCCCAAATTACTAAGGATTTAGGTATTTTGCACTAACAACACCACCATGCAACATTTTTACTTATTGTAGTCAATTGAACCAATTGTGAGAGCTGGAAGCTGAAACCCATTTATACAGAATGCCGTTGGCCGCGTTACAATTCATAATAATTTGTGCACCGGGAGGTTCTTTGATAATGGTGTTTGATGAAACCATTAAAAATTAAAGTGTACTGAAAACATTGAGTAAATTACAAAGCATCTATTTCTATGATACAGACAGATTGTCGCATCAAATCCGGAAACCTCATATCCGAAAGCATCTTTTCTGGACGCATCATAGTCGGAACGTGCAAAATTCGGAACGCTTAATATCCGGAAGGTATAATTTTCGGAATGAAATTACCACGGGACGCATCATATCCGGAAAATCTTGAACTTAGTATACTAATCATAGCTTGCCGGTAGTTCACATATTCTCAACGTTGACTAAACAAATATCTACAATGAAAAATGTGTGTTTCCCTAAAATGTTGGCTGGATAACTTTGAACTTCAATTTTTCTATGTTAATTCCTGATTCATACGCTATAGTTTCGGTTTGCTGATATCAGTTCGGAATGGAGAAGACTTGAGAACAAACTGGAGTTTTGAGGAGTTGAAAAACTGCTCTATCTACATTCTCACACATGATTGAAAAAAAGTATACTGTAGTTACTAACTAAGTAACCAACCAACCAACTATGCATGCACATGAATTGAGAATCATGAATGTACAACAAAGGGCCGCATGCTATGTTAACTTTTGCAACACTTTTTGTAGTTTCACAAGCTCCTAATAGTAACTGACAGAGAGCTTTGAAATCACGAGTCAGTGAGTTCTCAGCAAAATGTATTTTTGAATTTTAACAGTTTCTAACAACATCAGTAATTGGTCCCAATCAATAAGTTTCTTTTTCATCCTCCAAATCACTATGAAATACAATGCTTAGTTTTATTGTTGATTGAGTTGGAGAAAAATAACTGGATGTTGGAAAATATTTACCTTTCCAAGAGAATAATACAGTATTCATGAGTTGGAGTGCATAAATACGAGAATATATACCTATGAGATTATTTGGGAGTTGAGAAGTTAATGGATGTGAATTCCATATGCAGAAAAATAATCAAGTGAAAAAAGAGTACTTCAGATACCTTATTTTTTGCTCTACTTGGATTCCATGTGATTGCTGAATGAATTAATTATTGCAGTTTCAATATAATCAAGTAGTATTATTGTAACTTTGAGTTGTAACTGGAGAACTAATTGGATGTTTGAGAAACTTTTTCTTTCTTGTGGGTTTATACTGACTGCACATGTTTAGAGTCAAAGCAAAAGTTTTAAAACTGAGAAAAGATATTTTGGAAGTAACTTTTTCTTAGCTTTTGCCTGTTCAAGCCCCTAGCTAACGTACAGAAACAGATCATGATAAGAAGAACAAGAAAAAATAATCATGCATTGGAAAACTACGTTTGCACAATATTGCATTCACTATTTCACTTATTCCATAGTTTCTACACAGTTGTGTTACCTAATGTAATACATGAAATATATCTGTACTTGATATCGGCATGAAACATTGACGACTGTAAACTACTCAGACTAAGTAACTTTGTCCAACTACTAGCCACGAAAGTGTGGAATTTCGGAATTAAACAAAGTGAAACATCGTTCATTCAATCGTGCATAGGAAATTCCCATGATCTTTACTGCATTGCTTGTCCAATAATGTTACTAATTATTCGAGATATTTCAGGGTACTCTACTCGCCGTGCTAACTACCACACTAATCATGATTTTAGAGCTACCAAACTACATATTCATCTAATTTTAACCCACAAAACACTTAATAATCAACATACTGACTAATTTGACTAATCCTGTAATTAGTCTTTATACACAAGAAACGGATTTGATCACAAATTGAAACCTCAACATAGTTGAACCAGTTCTAAAAACAGGGTAAACAAAATTTCCAAGATCCCTGACTAAGCATTCCTGAGCTCCTCAAATCTGAAATTGAAGTACTCCGCTCGAGTTGGAAAGTGCTGAAAACGTAAATCCATATAGGTCTCATCACTGACTAAACTACTCTAGGAATGTCGAATCCTGATTAAAACGAGAACACCAAGAATTTAAATGTCTCTCTGTGGCACCCAAATTCTTTCAGTCAGAATTATCCATCTAACCATTAACCAAATGTTCACAACATGGTATTACAACGAAAGAAGAACACTGGAATAATCCTACACAGATTTCTATCAGACTTCAAGGTTGCTACCTAGCTAAATCTTGCCAACTTCAACATACCTTTCTCCATGCCTTACCAACCAACTGTGCTACAAAAACTGTCTTACTCAATATAAAATGTGGAACTGCTGAGCGAGCAAAATACAAAAGACAGTCGAGTTGAAAATCCATCCATCTATAAGATCTGCTTGCATGAATTGCAGAAGGAAAAATTTTACCATAAATCTTATCATCTTCTTAACCACAAAAATCGTCAGTCCAATACAAAAAAAAACTGCCAAGCAGCGTACATTTTGTACTCAGGTAGTACGTTACGTATAACGTATACTATATGATCCCCTGCTGGTACAAATCTCAATAGTATCATCGTTAAATCTTCAACTTGAAGGATATTGATTTACAAGATAGAATAGAATCTTTCATCTCTACCTGAAATCTGAGCATTGTTCTCTCATCCTAATAATGGTCATGCACGTTGCAAGTATAGAGTAAAAAACTACAAAGCACATTCAGTGCATTATCTGGGGAACGAACCTGGAAACTGTGGCTTGACCAGATTGAGCGTTTTTCTTATCTTCTTGACTATTAGTTGGGGACGCGGCCCCAGTGCTGGTCTCATTGTTCAGTCTGATGGGATCTTCTTCTCCATGGTGAGTCTCTTCAAAGGGACATCCAGAGGGGGTTTCATCCTCCTTGGTCTCCACACTGGTGCACGTTGTGGTTGCAGTAGCACGTGTGATCCGTAAAAGCTCGGGTCGTTGCACAGGCTCTTCGTTTTCATCCTCCTTGTCACAGGATGAGGAGGCGTTGTTATGCGAAGTGCTCGTGGACTCACAAGTGGACAATCTCCCTTTCCTGGATGAACGTAAGCTCATAGTGTTGATAGGAGGGAAGTCTATTGGAGCACGTAGTAACTAACCAACTAGCACCAAACAACGTGCCAGAGAGTTCCACTTTTGGGTTTCGTGTTTTGATGATCACGATCACAGGGGTGGCAATTGTACACAACAAAAGTAATGTAATACGCTAGCAGTCCTAGAGATATTTCAGGTCAAATTACTTTGCACATGTAATGTGTGTGTAGTCATGAACCAACTTTTTTGTAAATATCTTTAGAGTCAAACTTGGGTACAGTTGGTTTATATTTGATTGTTAAAGAAGTTGATTTGCATATTGCTTTCAAGCAATGGCATTATTTAAGATGAAGTACCAGGATTGAGTTGATGTTCAGTTCTTGGTTAACAGAATGCGGGATGTAATACAGCCTTGTCTGATGCATGTGACTATGTAGAGTTTTGCATAGTTTGATTTGTGTGTTGTTTATGGTGGAGCATATAAATTGCACCGCACTCTCACTCACTCTTGCACTCTTTTTTCAATCCACTTTTATTCAGTGATTGATCACTTCTCACTCACAGCAATCTATAAGTAGTAGATGGAATCGTCATCCATATTTATGAGATTGGAGAACCTTTACTTTTACTTGGTGAGGAATAATACGCGTTTTTGAAGATACGAGTGCAAACATCTAACTAACAGGTATAGTGATTCACAGGAAGATCACAAATCAGTATAGAGTAAAAGTCGATGAAAGTTTCATTTTATGTGCTAGCACTGGCTTCCTCATGTGCTACCAACTAAATACAAAAGTCCTTTAATGATTGAATAAGTCTTTCACACACTCAAGTGTGCACTTTGAAAATTTGTATCTAGATAACTAACTAATTCGATTAGCTCCCGTGAAATAGCTACAATATAAACGGACAGCGTTTAGCACTGTGTACACTAACTTGAAGTCACGTTAAAACAATACCGCTCATTTCCAGGCTATTCACTTTCACAAGTCACTGTGCAATCCAACTTAATTCACTAACTGAGAAGTAAGTTATTTTTTTGTTCCACAAAGAACAGTCGTATGAATTAATGACTAGTTCATACGTTAAGTAAGTTAGTGTCATCCCTACTGCACAGTCATAGCTTTCTATTCGCAGTTGAAAGTAAGTAATCCCAAAATATATAAAAACACAATCACACAGGGTACATTCGAAGTGAGGATTTATCGGATACGTCGCTTTTATCACGTCAAAATGTGGTGCATGTTCTCCCTCGAAGGAGCAATGGCTTACTGGAAAGTTTAGGGTGAAAACTGGGATTGCTTTCACGGAAGCAAAGCAACGTAGACGTTACTAGTTTAGTTACTTTGAGTTCCCTGCATGAGATTGCCTTAACTCCTGTTGTACATGCCAAAAGTTGGTGAGCCAATGAAAAGCTACCTTACCCATAGTGAGTGAAAGCAGTAGCACGCAGAATTGTATTCTGTTAGTAGTGCCGTTCGCTGGGAACACGTAACAAAGGTGAGCGTCAAGAGCTCACACATTATGTTGGAAAATGGACTGGCCAGGCAGTTGAAATCTGTGGAACTAAACCATGCATAGGAATATCTGTCATATGCATAGTAGGTTCATTATGGATACAATTGAAATGCATGTAGTATCCCATGGCCTGCTTTCTTTGAAAATGGAGTGAAACGAGCAATTTATAGTTTGATGTATAGTGCACAAAGGACGTGCCGACTTCTTGTCTGTTCGTTCACTTTCTCGACTAATTTAACTTCAGGTGAACTAGCATATAGCATTCATGTTGGTCCTTTGAAATGAAAAACGGTGTTGACTTTAGTAGGTGGTGAGGAGAATATGAGATTGGAGGATTTGAACAGGGAAATATAATATAATTAATTGAATTTCGTCGGGTATTGTGTCGATTGAGTTATTTACAGTGACGTGAGTCAGGTTTTTTTGGTAGCACAATAGTAGTTTTGAAATCATTGTTTGCACTATTCTTTTGTCTGGGTTGAAAGTTGTGTTTTAAGTTTCAATGCATTGTAGTAAGTTATAATAATAATCTTATCATTTGTAAAGATAAAAAAGGGGCTGTGTTGAGTTTTTCATTTTGCTGTAGGATAAATTGTAATGTATAGCTGAAATAATTAATATTGTTTAGGTTTGAGTTTGGAATATCTCCTGAAGGGATTTGTAAGTAAGAAAAGTTCACATAGAACTGCAAAGCTATTGTTAGTTACGTACCTTCTAAGGTTTATAATTAATTTGGCTTTTAGCTGAAAAAGTGGGTAAAAGGGAGTGTCTGGCACTACCTTATTTATGCCAGAGGAAAATTTTCATGTCAGTCGTCTTTTTTGTTTGCATTTTTGAGCAAGTAAGTGCTGGTTGCCAATCAAGTGTGTTGCGAAAATGCATGCTTACATTAATTCATTTGGAATTTCATGATTTCAAAGTCTTGAGCACAAGAAAGAGACACATGAAGTCCAGAGAGGAGTCTTAATGTTTCAATAAAGATGTGGTTTTAAAATAAACTTTCAGGGATTAATCAAATTAATTTACTTTTCCGTTTAGTTTGTGAGTCACTATAACTAGTATAAGCCACTGGATTTAAACTGCCCACGAGTACCCGTGATTATTAGATACAAAGTTTTTGTCTTAATCCCAAAAACGTTAACTACTCCCTGGAGCCTAAAAGCGCTTATCTGACCAATGCAATAAATGTGGGAATGGGAATGGAGTATGCAATAAAATCTAATAATCTAATTCTACGGAATCCATATTGTTTTCATCCAAGTAAATACAAGTTCCATCTTCCCCATTTTCCTTGTACTAAGTTTAAAGTGCTCTAAATACATTGTAGGTGTCGCTGGTAAACCTACAACAGAATTTGAAGCTCTACTTTTATCTGTGTGTGTGCATCGAACGGAAGATTGTTGTATGCTTCCGCTGAGTGAGGTACAAAACTCTAGACTACAAATGAATCATAAATACCTGTCGAAATGTAATTTATTACGTTTAGTGGGTGAGGACTCTAGTAATAAAATTATGAACATGTCTAGAAGAATACTTCAAGAGAATTTCTATCCTCACATATATCACTCTGACATTTTGGTCCTTAAAGCTGGCCTAAGGACCAAAGACCTAAGGAACTTACCTTGATAAAGGATACAGTTATCCGAAAGCTTGGAATAAACTACAAACTATGACATCCAATCAATCCACTAATTTCATTATTATTTCTGTAATAAACCTATATTTGTATCCAACAGATGAGCTCTAAAGATCTGAGCACCTACAATTTTGCCATAGGTCGCAATCCTATAGTTAGTAAAAACGAAGTCGCACTCATAATCAAATTTGTGAGCATACTCTACATTTTCTTTCTCAAATGCTCCTTTAACATAGCGCAGGTAATTTCAATTACTTGAACAAATCCACAGTAAAGCGAGTAAATGGACTTAGCTTATTATGCAAATATTTGCCACTAAAAGTTAATGTGTACACAAACTTTTTGGAACAAGGAAAGTTTTCCTCCTTTCCTATACCGTCATGGTGCATTAGCGTCTGGTTCAATTCCATTGTTTAATTTCAGCACCAAAACCCCTAGAGTGAAGAGACTTGTCAATTATGTGTTGAGCAAAAAAGCAATGTATGTCATCGTCACACTAATTTGATGGACAATAAATACTGACACGTTTTCCTTCAAACTAAATATACTATACGAAATTTTTCGTATTTCTAAGACTCATTATGTCGATAGTTTGCAAAATGCTATCATTAGTGCGGCTATAGTTAGTTGTAATTTTCATATTTAGATTAATAGCTAACGGTCATGAAACATTATATTCTTTCATTCCATCCAATCCGTAGCTCATTAGTATTGGTAAGATTTTGATGCCAAGGAATATACTGAGTTTATCATGCAGTCTGTAAATTTCACAAAAACAGAACATAAATGTAAAGAAAAACATCTTGCTTTTCATGCATTGCAGTAGAAATAGTTCTACAATATAATAATGTACATGACTTATCCAAAATCTATACAGAATCCAGACGATGATAATTAATGCTAAGCAAGGATGATTAAAGCTAATTAGACACACACTTTCGTGGATAAGTTCACTGTATCTATGTAAACTTAATTGCTTGAATATAGACAACTCCACTGCAAGAAGTCGGGCATAATTTTATTACGCAACTAACGAAAATCTCCTACATTGATTTAAAGTAAATCACATGCATAAAACAATCTAATGAATTCATGAATTCAATGTTCAACAATAGTGAGTCCAACATACAGCTAAGACCTATCAAACTTACTTATCTATTCTTAAGTTAAATAGTTAAGTTATATAGTAATCTACTTCTATGGGTTAACCAAAATATTTTAAAATGTAAGTACGTATATAAATTGAATGTGACTACTTGAGCAAGTACAAACTCCAGGCACAGAGTCCGACCTGTATCGTGAAGTTCCGCTTGATTCCCATTCCTACTGACCAGAAACCAGAACAAGCAATGAAAGCAACTGAAACCTCTGAACGTTTGTCATCATCAGTCATGGGACAATCCAACCACTTAGGATTACAGAATTAGTACTGTCCAGCCAACTACTATTATGCATGCATGTCTAATTTCCCCCAAAAATTATCAATTTTAGGAAACGAATATGTAGCAACAGGCACAGTCATCCACTGTCCCATTATTTGAGTAAGTCCATAGTCCACATGAGTCATTCTCAATGTTTATTACGAAGCCGAAGGCGAAGTCAGGTAATTACCAACGGGAGCGCCCTATGCTGCACATGTTAAAGCTAAAATCACCTGAAAACGCAAGATGAAATTTGTGTTAGTAAACTCTGTTTGGAACGGG
>Ga0210040_10008071_pt1 | contig 12569 bp, 4 predicted proteins | sample CryGeyCG12114_NA_FD_185462 | JGI IMG/M metagenome (GOLD analysis project Ga0210040, IMG submission 185462) | Groundwater microbial communities from aquifer - Crystal Geyser CG19_WC_8/21/14_NA (SPAdes) (version 2) | ecosystem: Environmental > Aquatic > Deep subsurface > Groundwater | place: USA... | reverse complement strand
TTTCCCGTGTAGAAATCACATGTTCTCCTGAACCTTATAATTACACCACAAGTTGCAACCATCTATTTTTTCCGACCCAAATAAGTCAAAATTGCATGTATTTTTGGCGGAGACGGATATGTCAACTTATTACATTCCATCTCATAATTACTTTTTCTGTTCAATACGGGAAAAAAGTGAAGAAATAGAAGATACTGTGGGCGTCGGCCTCCTTCGTCCTCATAATAATTTATAACATCATTCATTTTTTACTAACACCGTATTGCTCACAAGTAACTAACTAACTAACTAACCAACTTAACCCATCAAGGTTTCTCAATCCACTTACTTACCAGGTGAACATTGCAGGAAATTATCTTACCTTTATTGCAACCCCAAAATGTTATTTTCTAACCTAAAAACACTAGTCATGCTCAAACGAAAGATAATTCATTTAAGCTAAAAGAAAAAATTGGAATTCTTGTCAGCTCTTGGCAGAAAAGCCGATCTAATTCAAAGCATGTTTCTCAAAAATCTTATACTCCATGTTTTTCTAATCAGGTAGGATTTCATCTATTACTGTTAAAAAATTGAATGCAGCAAATTGTAAAACTACATACAGTTTCTAGTTTTACGATGTTTTTTCATTAACGCCGATATAACGAATTTTGGAGATTGAATAAGAAAGTGAGAAAACGATATCCCAGTCATTCAAAGAGTAAATATAACAAGGGTTAAATTTTTTCTAGTGTTCTTTCTATGTGTTTTTAGCCTTGCAGTTCCTACGGGATTCCCCAGTGTGTATTATTGGCATTTGGATTCTTTTTCTTTCATTTTATTGCCTTTCTGTCACGATAAGGACCTGTTCAAATATTCATTTATGGACAATGAAAGTTCCCATGTCTGTGGCTTTAAACACCGTCACTTTATCTTCCAAATTTATTGTGACTGACCTCTGACTCCCCCTTTATTATTTTCCTTTCCTTCACTCTAGGTTAAGTAAAAGCCAAGACTGCCACGAAATTCTAATGAAACTAACTTTTAGTTCCACTAATCTATCGATTTTGTTCATGCACTTTGCAAAATTGACACCAATGCAACCATATGAGACCATTTCCATGCAAATGGGGTAGTTAAGATCCCCTAACCTAATTTGACACATGATAGTCAATGGTAAAGACAAAATTAATAAACACTCGTTTCTTTCTAGCCAGTAGAGGATGCGCTACTTTTTTGTGCCCATTACGTAATTCCGTATGAAAAGAATAAGTTACACCTTCAAAATAAAGGAATTTGTATTCAAGTGTTCACGCTTTATGGAGCACATGCATAACATCAGAAAGGGAGATGGGGTAGTTTAGGAAAGAAAATTGAGTTTTTCAATCTGCAATAAAAAAGGCGGAACAGATACTCTTGTTCTAGCAATGCAATGAAGTCGAGTGTGCTCTATCCATTCATCTATATGTGCAACCTATTTGTAGTAGTCTATACAAGGCACAGCCTACACTATTTTCACAAGAGCGATAGCTCCCACTTTGTTCTCCAAAAAGAAAGGATCCCCAGATGAAAATATTGGATACCTCCATTTGGTACGTGCCAATACTTTTATCATTTTAAAAGAGAAAAACTGGGCAACAGAAACTACTCACCATAAATTCCTTTCCAGTTTCGCATGCATTTTTGGCAATGTAAAATTATTTATTTATTGGCATCACTCTCGATAAGTTTTGGTACCCAAATTTCCTTGACACTTTCCTATGTGACATTATTGAAAGCAATCTGGAGCGCAACACTTAAATTCATAAGTTTGGCCAAACATTTTTGCAGTCAACTCAACTGACAACTTAAAAGTTTTCGCAACTCTAAATAACCCTTTTTTCATGTTGTCTATAACTTGGAAGGAGAAAAAAGTAAATAAACTTCCAAGTCAAACATCACTGATGCTTCGTAGAACAATCATTGGTAAACGAAGGGAGAAAGTTTTTTTTAGTCCAAAGTGAAACTTTAGTTCCGTATCTTGATGTGAGGCTTACATTTTGATTTCCTTATGTATTCGTGATACCCATGCTCTATACTATGTATAGTATGGTCCATTCTATAGTCAGTCACTTGTATCTACCGATTGATTTGCCGCTTTATCAATCCTAGAGTATAGTTGGTGGAAAAGGGAAAGAAAAAGCCTGTGATTTCCTCCTTGAACAATTTACATAAGAAGAGCCTATTCAAACAAAACAATCTGGTTCTGGATATACTCCTCTCTCAATTCAATACTACTGTGAGCGAACAAATTGAGGGCATACACACAGTCAATATTATATTTGTTCTGGTTCAAGCCTTACATAAACTTTTCCTTTGAGTTCACAAAACATTGTACACAAGGGAAAGGTCATAAACCAATATGTTCCGTTAATAACTCTTGTATTATGCACAAAAGGTCAAAGTCTGATTGAAGTGTACACCAATTGTTAACTAATGGGATTTATTCATTCATTACTTAGGATGGCATAGTTTGTTTCCACTAGGTATTCGCGAATTCGGTTGAAATCACTAATGACTTGATTTTTTTTGCATTTCAGTTTCAATTAAGCACGTTCAAGGAGTTTTGGGGCATAGGGCACAATTGCCTTGTGATATTGCTCCACGAAGAAGAGATGAGACAGTATATATGGTCCTTTGGTTTCGGGAATCGGTGGGAAAACCATTATACAGGTAAAACATTGACAAATTAATATTTTATTATTTTAACAGCATTGATGCAGATAAAATCACAAAAAACGGCGCTATAAGACAAGGCTATCATTCATTTAGAAAGAAAATTGCAAAACAAGTTATTCTATAGGAATTTGGCCCATAATTTTTGCTTTCTTCTAACTAAACTCCTAAACCCATTTAGAGTCGTAAAACTGGGGTTTAACTAAAGCCTAAAAAAAGTTGTTTCGTAACTACCAGTAATATGGCCATTGAGGCTTAAAAGTTTTCCTGATACAAATAAGTTTTAGTTCACATCTATCTATCTCACCTAAGTTGTACACAATCTCAATCTACACATTAATAAGGGATTTCAAACCTGAGAAGAAGAATCTCAGTCAGTGTAACTGCTCAAACAAGTTATACCACCGTTTGGTCTTATTTTTTCGTGCTCTTTCTTAGTGGAACATGCAATACATATAAATGTTGTGCCACCTCCCTACCTATCTGTGACAAAAAAGAAAAAAAAAGTTTGGCCAACAAAAGTGTTTGCAATCCTTTCAAATCCATTGGGTAAATGGCCCATGTACATAAGGAAAAGAAAGCGCCTTATCAGTTACCAATTTTGGCCAATTTAGCCAGCAAATTCGTTTCCGTTCTTTTTACCCGACGCAAGTTTAAGGACAATCGCTCTGTGATGCATATCATATGTTACCGTCAAATTCACAAATAAAATCCTATAGTTTCTAGAAACACACTATTAAAGGTTTCCTGGTTTCCAAAATTTCTTCCATCTATCTATATGGTTGTCTGCCACACAATTTTGCTAACACAACACTAAAGATTGTTTGTGCCTTAGATTTCTGCTTAGAGAATGCAAATAAATTCCATTCTGTTTATTCACTAGGATTTGAAATAAGAATTGAGCCGTAACACTTTTCTCATGATATTCTATGTGCACCAGTTCCCATCCACCCTACTCACTTTTCTCACTTTGTTCGCCAAAAGCAATGAAGTTTAGTCATAGTCACAATTGGTTCCATAGTCAAGCCATGATAGAAATGTCACCTCAGCAGCACACAGAGAGAGAGAAAGAAAAAAATGCAAAAAATCTTTGTGATGATGTGAAACATTATTCATGTGTGCAATATTCTCAGGAGCATGTGTTTCTCTCATCCCTACAATGATCGTTTCATTCCCAGGGCTTTGTAACCAATGTTTATATAATACTCTTTTTACACGGTGACACGAGTAAATGTGAATTATTTTTTAAAACAAACTACCGCTAGTATATTTCGTGAGTCTTTATCACGACAAAAAAAAAGCTGGAAAAGTTATTTCTTTGTCTTCTAATGGCAAAATGCATTCGTCATATTTATCTGCGACAGTGACCGGCCAGATTCACTCATTGTATTTACTATGCTAACTTGAATAGTTAGTTTGTGAGCTGAAAGAAACAATGCAGACATGTAAAAAAACCAATACTTTTTTTGCAAAGATTGACTGAGTGAGTGAGTAAACAATACATTTTACAAACACTAGTGAATTTGGTAAATGCACTAGCTAGTACTAACTAACTAACTAACTATTCATACAAGTTTGACGCGCATTTAAACTATTTTGCTGTACCTACAGTGCCAACTTAAAAGGACTATGTGGTCACACATACAATACAAACTAATCCCTAGAAATTTATAAATCCAACTTGTTTGTCCAAACTAAAACCATTCTCACACCTCTCTCATCAAGTGTGTTTGTTTAATCCTAGACATTTTGGTAAAAATGAACACCACGTCCATGTCACACTTTGAGCATTAGGCCAAAGTAGGTGAAAACACCCATTTTCAATTAACCAGAGGATCAATCTGACGTGTGCCCTCAACATACGCAGTGCATACAAACTAGTGATATAAATACAGAGTAGTAGTTAGTTAGTTTGTAATCTTTTTTCATCCCTTTGATCATGAAGCTCTATAGTGGTGATAGATGTTTTAGCCACGACCACGAGCCAAAAGCATAAGCATACACAATTACTAACTATCTAAAACTAAACCAAGTGAACAGATGAACGAAAAAGTGAACGCAAAGGTAAGGTAACCCAATAGGTTTTGCCAAGGTTTAATTTTAGCTCACCAACAGTATACGTACTGTGTGTACTCATTTTTAATCCCGATGCTCCCCAATAATCCTTCCCATACAGTGAGTGAGTGACTGAGTGCATGAATGTGTCTGGTTAGTAGGAGTGGGAACTCAAGTGAGTATCGATACTGACTGACTGAATTCCCTCTTTTCAGTGCACATTGGGATGGGCAGGAAGCTTAAAATTCGGTATTAGAATAATTGGATAGTAGATTCCCGTGTTCCACAGTAAAAGCTTTGACCCAACTAGTGCATTAGAAAGCGAAGGAAAAAACTTGGTTTGGTCCCTTTAGTCATTGCCCACGCTCCATATCTATAGATGTGGGGGATTTCGGTAAATTATTAACCATGTTGTGAATCAAATTCAATGTTCACGGTGTGTAGGCAGTGAGAGTGAAATTGTCTCTATACAGTGAGACTAGCTGTAGCCATTTATTTTTTGGTTCTTTAGAAAAAGCAACAAGAAACTGTGCTCATTACCTAGTGAAAAGCTGAAAAAAAGTCTGACAAGCATGAGTAAGTAAAGAAAATCGATGCAGATAAAGTATACTTGGTATAGACTATCCGGAAAAAGGAGGTAAATTTTTCCTGTCCTGTGTGTGATAAATTTGTGTAGTAGGATAGGATAAAATTTACCTCCTTTTTGCGGACAAGGTATATAGCATAGCGTTTCTCACAAGTAGATAGGATTGCTAGTGAAACTGAAATTATTAGACCTTCTGTAGCATTTTTACCAAAAAAAACTTGTGAATAACCTACTTTTTCATGATTATCATGGTCGCTGGAACCATAGGTTGACGTACAAGAGCTGTCATGAATGATCTCTCATTTGGGGATACTAGTCAATGTGTATGAGAATCGGATTTTTAACTTCTCTGGGTATGTACACCAGAATATACAGATTTATGGGACCGGGGCGTGTGAACTTTAGTAGAGGACATATCTCCCTGATTTATATATACACACCTTTGAAATTGAGATTTACACTCGGTGTTATAGCTGGTCAAAAAATTTTAGGTCGTCAATCAAAAAATACATTTCATGGTGTGGTGGTGGTGGACGCCAAAAAAGATGAAACTATTTGCTATCGCATTTTTTCTGTATATTTTACACCGTAATAAAGGTGGTTGTATCATTGGATTTACGGTGTTGGTACGGATAATTCATCTGAAGGGAACCACATTTGGCAGAGGCCAGGTATCGTGGATGGAGATATCGATTCATCATCCTGTTTTTCATTTTATTCAATCCAAAATCCCAGTCACGATGCATATTATGCTCCTGCTCCATGTTAGTTAGTTATAGTTTTGTTGGTTCCATCATTTCATAATCAAGTCAATTTACTCAAGTTCGCGACCCAAATAGAACTGTGTGTGTCCTGCGTCATGACATGCGGGGAAATGTTTAGTAATTACATTGATGTGCAATGTACGATTGAGGCATCAACCTACCTGAACCTACTATGTTATACAAACAAACTAGCTATCTATGAAATTTTTATGAAACTTTCATTTTGCACTCGTGCTCAAGTTTTTTTACATATCCAAAACGGGAGATCAAGACTTTGGAAACTTTAAATGCAAAGACCTATAGCGTTCATCATAGACCCGTTTGGGGATTGTTTTTAAGCCACACCACAATCTGCGTTGTTGTGTACGCAGTGCACATCAGTAAGTGGAAAGTTTTCATTTCACGCGCTCGGATGCTCATTAAAACATCTTTTAGCTTTTAGTGCTCTGGAACTACACATACTCAACTCATCATCACCACAATGATAGTTTAATGCTCTCTTGTTTTAATGTGCACTTGTGTGGATTGTTGTGTACACATGAATGTGTTGCATAGTACTCGTTTAGATTTCCCCCTGTAGTCTCACACATATAACGGAAAATTTTCAGTCGATTTTACGAGCATCAACAGTTTTTGCGCTATCCAATGTTTTTTTAGAAAAACCGGCCACTTTTTCATACGTTACAGTTTGTGTGCAAATGTTTTTCGATAGTTGTACTCATTTGACACTTTTTGGAATATCATTTTCAGGCAGTATTTCTTTTCCGAGTTTACTATGCGTTTTTTTGTGATGCTCCTTCAAATACATTCAATGCTTACTTTTTTGCTATATTGGTACAAATGATGTAAAACACAGGTTTGCGGTGCAATTCATTGCTGATAGTGTGAAACTTGTCTCCATTCTTTGTGGAGACAAAAAGCCCATACACCTACATATGGTTGCATTCTCTAGGGTTGACAGCCAAGAGAGATTCTCTCTTTCTCTTTGTGCGAGTAATTAATGAGTTGCCGAGTGAGGGATCAAAACGCACTTGCACACCAAGCAGTGCACCGGATTCCACATTACAATTTCCGTCTAATCTGTATTTTATTTAAAAACGGCAAACAATTCAACTATCTACATCTACCAAAAACCGTCTTAAAACCTAATGAATACTATACTGTCCACCATAAAACAATCAGTAGTATCATATAATGAAGAATTCTGTAAGCTACAAAGCTTTAATGCTTGAATTTGACTCGTCTGGTTCTTATTTACGACTTTGAGGAATGCTCTATTCGTGAACAATAGGGCCCAGAATGAGACTGTATTTGTCTTATCTGCCTCCTATGGACTCACTGTGCAATAATAAAGCTCCCTATTCTCTGCCTAATAATGTCTCCTTCTTGTCCCCTTGTATTCATCACGATGAACTCACTGAAAACTGATGATTCCCATACATACATAAAACAAGAGTAATAATACACAAGACATGAATGGATGTCCATGTCATACGAAAACTACAAATCTTCCTGATAAAATCCTTTCATCATTGAATCCTGTGTATTCTATAGTTTTGATGTACGAGGCCGAGGGAAACTAACTGCCAAAAAATGGTCATCTAAGGATGGATTCGGGGCCCGAGCTGATTTCCAGGCTAGCACGACTCCTTCCCATCTAATAGTCCACGATCTCAAAGAAACGGACCAAGCTGTGTACCGTTGTCGAGTGGACTTTCGAAGTTCTCCAACTCGCAACTCTCTTGTCAACGTGACAGTTGTTGGTAAGTTTTTGTTTTGGAAGAAAAAACAAACATCTTGTATACCTTGTCGGCAAAAAGGAGGTAAATTTTATCCCATCCTACTACACAAATTTATCACACACAGGACAGGAAAAATTTACCTCCTTTTTCCGGATAGTCTATATGTACATGTATAATCGTTTGTCTGTTGCAAGAAGATGAACCTTGACACGGCAAGTTTACACGAATTCACTTAATAAAATGGAGTTTATATGCATAATAAGCATATGGAGGAATGGAGATTGTATTATTGCATTATGTAGTGCTTCCTGCAGTGTTTTGTAAATGCATGAACCCAGCGGTTTTCTTTTTTCCCCGCTCAGGTTTTTCATAATGTTTGCATAATCGCACTGTACAGAATACACATTACACAATATTGATGTGTGTACACAGTGGCTGACTGTGAGTTAAAGTATTATTATGATGGGTAATGCTTGCACATGCCATTAGTTGAATGTATCACCTTGCATTCCAGGCTGAGCAATAAATTCCAGCTGTGCGAACAAAAATCCGTGTTCCATTAATATTTCCCATTCATATGAATCCTCCTTTTCTCTCTGTATGTTCAAATAATGGGGGGAGAATGTAGTGCATTCATTTCATCATCAGATGATGAAAAGATGGAAAAAGATAGGCATAGCTCACTCATTCTTTTTTCTTTTCCTATAAAAGAATAAAGAGAGTTCTTTCATTCACTGGGAGTTGCTTTGGTGCAACACATATGAGCAGTGTAAAATGGCAAGATGAAGAACTAGTACGTGACAAACATTTGAGAGCAGCCATTTTTATATATCAACATAAGGAAATTGTCTCTTTTCAATGTGTACGCTTGTTCACTTTAAATTTTATGTTGGGTGCAGAATAATGAGGAGAAAAAAGAGCTGCTTACCTGTCTCAGTCAGATCATATGGTAGTATAGTGCTATACATACGTTGCAGTATGTCTCTAGGGAAAGGAAATTCAAAGTTTTATCAAATTATTTTCATCTGTACAGTCTAGGCATGTGGAAGCTGAGTAGAATAGCTGTATAGAGACTATTCTTCCGTTTTTTGTCAAATCCTACAATATAGAATGCAAAAGTGAATCCGTTACCCCGGCGCTCCTGAGTACCGCTCCTAATTCTAATTACGTCTGTTTCATTTGGAAATTAGATTACAAAGCACAGGAAAGTAAGGTGAAGTGAAATCTAATATGAACGACTGTAACTTTTCTGCAGTAGGCAAATAATTCTAATGCAAAATATTAGATACAAAAAAAGAGAGAATATGCTTCAAAAATCTGTCTGTCTGTGTGCAACACGCCAGAAGTCTTTAGACCATTATTACACTTGGCTGCCTTGGTAGGAAAGCAGAGAGTTATGAAATGATGAGAAATGCATGAATACATGCATGCGTGCATGTTTTATATAGTTTGCCGTAAATTTTGATTAAATTGTCTTACAGTCCCTGTAGGTGGCCCTTTTAATCAGATTATCTCATTTGCAGCACATCAGTAGCTCTTTTATTTTTCACCATCGCTCACACTGCCAAAATAGCAATCTAACTTATTTCTTCTAGAAAATATTAAGCATCTTAAACTCGTAAGTTGTGATACACATAGCAATAGTAAACATTTGGTAGGAGCCAGGAATCACCCGGGAACTTTCGCTTACATGGCTACTCCCCAGAGCCATCCCTGCATAATGGCTCCAGTATACAGATTCAATATTTTAACACTGCTATATTGCATTGTTGCTCAACTGCAAATATCAATACTGCTATAGAAATTATTTCTATTCACACTAACTAAAATACTAATAAAAATCCCTGTGCACCCCTCCCCCCTTAGATTCCATACCCTCTTAAAATCCCTGTTTTGCTCGGGTCTGTTAAAATATCCAATCAATAACATTCTTCGAGTTGCACCAACAACAATGATAAGTGTCAAACTAACTAACCAAGTTCGCATGGAAATGAATAGGCCCAAGGAAATAAATTGCCTGTAAACGGCGAATGCATGCATGACTGAGAGAAATGCTGTCGTACTTTCTCCACGATCTCGACTCTGAGCAGAAGATCAAAAGATTGAAGGTGTAAGAAGACTGCAGTGCACCCATCCATGAGCTCATTCTTGCTTGCTGTACACGTTACGAGAAGTCAAGCAAGGAGGAGAGCACAGAAAAATCCATAGATACCATTTCAATAGGAACGAATCATCATCATTCCTATAAGTTAGTTAGTTAGTTAGCAGATAGAAAAAATATTCGCTCACTCTGTCAAAGCATAATATTTTTCAAATTCCTGTAAACAATATAACTATCTAAATAGCAAACAACCGAACACGAATAATTCCTTAGAATTTTTACTGTTGACTTAGTCAGTTCGTCGAATGTACACACCAAACACCAATAGATAGAAAAGATTGCATCCAATACGTGAAGAAAGCTATTTGAATTGAATAGGATTTGAAAATTAATTTGTTTGAAGAAAATTTAAGCTATAGAGATTTCTCCCTCTACTGGTGGTAACACTATTGGTGAAATGGAGACTCACTGACTCCAAATAATAGTAATTATGATAATAATGCCAACTAGGCACTTATAGTCAGTCAGTACTAGTACTATCTGGGTGGTTCCATTGGGTAACTGTGTGGAAATTTACGTATTTAATTTCATAAACTGGGAGCGGAAGCAGGATTTTGTCGTTTGTTTCTACTTGTGCCTATAATATTTGCTCTTTGTGCTCTCTCCCTTTTAATTCCTCTTGTAACACTTGCCTTGCACTAATTCCTTGCTCCTATCTTCAAACAACAGCACACAGCATTCAATGATTCAATGCGGACTTGATCCTGGGTAGAATAATAAGCTTTTGAGAATAGTTAGTAAGTTACTTGTTCTAACTTGGTATTACACTTGGGTTGTAGTAGTATGCTGATTTCAGTTTGTTGCACAGACTTTAGTACACTTGGGTGATATTCGGAAGCCAAACTTTATAGTGCCTAGACATATGGCTTTTAGAAATGTTATATTTTTGCAAAATTCAAGTTTGTGTCAAACGAAATATTCATTGTATTGTAAGGAAAATATATCAATTTCTATGGGAAAACGTTACCCATTGGGACTTCAAAACTTTCAAAATGAATTATGATTTTAGAATTAGTGCACATTTTCGGAATATATAAGCCCACTTATTACATAGCTCTAGCCACAACAATCTGAAACAAAATATTAGAAGCACATTTCCCTCATTAATTGCCTCAACATTATCTGAATTTAATGATGGTAGAGTGTAATATAAGATTCAAATGTAATAATTTCCTCTATATTTGCCAACATACAAGCTTTGAATTCATTCAAATTCCCAATTGTTGGAAATGCTTTTGGATTCATATCATAAGCTACCGATTGAAAGCTACTTATGTACTATTACATTCCCGCAAAAATAATCTGGTCCTCCATGTTTATAACAGAACGCCCATTAAAGACATTTTAGTTAGTTAGCATACTGTGCTTTATCGAAATAACAAACTTACATACAATGCCCAAGCAGAATATAATTTCCACTGAAAATTTGAATCGGAAATAGTTACAAGTTTGCAACAAGTTTACCACCACTGCTGCTATTGTGAATGGAAAAGCAGCAACTTTCTCTAGCCAGTCAGGTTCCGCATGATAAATGCTTTGTTCCTAACTTGATTCCAACTTATTATACCGCAATTCCATGCCTGGATATTGTTTTCATCCATGTTTCATAATATAATTGACGGTTCCCATTACATAATGAAGATGGTGGATGGATATGAACAATCAAGTGAGCTGAGAGTAATGCTCTTTTAATGATTTCTATTCACAGTTCCGCCTACTCATCCGGTAATTTATGACGAAGCAGGCAGAGAAATTTCCTCCGTAATGGGTCCATATGTAGAAGGCACTAATGTCCTTCTCAAATGTTTGGTCACTGGTGGTAAGAAAAACAATTTTAATCATTATCTAAAACCACAAGTTATAGTCTGTTTAAAAACTTGCTTACATTCATACCATTATTGAATGAACACGCAACGTTTAATAAATGCTTCTCAACTAACTAACAAACGTGAGTAATTTAATAAGTCCACATCATTACCATTTTAATGACAATCGTTTCCAAAATAATGCCTGTATTCAGACTGAATTTTAAGTGAGACTGTAAACATTAAAACTTGCACTAAATTGTTTCTTTCTTGAGCGATAATTTAAACCTGGTGCATCGTACAAACTGGCCAAACAAGATTGTAGATTGTATTCTTTCAGGGCCACTCCTATCATATCGCATGCACAATACTTTTTGCTGACTTATATACCAAAAATGTGACTACAAAGCAAAACCACAATTTTAGCCACATCGGCCAACGGCGTGGATAGTCAGCACTTTCACCACCTAACCTAAACATAGAATTTGTGCAACCATGTTCGGTTCTCGTTCTCGTCACTTTTTTCTCCAACACAATTCATTACTAGTTTTATCGATTCAAAAATTTTTTGCTTTTGGTTTATTTCCAGCTTTCATAATTTAAGTGGCATACGTTTTGGAATTACAGGTAGACCCACACCGGTGGTCACTTGGTACGTGAACGGGGAATTGGAAGACTCAACTTACCATATGACAAGATATGGGGACGTTGTGAACGAGCTAAAATATGAGCGTGTGAATCGATCTCATTTAAATTCCGAGTTCT
>Ga0210040_10008070_pt1 | contig 12569 bp, 13 predicted proteins | sample CryGeyCG12114_NA_FD_185462 | JGI IMG/M metagenome (GOLD analysis project Ga0210040, IMG submission 185462) | Groundwater microbial communities from aquifer - Crystal Geyser CG19_WC_8/21/14_NA (SPAdes) (version 2) | ecosystem: Environmental > Aquatic > Deep subsurface > Groundwater | place: USA... | reverse complement strand
AATGCCGGCAGTGCTTACGGTAATGCGGCGCGGCGCCATGTTCAGACCATCGGGCGCGGTGATGCGCTCAATGCTTTTCACCACGTTGGCGTAGTTGAGAAGCGGCTCGCCCATGCCCATGTACACGATGTTGGTGAGCGGCGTGCCATACTCGGCTTCACACTGCTCTTTGATGCGCACTACTTGGTCATAGATTTCGGCGGCATCCAAGTTACGCTTGCGGTCCATGTAGCCGGTAGCGCAGAACTTGCACGTAAGCGAGCAGCCCACCTGAGAGCTGATACAAGCCGTCATGCGCGTGTCGTGCGGGATGAGCACGCCTTCCACCACGTTGCCATCATAGAGCTTAAAGGCCGATTTGATGGTGCCGTCGTTGGAAAGCTGCTTGTTTTGCACCGTCACGCCGTTAATCACGAAGTGCTGCGCCAACAACTGGCGGGTAGCCAAGGAAATGTTGTTCATTTCCTCGAACGAGGAAGCCGTATTCTTCCACAGCCACTCGCTCACCTGCTTGGCACGAAACGGCTTTTCGCCGTGCTCTACCATAAAGGTTTTGAGCTCGTCGGGGCTGATTTTGCGGATATCGCGCTTGGAAACTACGGGCAGGTCAATCATCATAGCCGTAAAGATACAACGAGTGAGGGAGTTGGGTTCCAGAACGCGGATTTTGTTGACGATTGGATTCTCTGTAGCGTGGGCTTCAGCCCGCCGCACCGGGAAGCCGGGCTGCAGGCTAAAGTCCGCACCCATGGCCTCGCCACCGCAGGAAAGATTATTCACCGCGTAGCCGTTGGGCGTACTCGTCGGGCAGTGGCCGCAGCTTGCAGGTGTTGTAGTCGAAAGTAAGCATGCCGGTTTTGGCGCGGGCTATTTCGCGGCCGTTCTGGTTGTGCACCCAGTACACTAGGTCGAAGCCATACTTGGTGAGGTCGTTGGCGGCCATCTGAATGCGGAGCACGTCGCCGTAAAAAGCTTCTCCTTTATACTCTATGGCCACGTCGGCCATGATGTGGCCCTGACCGGTGGCGCGGTCAACCTCTTGGCTACCTACGTATTGCAGAAACTGCACCCGGGCTTCGTGCAGAATACTTAGCAGGGCATCGTTGCCGAGATGCGCCCCATAATTGAGGTCGGTAATGCGCACCTGAATTTCAGTAGAGAACAGAAAAATTTCGGGTAGATTTACCTTGATGCGAGGCATAACTCGGGCTTAGTTGACAACAGCTTGTTTCGGACACTTCAGGGCATACGCGGCATTTGGCAGACCGGCTACCTATGTTTGTTTTTGCGCTGCTTGCATCACTTTTCCCGTTCCAATCTCCCACTATCCCAGTCCCCATGGTCACTCCCAAAGTAGAAGTGCGCACCACTGCCGACGGATCCAGCACGCTGTATGTGCCCGAGCTCGATGAGCATTACCACAGCACCCACGGTGCCATGCAGGAAGCCCAGCATGTGTACTTGGCCGCAGGCCTGGAACCGGTGCTGGCCGCTGCTACCGATATGGTGTGGGTGCTGGAAGTTGGGTTTGGCACCGGCCTCAACGCGCTGCTTACGTTGCAGCGCAGCCTCGCCAGCCCCCACCCCATCTTCTACGACACCATTGAGAAATACCCACTGCCTGCCTCAGTTATTGAGGCGCTGGGGGTAGAACGGTACGTGTTGAACCCGGAACTGCTCGATTATCATCACCAATTGCACGCGGCGGGTTGGGGCACGCCGGTAGCTCTCACACCACAGTTTGCGCTCTATAAAATTGCGGGCACCCTGCAAGCCACTCCCCTCTCCGAAGACACTTACCACGTCATCTACTTCGATGCCTTCGCCCCGGAAAAGCAGCCGGAAATGTGGACTGACGACATATTTAAGCAGCTCTACGATGCTACCGCCCCCGGTGGGGTGCTGGTTAGCTACTGCGCCAAAGGCAGCTTCCGCCGCAGCCTAAAAGCCGCTGGCTGGCTGGTGGAAAAGGTACCGGGCCCGGTGGGCAAGCGGGAAATTACGCGGGCGAGCAAGGCAGGGTGAAATAAGCGTTTCGCTTGAGGCTTAAAAGTATATCTCACAAGGCTTCTGATAGAAGGCAAAGCATTGCTAATCTTTCTGCATAGAACCAATAGACCAAGCTAAGGCTACTAAATATGGAAACGTTCAGCTATTCACCAACGGACATTATCAAGGCGGCAAAAAAACTTAAATCAATATCATCTACTGTGTTCAAAGCAATTTTAAGCTTATCACTTTCAGCGGCTATACTTAAAGCTTTTAGCATTAAAATAATCAATTCTGTTTTTATTTTTATTTACGGACCCGTACTGTTATTTATCCATTTAGGTTTGTTCTTTTTATTTATTTTTTCGATAGTCTATTAGTTTAAAAGAGAGAACTACACAACGCCCTTTCCTTCCTTTAGTAGCTAGCTTGTGTACCAGTTGCTTTGTTCTGTTTTTCCCCTTTGCTGATGTTGCACTTAAGAATCAATTTCATTCAGCACTTAGCACAAAGGGAGAAAGTTGTAAACATGATAGCCAACAACGAGATACCCTACGACTTAACTCTATCCCATTCTGTTGCTGTTCCAACTCAGTATGCCGATGTATCGGTAGGCAGTTCACCTAAAATAGTTGTAGAGAATATAGATGGCAAGCAGTGTATTTTGTTTTACACATTTCTGGGCTTAACAGATAATTCCGCGGGCTTTGTATATGTACCTGATGAAACTATACTAGAAAAAACCAAAATAGGACAATCAAATGCAAGCACTATATTTTACAATCCGATTCAAACTAAGAAGATAAAAGACCATTGGTATTTTATTTCCAATACTTAAATTCATCATTACCCAATCAATATTTTAGCGGGCACAATTATCATGTAGATAACTACGGAAGAGCTACCGAAGGATACTAGTTTGGGGAAAACACCAGTCAACTCCGCCAGCTTTGCCGCCTGTCGTCACATTGAAGTATCCTGCGTAAGTTGCAGTAGCTATGAGTCAGAAACTACTGGAAACAGACGGAGCAGAATGGGTGAAGAAGGGCATTATCAGCTCGGAACAGCAGGCGCAACTGCTGGCCCTATACCCGGAAGAGAAGCCCGCCATTGGCCTGCTTCCATTGCTGGGCAGTTTGCTGATAGCCTTAAGCGCCCTGAGCTTGGTTGCCGCCAACTGGCAAGATCTGCCGGAGTTGGTGCGGCTGGGGCTACTACTGGGCTCCATAACCGGCTCCTATGTGGCGGCCGAATATTTTCTGCGTCGCCAATACAAATCGTTGGGTATTGGCTTGGTAGGCCTGGGACTGATTTTATTCGGCGCCAGCATCATCCTGACCAGCCAAATGTATCAGCTTATCGGCTACGACCTGACCGGGCTGCTGGCTTGGGCTGTAGCGGGTATTCTGCTCACGTGGCTGTATCGTAGCCGGTTTTTGTTTCTGCTCACCGTCATTATTGGTGGCATTGTGCAGGGCTACAACACCGGGCAGTTGGGCGTGTACAGCTACTTCACAGCCGCCCTGACAGCCGGCGGCCTGGGCTACTACTGGTGGCGCCGCCCCGATTCGTTGCTGGGTGGAGTGCTGGCTACCGGCTTGCTCTGGCAAAGCGCCTTGCTGATCAACCATTTGCACGTTAAAATCACGTGGTTCTTTGTGCCCGCCATGCTGCTCTATGCGGCCGGCGACTGGCAGCGAAACCGCCCGGCGGGCCGGGCCTTGCAGGGGCCGCCGTTGGTAGCGGCCTTTCTGTTTACGCTGGGGTTGGCGTTGTTCGGCGAGGCCGACACCTACGCCGACCGGCTGCGGCCGCCGCTGCTGGCGTATGTGGCCGCGTTGGGGGTTGTGCTGGCCCTATCGATATGGGCCAAACGCGCCAGGGGCCACCTGAGTAGTACTACGGATTGGCTGTTGCTGCTGCCGGGTTTCTACCTGCCGGGTGGGCTGGCCCTGACGGTAGGTACGGTGGTGGTACTGTATGCATATTCGGGTTCGGTGCTGGCCCGGGCGCATCAGGAGCAAAACCAAGACCGGGTGACCCTGGGCACCGTGCTGTTTATTCTGACGACGGCCGTAGCCTACTTCCGGCTGACCTGGGGCTTTATGGATAAGTCGCTGTTTTTCCTGTTGGGGGGCATCCTGCTGTTTGGGTTGAGTTGGCTGCTACGCCGCCGCGCGGCCCAAACGTTCTCGACGAAAACATCAGAATAGCCCCTCCTGCTTTGGCGGTGCCGCTTACACCTTCTACTAGTACCTACTTCTATGCCGACGCTCCTGGACTCGCCTGCTTTCCCTGCTACCGCGCCGTCGGCTCCGGCAGCCTCGTTGTCAGAGCTGCCCGAGGCCCGTCGCCGGGTGGGCGCATGGTGGCTGGTAGTGGCCCAGGTGCTGTTTGTGCTGGCCGTAGCCGCCGCTGGCTATGCCACAGGCGTACTGGGCGAAACCGTCACGCTCCTTACCACGCCCATCGACCCACGCGACTTGAACTATGGCGACCATCTTAACCTGAGCTACAGCATCAGCCAGATTCCAGGCCACTTATGGAAGGGGGATGCCGTACCGCGCCGTAAACAGGCCGTGTATGTGGTTCTAGAGGCCCACCCCAGCGGCTACGAGGCAAGGGCGGTTTACCCAACCGAGCCGACCGTACCAGCCGGCCAAGTGGTGTTGCGGGGCTGGATTACCGACGCGTTCCGGCGCAGCATGCGCCTGCGCTACGGCTTTGAGCGGTATTACGTACCCGCCGATGTTGAACGCAAGCTCAGACCCAAACAACGGCTGCGGGTGCAAGTCAGCATTGCGCCGTGGGGCCAGGCGCGCATCAAGCAGGTAGATATCCTGCCCCTTCCCAAGACTGCCAAGGCCACCCGGTAATACTGATTAAGCGGTTGAGACATCTTGGCTGTTCGTATCGGTTGGTGCAGCTATTTGTTTATTGGCGCGTATGTGCTGCAATTTCTGGCGGCGGTTTTCTTTGGCTACCAAGCGGGCAAACTAAGCGCCGCCCGCAAGTTTGAAAGCATGGGTGGCGCTTAGTTTGCAAGGGCTTACAATGAGTTGTTTTTCAGGAGTCCCCGGTCACTTGGCGTTAAATCAACCAGCGCGTACTTCTGCTGGTCGGTAATGGTCATTTCATCCAGAGCGTCCACTAGGTCGCGGTACTTGGCATCTTGGCTTGCCTTGATGAGTACGGTGGGAGCAGGTAACTGGCGTTGCCGCTCCAGCAATATCCGCCGCAGTCCATCAGGGCTCAACGTGGTGGTATGGAGCTTAGCCGGTTCGTCTTCGGTATTGAGCCCGAAGAAATAGTGCACCTGGCTATCTTTGCCTAAAATAAGCGTCATAGCTCGGCTTGCTGGTACATCAGATTTGGCGCCCTTACTATCAGGCATCGCTAGATCCATCACCGTAGGTTTGGTGAACGAGGCCGTCAGGATAAAGAAGGTCAGCAGCAGAAACGCCAAATCGACCATAGGCGTCATGTCGATGCGCGTGGAGAGCTTTTTGCGGCGGGGCTTGCTGCCACGACCAACTGGGACGGAGGATGCTATTTCAGCCATGAGCTAATGAATATATAGTGAACTGATATCCATTGAACGGCTCACTCAATACGCTTATTGCTTGCTCCCTGTCTCAAGTTTTTTGATCTAAGCTCTTCTATCTATTACCGCTCAAACTGCCACACTGCATCCGGAGTAACACAGGCACTCAACGGCACATCGCCAGCCCAGGCATCCGTAATGCTAGGCACAGGCGGCTCCAGGCTCAACCCAATCCGAAGGGCGTCGGGCCGGCACTGTTGCAGGAATCTATCATAGAAGCCTTTGCCGTAGCCCACCCGGTGCCCTACTTCGTCAAAAGCCAGCAACGGAACCAGCACCGCATCCAACTGCGCCGGCGAAACCTCAGTAGCACCTACCGGCTCCGGAATACCCCACCGGTTGTCTACCAGTTGGGTATCTGAGGTAAGTTGGTAATGACGCAAGCTTACCCCATCGGCCTGCACAACCGACACAACCACCTGTACCGGCAATTCTGCATCCCATATTGCACGAACAACGAGCCAGGTATCCGGCTCGTGCTGGCGTGGAATTGGCAGAAAAACATGCAAATACCGCCACTTAACTACCTCGAAATGCTGGAACAGTTGGTGCCGGAGTGCCTCACTACGGTTCATCACTTCCGTTTCCGGTAGCGCTTTCCGGCGGGCTAGCGCAGCGCGGCGCAGATCAGCTTTTAGCATTGCCTACGGGTAGAAGCGTTGTGCGGGTAGGAAGTGCAAATCAATCCGTTCCGCGCCCCCTACTCCTCTTCCAGCACTGTGAATTCCAACGCCAACGGGTCGAAGGCTTCCAGAAGCTGCGCAATGAACTGCGGGTTGTTGATTAGGATGCTCAGCACGTTATCAGTGCGCTCCTGGAGCTGGCCATCGGGCATGAGCTTGTCTTTAAGGGCGGCGAGCTGGCTATAGGCCGTTTCGTGTTTGGCTTCGGCCGCTTTGCTCAGCCGCTTTTCCAGGCCGGCGAGGCTCCCTACCACTTTTTGCTGCTCGGCCGCTACCGTCCGTACCAAGGTCGGGTCGAGGCGCTGCGCTAAGTCTGCTATTTCCTTGAACACGGCGGCTAGGGCCTGCTGCTGCTCGGCCAAGCTAACCTCTTCCTGCCCCAATGATGCGCCCACCTGCTTTTTCAGGTCCGGCAATGACCGGAAAATATCCGTTGAGGTCAGCCCCAGCTTGCGCAGTTTGCCCGCGTTGGCTTTGCCGATGTACTGAGCCGAATTGCGAAGCAACAGAATTGGGTAGGGCACTTGGTTGTCGGTAAACACCTGCTTCAATTGAAACCAGTAGGCTACTTCTGCACCGCCGCCGATGTAGCACAGGTTTGGCAGCAACAACTCTTGGTATAAGGGCCGCAACACCACGTTGGGGCTGAACTGTTCGGGGTGCTGGCGGGCTAGTTCCAGCAACTCTTCCTGGGTATAACAGCGGTTGGTGTTGCGCACGGTTATTTGCGCACAGTCGGCGGCGGCATCGTATTCCAGCCGTTCCCGCTTGCCGGTATCAGTCAGGAAAAACAGGTTCAGCGGGCGCGAGTACACTTGGGGCTTGAACCCTGCGGCTTCCAACTGCCCGTTGGTAGCCTGCACGGCCTCGTTGGAAGCCTGGTGCAACATCTCGCGCTCTAGCACGGGTACCAGCGCCTGTTTCAGCGCCGGGCTATCAGCATCCAAACTCACCAAGCCATACTCCCCAAACAGACTATGCGTGAGGCGGCGCGTGGCCTCGGCCAGCGTCTGCGACTGTTCGTAAGCTTCCCGGAACAGGGCTGGCACATCAGCCGGCAACTGGTCGAGCAACTCTTCGCGCAAGCCATCCAGCTTCAAGCGCCCTACCGGCCCGCCTTGGTCGGCGGCATTCCATTCGTATTTCTTACCAAACAGCTGGAAATGGTTGATTTCGGCGAAGTCGTGGTCTTCGGTAGCCATCCAATACACCGGCACGAAATCGTACTGTGGGTATTTCTCTTTAAGCTGGCGGCTGAGCTTGATGGCCGTTACAATCTTGTACACGAAGTACAGGGGCCCGGTGAGCAAGTTGAGCTGGTGGCCGGTGGTGATAGTGAAGGTGGTATCTTTCGCCAGCAAATCTAGGTTGGCCTGTACCTGCGGATGCACTTCGGAAAGCGTAGCGTACTGCTCGCGCAACGCGGCTACCAGCCGCTGCCGGGCTTCGGGCGTGTATTGGGCTTTCTTGTCTTCCAGTTGGGCCGCAAATTCTTCGAGCGCCGGGAAGCGGTGGTAAAACGGGGCTAAGGCTTCGTGCTGGGCCAGATACGCGGTGAGCAACGATGAAAACGCGCCGGTGTCGGCGTAGCGCAGGGTCGTGACGGACATACAGAGGAGAATAATTCGGCTATAACCGGCCAGCCGCCACAAAGTAACTGAGCTTTTTTTGCTGTTGGCCGTTAGCTGTTGGCTGATAGCCCTTTGCACATATCAAAAACCAACAAAAACAATTGGCTATCAGCGGATAAGATACTTACGTCCCTCACCAGCTAACAGCCAATAGCTAACGGCCAACAGCAAAAAAGCTATACCAGCGTGCCGTACAAGTCGAAGTCGGAAGCTTCGTGGATTTTCACTTCAGCGAAGTCGCCAAGGCGTACGAACGTGTCTTTGGTGGCGGCCACCAGCACTTCGTTGTCCACTTCCGGCGAGTCAAACTCGGTACGACCCACGAAGTAGCCGCTTTCCTTCCGGTCGAAAAGCACTTTGTAGGTCTGCCCTACTTTCTGCTCGTTCAACTCCATCGAAATACCCTGCTGCAACTCCATAATCTGGTCGGCGCGGTCCTGCTTTACATCGGCGGGCACGTCGTCGGGCAGCGAGAAGGAATGCGTATTGTCTTCGTGCGAGTAGGTGAAGATGCCGAGCCGGTCGAAGCGGGTTTGCTCCACGAACTCATACAGGTCTTCAAAGTCCTGCTGGGTTTCGCCGGGGTGGCCGGAAATCAGCGTGGTGCGCAAAGCAATGCCCGGTACGCGCTGCCGGATGGTGTCCACCAGCTCAATGGTCCGGCGGCGGCTAATACCCCGGCGCATGGTTTTCAGCATGTTATCAGAAACGTGCTGCAACGGCATGTCCAAGTACTTGCAGATGTTGCTCCGCTCGTTCATCACATCCAGTGCCTCCAGCGGGAACTGCGACGGATACGCGTACTGCATCCGAATCCAGTCGATACCTTCCACGTCGGAGAGGCGGCGCAGCAAATCGGCCAGCTTCCGCTCACCGTAAGCTTGCAGACCGTAATAGGTTAGGTCCTGGGCAATCAGAATTAGCTCTTTGGTGCCCTGCGAAGCCAGACGCTTGGCGTCCCGCACCAGGTCATCTATGGGCCGATCCACGTGCTTGCCGCGCATCAGCGGAATAGCGCAGAACGAGCAGGGCCGGTTACAGCCCTCGGCAATCTTGAAGTAGGCGTAGTGCTGGGGGGTAGTCAGCAGCCGCTCCCCCACCAGTTCGTGCATGTAGTCAGCCTCCAGCGTTTTCATAAGCTGCGGCAACTCCAGCGTCCCGAAGTAGGCATCCACCTGCGGAATTTCCGCTTCCAGATCATCTTTGTAGCGCTGCGAAAGGCAGCCCGTTACGTACAGCTTCTGGAGCTTACCGGCTTCTTTCTCGTCGGCGTAGCGCAGGATGGTATCAATGCTTTCCTGCTTGGCATTATCAATAAAGCCGCAGGTATTGATGATGACGATGTTGGCGTCACTGGTTTCGGCTTCGTGCGTTACATCAAATTGGTTGGCCCGTAGCTGCCCCATCAGGACCTCGGAATCTACAATATTCTTTGAGCACCCGAGGGTAATGACGTTGACTTTATTGGCCAGTTGGCTTCTTACTTTCATGCTGATTGGATAGGCAGGCGGCCAGGCAATGCTTTCTGAGTGAGAAACTTGCCCGCTACGGCCCGCGGCGAAAATCGGACCGCAAAGGTACGAACCCGGCAACGCCTTTTCCTAGGCTGAACGTTCCTTTATGCTACATCAGCACTTGCAACCACAATGAATAGCCGTACTTCTAATACCAACCCAAACCCCGGTATCTATTTATATATAAAGGTCGCACAAAGCTGTACTGCTCTCGTCTGTTGTTGTGAGTAACTAACATATATTCTACCCGAATAGTTGGCTTTTTAACTGTATCTGCCAAGGCAACTATGTACTTAGATTTATAATATCGATTGTTATCAGATTCTCTAAATGACTGAAATTCAATAAACGTCGAATCTAAGGTAGCAAAATGCACTTTTCCTCCTGATTCTATTCGCATACTGTTTAGCACAAAGGAGCGATACTTCTTCGCACCACTTCCAAAAAGCTGTACGCTAAATGCGAAGTCTCCATTCTCGCCTAAATAGGATACAAATGGATATACTTTCGATGTTAATTCTCGATTTAAGCTAAACATTATTTCGGGATTTAAGCTATCAGCAGCACTTACTGAAACAGGCATAATATTGAATGTGTTGTAGCTGGTTCTGTTAGTAAGAGGAAGGCAAGCACTGATTGATAGTAATAGTACTACTGCTAGCCACTTAACTATACTTAAAGAGCCGTCTTTCATAGACCTGGATATGATTGTGTTGCCAATAAAAATGCCCTGACGGAACAAACCGGCAGGGCATCAAATTACTATTCTTCAGGCACTTATTTCTACTTCTTGAACAGCGAGTTAACGAACGTCTTCCGGTCGAACAGCTGTAAATCGGTCATCTTCTCCCCCACCCCGATATAACGCACCGGCACCTGCAACTGGTCACTGATGCCAATCACGACGCCGCCCTTGGCCGTGCCGTCGAGCTTGGTGATGGCCAGCGCCGATACCTCCGTAGCTTTCGTAAACTCCTTGGCTTGCAAAAAGGCGTTCTGGCCGGTGCTGCCATCCAGTACCAACAGCACCTCGTGGGGCGCATCCGGAATCACCTTCTGCATCACGCGCTTGATCTTGTTCAGCTCGTTCATCAGGTTCACCTTGTTGTGCAGGCGGCCAGCGGTATCAATAATTACCACATCGGCGCCCAGCTCTACACCCTGCTTAATAGCATCATAGGCCACGGAAGCGGGGTCGGTGTTCATGCCGTGCGAAATGACTGGCACCCCCACGCGCTGCCCCCAGATGATGAGCTGGTCTACGGCGGCGGCCCGGAAAGTATCGGCAGCACCCAGCACCACCTTTTTGCCCGCGCTATGGAAGCGGTGAGCCAGCTTGCCAATCGTAGTGGTTTTGCCCACGCCGTTCACGCCCACCACCATAATTACGAAGGGTTGACCAGGGCTGTCGGGCCGGTCGAGGATGGCATTGGAGCCGGAGGTGCGGTTGTCCTGGAGCAAGTCCACGATTTCCTCGCGCAGAATCCGGTCCAGCTCGGAGGTGCTCACGTACTTGTCACGCGCCACCCGCTTCTCGATCCGGTCAATGACTTTCACCGTCGTATCGATACCCACATCGGCGTGCACCAATAGGGTTTCCAGGTCATCGAGCACCGCTTCGTCCACGGTAGCTTTACCTACCACGGCTTTGCTGAGCTGATCAAAAAAGCTGGTTTTCGACTTTTCCAGCCCTTTGTCCAAGGATTCCTGCTGCTCCTTGTTTTCCTTGTCTTTCTTGAAAAAATCGAAGAGGCCCATGGCGGGTCTTGGGGTCTTAGGGTCTTGGGGACTTGGATTTTGACACCTTCCGCACGGCTGTTGCAATACGCAACAACCGGCAGATTCAAGCTGGAATCAATGACAACCTAAGACCCCAAGACCCTAAGTTCCCAAGACCCCAACACGAAAAAAGTCCCACGCTGGCGGGACTTCTTCACTTCGGTCAGGGAGCCAACGAAGGCGCTGGACTACTTAACGCCAGTGCTCAGGTACTCCTGCACTTTGTCAACGAGTACCATTTCCTCACGGAACGTATAGGCACCGGTTTTGTCGGACTTCACGGCACGAATGACTTTTGCCCAGTCTTTGCCACCTGCTACTTTCAGGGTTGCTACTACTTTCTTAGCCATAACTCAATTACTTGATTTCCTTGTGAACAGTCATCTTCTTGAGCACGTTGTTGAATTTCTTCAACTCGATACGCTCAGGCGTGTTCTTGCGGTTCTTAGTGGTGATGTAGCGCGAGGTGCCCGGCTGACCCGAGTTCTTGTGCTCGGTGCATTCGAGGATTACCTGCACCCGGTTTCCTTTCTTAGCCATCTCGACGGGGTTTTTGGGATTAAGGACTGCAAAGGTACAGTTCTTTTTTAAATAGGCAAGCGATTGATTGCTAAATAACTGAATTGTTAAATGATTGAGTGCTGGTTTGTTGTTCCATTCACTTCATTTAATAATCCAAGCCTGCCCACTGTTCTCTTTGGCAATGCAGTATTGGTACTGGACTAAGCCGTTGCAGCAAGTGCACCAGCACTTCCACCCAAGTGCACACCACGTATAGGAAAGACGCGTACCCGAACTAGAAAATCACTTTCTAATTCGGGTACGCGCCTGCATTCTGGTTACTGTTGGCGTTGCGCCTGATTAGTAAACGATGAAGCCTTGCTCTTTCGCCTTCTTCAGGACCGACATGATGCCGTTCTTGTTGATGGTGCGGATGGTACTGGTAGCTACTTTCAACGTCACCCAAGAATCTTCCTCGGGGATGTAGAAGCGCTTCTTCTGCAAATTCGGGTAGAATTTGCGTTTGGTCTTGTTGTTAGCGTGCGACACGTTATTACCTACGCGGGTACGCTTGCCGGTCAAATCACAAACTCGGGCCATAATATCTGAAGGTTGAAGTTACAATGCTGGAAACAGGGCCGCAAATATCGGCATAAGTTTGATAGAAGCAAACCTGCTTCTTGAAAAAGAGCTGTTTCGCTAACTTTTACGGTTCATTCGCAAGGCCTTATCAGCCACTACGTTGACGAAACGCCTACTTTTTTATTTCGCACAACTACCAAGGTAATCCTGCTGTACTACTTGCCGGGCGCCTTCTTCGCCTTCTGCCACGGACAATGCCGACAGCCGTTGCCGCAACAGTTGCCTC
>Ga0210040_10008068_pt1 | contig 12574 bp, 10 predicted proteins | sample CryGeyCG12114_NA_FD_185462 | JGI IMG/M metagenome (GOLD analysis project Ga0210040, IMG submission 185462) | Groundwater microbial communities from aquifer - Crystal Geyser CG19_WC_8/21/14_NA (SPAdes) (version 2) | ecosystem: Environmental > Aquatic > Deep subsurface > Groundwater | place: USA... | reverse complement strand
ACGACGGAGCAGATCGAGGGGAGGCGGCGGCTCTTCGACTCGGTGCTGTCCTCCGTGACCTCGGGCGTCGTCGGCCTGGACCCGGAGGGCCGAGTCGCCTTCGCCAACCGTTCGGCGCTTCGGCTTCTGGGCGTGGACGAGGCGCAGGGCTCCATGGCCCTGGCCGTCGCCGTGCCGGAGTTCGCTACGCTCTTCGACACGCTGTCGCGCGAGGGCCGGGGAACGGTGCAGGAGCAGGTCGCCCTGGTGCGCGGGGGCAAGCAGGAGACGCTGCTGGTGCGCATGTCGCCCCGGCGGGCGGACGACGGCTCGCTGGAGGGCTACGTAGTGGCCTTCGACGACGTCACGGACCTCGTGAGCGCGCAGCGCATGGCTGCCTGGGGGGACGTGGCGCGGCGGATCGCACACGAGATCAAGAACCCTCTCACGCCGATCCGCCTCTCGGCCGAGCGGATCAAGCGGAAGTTCCGCAAGCAGCTTGGGGAGGAATCGGCCGCCGACTTGGACCAGATGACCGATGTGATCGTCCGCCAGACGGAGGATTTGCGGCGAATCGTGGACGAGTTCTCCAAGTTCGCGCGGATGCCCGAGCCGGATCGGCGCGACAGCGACCTGACCGCGCTGGTGCGGGACGCGGTAACGCTTCAGGAGGCGGGTCAGCCGGGCGTCAAGTTCGTCTCCGTCCTTCCGGCCGCGCAGGTGCCGGCCGAGGTGGACCCGGGCATGATCTCGCAGGCCCTGACCAATCTCATCAAGAATGCCGGCGAAGCCATCGAGACCTATCAGGAGCAGGGTCCCGAAAAGGGGTTCGCGCCGACGATCCGCGTGATGCTGGAGGCTCAGGGCGGACTGGCGCGCATCACCATCGAGGACAACGGGATCGGCCTGCCGCAGGACCGGGCACGGCTCTTCGAGCCTTACGTCACGACACGGGCGAAGGGGACCGGCCTGGGCCTCCCCATCGTCAAGAAGATCATCGAGGAACACGGCGGCTCTCTCGTTCTCGAGGACGCCGAAGGGCGGGGGGCTCGCGCCGTCATCCGTCTTCCAACAAAGGCGCGGACAAGAATCGAAGCAGATCAACCAGAAACAGCACAGGCAAGAAGGGCGGTATAAAAGAGATGGGCGACATCCTTATCACCGACGACGAGCGCGACATCCGCGAGCTGATCTCGGACATCCTGAAGGACGAGGGCTACACCACGCGGCTGGCCGGGACCTCGGACCAGTGCATGGCCGAGATCGCGCGGGACGTTCCCTCGCTGATGATCCTGGACATCTGGCTCAAGGACAGCCGGATGGACGGGATCGACATCCTCAAGCAGGTGAAGCGCGACCATCCCGAGATCCCGATCATCATCATCTCGGGCCACGGGAACATCGAGATCGCGGTCGCGGCCATCAAGCAGGGGGCCTACGACTTCATCGAGAAGCCGTTCAACATCGAGCAGCTCCTCGTGGTCATCCGTCGCGCGATGGAGGCGTCGCGCCTGCGGCGGGAGAACATCCAGCTCAAGCGCGGCGACAGCCAGAAGGCCGAGATGCTGGGCGATTCGGCGGCGTTCCGGGCCCTGCGCGCGCAGCTCGACAAGGTGACGAAGTCGAACGGCCGCGTGATGCTGACGGGGGAGGCCGGCGCAGGCAAGGAGTCCGCCGCGCGCTACGTCCACGCGAACTCGAACCGGGCCGGCGGGCCCTTCATCGTGGTTTCGTCCGCCTCGATCGCGCCCGAGCGCTTCGAGGAGGTGCTGTTCGGCCGCGAATCGCCCGGCAAGGGCATCGAGAAGGGGCTGCTGGAGCAGGCCCACGGCGGCATCATCTACTTCGACGAGGTGGCGGATATGCCTCTCGTCACTCAGTCCAAGATCCTTCGCGTACTTGTGGACCAGCAGTTCGCGCGGGTAGGGGGCAACGAGAAGGTGCACGTCGATCTTCGGGTGGTCTCCTCCACGAATCGCGACCTCACGGCCGCCATCGCGGGCGGGACGTTCCGGCAGGAGCTGTTCCACCGTCTGAACGTGGTGCCGATCCATGTGCCCTCGCTGGAGGAGCGGCGCGAGGACATCCCGCTGCTGGCCGAGCACTTCATCCAGGTGTTGAATCGCACGCAGGGCCTTCCCATGCGGCGCCTGGGCGAGGACGCACGGGCGCTCCTTCAGACCATGCTCTGGCCCGGCAACGTCCGGCAGCTCCGCAACGTGATCGAGCGTGTGCTGATTCTCGGCGATGCCACGGGCGACATCACGGCGAAGGAGCTGCCGACCCTCGACGAGGGCGCGACGGACGATGGACGGGTGGTCCTGTCCGGGGGTCTGGCGACGCTGCCGCTGCGCGAGGCGCGGGAACTCTTCGAAAAGGAGTACCTGCTGACGCAAATCAATCGCTTCGGGGGCAACATTTCTCGCACGGCGGCCTTCGTGGGGATGGAACGTTCCGCGCTTCACCGTAAGCTGAAGTCGCTGGGCGTGGTGACCGGTCTGAAGACCACGCCGAGGTTGGTCTACGCGGAGGAGGGTTGATGGCGGACGAAGGCCAAGCGCCGAGGCGCGTCCTGGGGCTCGCGCCCCGGGTCGTGGCCCCCCAGGGCAATCCCGCAACAGTTGTGTCCCCGGTGCCAGCGCCGGGGATGGAATCCCCCCCGCTCACGCGCCATGGTGAGTCGGAGGGGGACGGCCCACCTGTGCAGGGCCGCAAAAACAAGGCGGGAGCCGGAATGGCCGACAGTAAGCAGAACCTTCAGGACGCGTTTCTCAACCACGTCCGGAAGACCAAGGTTCCCGTGACGATCTTCCTCATCAACGGCGTGAAGCTCCAGGGCGTCATCACTTGGTTCGACTCCTTCTGCGTGCTGCTGCGCCGGGACGGACAGTCGCAACTGGTCTACAAGAGCGCGATCTCGACCATCATGCCGGCCCAGGCCATCAACCTCTACGACGGGGACGAGTAGGCCTTGCTCGATCGCAGGGAGGAGACGACCCGCGCCTGGGTGCTTCATCCCGAGATCAAGGGCGACCGCGAAGCAAGACCCTCCGAGCCGGCGCTCGAGGAGGCCGTGGCGCTGGCCGCCGCGCTGCCGGGCCTCGACGTGCGCGGCTCCGACGTCGTGCGACTCGGCCGCGTGCATCCGGGGATGCTCTTCGGGTCGGGAAAGATCGAGGAGCTCGGGACGAAATTCAAGGCTGAGGAGATCGAGCTCGTCCTCGTGGACGGGCCGGTGTCTCCGGTCCAGCAGCGGAACCTTGAAAAGGAATGGGGGGTCAAGCTCCTCGACCGGACGGGGCTGATCCTAGAAATCTTCTCGGATCGCGCGCGGACCCGCGAGGGCGTGCTGCAGGTCGAGATGGCGGCATTGAGCTATCAGCGGACGCGCCTCGTGCGGGCCTGGACCCACCTGGAGCGGCAGCGTGGCGGCTTCGGCTTCGTCGGCGGTCCTGGCGAGACGCAGATCGAAGCTGACCGGCGCGCGATCGACGACCAGCTCATCAAGCTCCGGCGCCAACTCGACCGGGTGGCGCGGACGCGGACGCTTCACCGGGCGGCCCGCGCCAAGGTGCCATTCCCAGTCGTGGCGCTGGTGGGCTACACCAACGCCGGCAAGAGCACGATCTTCAACCGCCTGACGGGCGCGGAGGTGCTGGCGAAGGACATGCTCTTCGCCACGCTGGACCCGACGATGCGGCGCGTGACGCTGCCGTCCGGCTTGCAGGTAATCCTGTCCGACACGGTGGGCTTCATAAGCGACCTGCCGACGGAGCTGGTCGCGGCCTTTCGGGCGACGCTGGAGGAGGTGCTGGACGCGGACCTGATCCTGCACGTCCGGGACATCAGCCACCCGCAGACCGACGCGCAGGCGCAGGACGTGGAAGCAATCCTCGAGAGCCTCGGCGTGACCGAGGAGACCCCGCTGATCGAGGTCTGGAACAAGATCGACCTTCTCACGCCCGAGGCGCAGGAGACGATCCGGACCCAAGGCGCGCGCGAGCCCGCCGTGTTCCCGGCCTCGGCGCTCACCGGTGAAGGGCTCGACACGCTCCTTGCCGAGGTGGCGCGCAGGCTGGACGAGCCGCGCGAGGAGGAAGAGATCGTCGTGCCCTATGCCGCCGGGCGGCAGCGCGCTTGGCTCCACGAGAACCGTCTGGTGGTCGAGGAGCACGAAGAGGAGAAGGGCACCCGGATGCGCGTCCGCTGGACGGCGCGGCAGAGGGATCGGTTCCTGACGCTCTAAGGGCGGCGGACGCGACCGCCTGCAAGTTGGGACCACTCGCGGGACGAACCTCGCACTGCCTGTCTCATTCCTCGGGGTCCCGATGTCGCTGAGCCGGCTACTCCTCCGCGTCGCCGGCCGGCACCAGGGTCGTGATCCCGACGGCCGCCGCGCGCGCCAACGCCGGATCAAGGCTCATGGGGATGTACTCGCCCCGGCGCCAGAGGTCGCCCAGGTCGTCGTAGTAGGGCGAGAGCGGGTGGCCGGACTGGCCTGTGGCGATGACGAAGACCGAGCTGTCAGGGTCGGCGAAATCGTAGACGCCGCGATAGGCGGCCGCGTGGACGTTGAGGTAGGGGTTCGGCCCCTCGCCGGAGGTCACGCCGCGCATCAGCGTCTGGTCGTCGCCGCTCGTGCTCTGGCGAATGTTGACGAACCAGGCGAGGAGCGGCGTCGTGCCGAGCACCGGGTGGTCCTGCGCGGCCTCGTGCGCGTCGCCCCAGCGGAGGCTCTCGAGCGCGGTCCCGTACTGCTCTCCGATCAGGAGGAGGGCGTCGTCGAGGGACTGGCGGGCCATGTCGTCACAGGTCTCCACGGGGGCGGATTGCCTGACGTCGCACCAGGCGGAGGCTCCGCCGATGTTCTTGAAGACACGCTCGATGAAGAGCGGCTCCACGTGGTCGAACTCGTCCGCGAGGGGGCCGAGTTCGTCGCGCACCAGCCGCTCCTGCAAGGCGCGCATCCAAGCCGCGTAGATGAGCGGCTCGGGCAGGTGCTCGTTCATCTGGCCGTTCCACTCGGCGAGGAGGGCCAATGCGCGCTGACGCTGGCGCTCGGGCGAGCCCTCGGGGGCGGCTTCGCCGGTGAACCAGAGGTCGCGGCCCACAAGGGGCAGGAGCGTGCGCGCCGCGGGGGAGACCGTGTCGAGCTGCGCCTCGATGAAGCTCTCGCGCGTGTGGATCTCGCGGCCCTGCATGAGGAACTGCCAGCGCTGGACGCGCTGGGTGTCGCCCCAGACATAGGAGATGTGGTTCGGGAAGGGGGCGTTAAGGAGCTTGTTGTTGGTATTGCCGACGATGCCGCCTTCCGGGTTCAGGAAGACGGGGTTGTCGGAGGCGGGCTGGATGCCCTGCCAGCGATTCTGCGTGCGGTAGCCAAGGGTGGGCAGGCGCCCCTGGCTCTCGTGCCCGGGGTCGCGCTGCGGGACGGCGCCGACAAGGGTCATCGCAATTCCCTCGCGGTCGGCGAGGACGAGGTTCTGGGAGGGCGCGACGTAGAGCCTCGCGGCGTCGAGACCCTGTTCCACGCTCTCGGCGGACATCAGATGCATCGCCGCCGTCAGAGTGGTGTCGTGGTCCGACAACGCCGTCCAGGCCACCGACATGACGTGACCCGGCGGCTGCACGAGACCCAGGTCGAAGTCATCAGAGCCGAGGACCGGGCCATTGTCCGTCCAGCGGAGCCGGAGCGTCTCGGCCGGCCCGTCCTTGACCTCGATGATGCTGGCGCGAGTGCGGAAGGGGGCCCATCCGTCTGGCGTGCGGTACTCGTCGGCGTTCTCGGGGTTCAACTCCTCGGCGTAGACGTCGAGGTCGTCGAGATAGCTCGAGGTGATGCCCCAGCCGAGATGGGCGTTGCGGCCGGTGATGACGACCGGCAGGCCGGGGATCGTTCCGCCGATCACGCCGCCAGACCGAAGCTCCAGCCGCGCCAGGTAGAACCAGCCGGGGGCGGTGAGGGGCAGGTGCGGGTCGTTGGCGAGCAGCGTGGCCCCGGTGGCCGAGCGCACCGGGCTCGCGGCCCAAGCGTTCGAGGCCCCGCTGAGCGCGGTGCTGCCCCCGTTGGGGAAGAGAGAGTCGCGCGGCGTGGCGGCGGCGTAGCTTGGCACCACCTCCGGCACGAGGGAGGCATAGGCAGGCAGGGCGGCGACGCCCTGGCCCGGCGCGTTGGGGAGGATGTCGGCAAGCCGTTCGTCTGGCAGGAGGAGAGACGTTCGGGCGCGGAGAACCTCGGCCGGGAGTTGGGCGTTGAGCTGCAGCGCCATGAGCTTGAGGATCGCGAGCGAGTCGGCCGGCTGCCAGGGCGCGATGGCTTGGGGGAAGAGCCACATCTCCGGCGCGCCACGACCCCGCGCACCCGCGTTGACCTCGGCCAGCCAGGCGTTCACCCCGGCGCTGTAGGCGTCGAGAGCAGCCCGAGTGGCATCGTCCTGCGCGTCGACGGAACTGCGCGCGAGGGTCGCAAGATCCAGGCGCCGCATCAGCCGGTCGATCGAGACGGTGCGCTCGCCAAACAACTCGGATAGGCGGCCCTGGACGGTGCGGCGCAAGGTCAGCATCTGCCAGAGGCGGTCCTGTGCATGGGCGTAGCCCAGGGCAAAGAAGACGTCCTCGTCGGTCTCGCCGAAGATGTGCGGCACGTCGGAATGGTCGCGGACGATCTCCACCCTGGCGGTGACGCCCTGCACCGCAAAGGTGCCGTCGTAGTCGGGCAGCGAGCGCGAGGCGAACCACCAGATCAGCGAGAAGCCCGCCAGGGCCAGGACGATCAGCGTCACCGTCGCCCGGAGGAGCCAGCGAAAGAGGGTGACCAAGGGCGGGCTCCCGGGGAGTTGGTTGACGCGGGCGGAGGGGGCGGCCAATCGTTTGGCAGGCTTTGAGAGGCGGGGCAAGCATATGGCGGACAAAGCGGCGGGAGCGGGCGGCGAGCGGCTTGCCTTCCTGGGTCTGGGCGTGATGGGCGGACCGATGGCGGGGCATCTGGCAGCCGCGGGAGGCGCCGTGACCGTCTACAACCGCACGGCGGCCAAGGCGGAAGCCTGGATTTCGGAGCATGGCGGCGCCAAGGCCGGGACCCCGCGCGAGGCTGCGGAACGCGCGGCCGCCGTTCTGGCCTGCGTGGGCAACGACGACGATCTCCGGAGCGTCTGCCTCGGGCCGGATGGCGCCTTCGCCGGGATGGCGGACGGAACGCTGTTCATCGACCACACCACGGTGAGCGCGCAGGTGACGCGGGAACTCGCGGCCGAGGCTGCTCGGCGCGGGATCGGCTATGTGGACGCGCCGGTCTCGGGTGGGCAGGCGGGGGCGGTGAACGGCCAGCTGTCGATCATGTGCGGGGGGTCCGAGGCCGACTATGCCCGGGCGGAGGCGGTCGTGGCGCCCTATGCGCGAGTGTGCCGGAGGCTGGGCGAGGTCGGGGCCGGGCAATTGGCCAAGATGGCGAACCAGATTGCCATCGCGGGGCTCGTGCAGGGGCTATCGGAGGCGCTGGCCTTTGCCGAGAAGGCGGGCCTCGACGGGCGTGCCCTGGTCGAGGTGATCTCCCAGGGGGCCGCTGGGTCCTGGCAGATGCTGAACCGCCACGGGACCATGCTGGACGACGAGTTCGAGCATGGCTTCGCGGTGGACTGGATGCGCAAGGACCTCGGCATCTGCCTGGACACCGGACGCGAGATCGGGGCCTCGCTCCCGGTGACCGCCTTGGTGGACCAGTTCTACGGCGACGTGCAGTCTATGGGCGGCGGCCGCTGGGACACATCCAGCCTCATCAAGAGGCTTCGGCGGTAAGGGCAGACCTGCCCCGCGTGTTCAAGCGGGGCGGGCCTCGGTCCGACGCCGTCACCGCTCGGGGATCAGGCCCCTCGGGGAGAAGCGCAGCACCAGGAGCAGGACCACGCCCATCGTCAGGAGGCGCATATGCGCGCTCGCGTCCTGGAGATGCGCGGCGATGGCGGAGTCCGCCGAGAGGGCGCTGGTGATCAGGCCGAAGAGCGCGTTGCCGACAGGCTCCACGATCACCCAGAGCCACCAGATGAGAAAGCCCCCGAGCACGGCGCCCCAGTTGTTCCCCGACCCCCCGACGATCACCATGACCCAGACCAGGAAGGTGTAGCGCAGCGGTTGATAGCTCCCGGGAGTGAGCTGGCCGTCGAGCGTCACCATCATGGCGCCCGCGATTCCGCAGATCGCCGATCCCAGGATGAAGATCTGGAGGTGGCGTCGGGTCACATCCTTGCCCATCGCCTCCGCCGCGTCCTCGTTGTCGCGGATCGCCCGCATCATGCGACCCCAGGGGGACCTGAGCGCAAGCTGCGCGAGGACCAGGAGCACCACGAGGACCACCGCGAAGAGGCCCAAGTAGAGGATCTTGACCCAGAGCGTCGAGGCCAGCACGGGATCGAGGCCGATCTCGGCCGCGCGCGCAACGAACCCGGGGTCACGCTGGAGGACGATCTCCTGGGGGACGGGCGAGGGCACCCCGACCACGTTCTTGACGCCCCGGGCCAGCCAGTCCTCGTTCTTGAGGACGGCCAGGATGATCTCGGCGATGCCCAGGGTCGCGATGGCGAGGTAGTCGGACCGGAGCCCCAGGGCGGTCTTGCCGATGATCCAGGCGGCCCCGGCGGCGAGGAGCCCCCCGGCGGGCCAGGAAAGGAGCACGGGCAGGCCCAGCCCGCCCAGGTAGCCGGCGGAGGCGGAGTTGACGCCCTCGACCGCGATGACGCCGGGGTCCATGACCGCGCGCGTGACCATGTAGCCCGCGACACCCACGGCGATCAGCGCCAGGGTCTTGAAGCGGCTCGCCGGCATCCGGCGGCGCAAGACGACCAGGGCCACGACGGTGAGCACGCCAAGGACGAGGCCGGCGATGGTGCGCAGGCCGCCCGCCGCCCAGGCCTCCGCGACGGGAGGCATGGGGACGAGAACGGCGGCGAGGCCGCCCAGCGCCACGAAGCCCATCACGCCGATGTTGAAGAGGCCGGCGAAGCCCCATTGCAGGTTCACGCCGAGCGCCAGGATGGCCGAGATCAGCCCCATGTTGATGACCGTGAGCGTGTAGTTCCAGCCCATCACCACGCCGGTACCGGCGAGGAGCGCGGTCATCGCGAGATAAAGCAGCACCGGACGGAGGGCGTCGGAGCCTTGGGACGAACTCCGCGACCGGGCGGCGAGCGAAGTGTCGGGCAGGACGTTCTGATCGGTCATACGGACTGACCCTTGAAGAGGCCCGTGGGCTTGAAAAGGAGCACGATGATGAGGATCACGAAGGAGACGGCGAACTTGTACTCGGTCGACATGAACTGGAGGAGGCTCGCGGGCGCCCAGTCGCCGGGCACCGCATAGGCGACGACCTGCTTCCACGCGAAAGTGACCATGACCTCGGAGAAGGCAATCAGGAAGCCGCCCGCGATGGCGCCGAGCGGGTTCCCGAGGCCCCCGACGATGGCCGCGGCGAAGATCGGCAGCAGGAGCTGGAAGTAGGTGAAGGCCTTGAAGCTCTTGTCGAGGCCATAGAGCACGCCCGCCGTCGTGGCCAGCGCGGCGACGATGATCCAGGTCACGGCGACCACGCGGTCGGGGTTGATGCCGGACAGGAGCGCGAGGTCCTCGTTGTCGGAGAAGGCGCGCATCGACTTGCCGGTCCGGGTGCGGTTCAGGAACCAGAACAGGAGAGCCACCGCGAGGGCCGCCACCACCACCGTGATGAGCTGGCTGGTTCGCAGCGCAAGACCTTCCTCCAGCCCCGACCATTCCTTGAAATCGCGGGCGTTGATCACGAACCGGGCGCCGTCCGCGAACTGCACGTCCTCGACCCCGATGATGAAGCGGACGAGGGCGTTCATGATGAACATGACGCCCATTGACACGATCACGAGGATCACCGGCGCGGCCTTGGCGTCGCGGTAGAAGCGGTAGACCGCCCGGTCGGTGCCGAGGACGAGGAGGGCCGTCGCGCCGATGGCGACGGGGAGGGCCAGGAGCGCAGTGGGAAGCGGTCCCGCCGTGATGCCAAGGGCTTGGAGGCCATATGTGAGAAGGATCGTGATCGCCGTCCCGAAGGCCATCGTGTCGCCGTGCGCGAAGTTGGAGAAGCGCAGGATCGAGTAGACCAGCGTCACCCCCAGCGCGCCGAGCGCGAGTTGCGAGCCGTAGGCGACGGCCGGGATGAACACGAAGTTCAGGAAGGCCACGAGAGCGTTGAGGAGGTCCATCACTGCGTCACCTTGCAGGTGAAAAAACTGATGACAGACCTCCCGGTGGTTCCGTCAAGACTATGCCACAACAGGCTGGATTCGCCGGTGAGGAGAATGCTTTGTACGTCGTCATGCCCTTCGGACCACAGCAGCGGCCCTAGTCCGGTCACGTTCCTCATAGGAACCGACACATCGTTGTAGGTGATGCGGTAGTCTCCCTCACCCTGCGGACCAACGCTGACCGGCTCGATACGGAACTCCATCCGGTGAGTCAGAGCCTCGCCCAGGGGTGCGCACCTGCCTACTTCGTCGCAGATCGCCTTTGTGTCGCAATCGAAGACCTGGACAGCCCCTTCCGCGAAGGCCGGAGCCGCGAGCAAGAAGGCCAGGAGGTATGGAACGCGCACCGTCACCCTCCCAGGAAGCTCTTGCGGACCTGCGGGTCCGCGAGGAGCTCCTTGCCGGTGCCGGTGAAGGCGTTCGCGCCCTGGACGAGGACGTAGCCTTTGTCGGCGATCTCCAGCGCCTGGCGGGCGTTCTGCTCGACCATGAGGATGGTGATCCCCTGGCGGGCGACCTCAATGATGCGGTCGAAAAGCTCGTCCATGACGATGGGCGACACACCGGCCGTGGGCTCGTCGAGCATCAGGACCGAAGGTTGCGTCATCAGCGCCCGGCCCACCGCAACCTGTTGGCGCTGGCCGCCCGAGAGCTCCCCGGCCGCTTGGCGCCTCTTGTCACGGAGGATCGGAAACAGGCCGTAAACCTGCTCCAGTGTTCGGGAAATGTCGTCGTGGCGGAGGAAGGCCCCCATCTCAAGGTTCTCTTCCACCGTCATGGAGGGAAAGATGTTCCGCGTCTGCGGCACGAAGGCCATGCCCTGGGCGACTCGGGCCTGGGGCGTGAGGCGGGTTATATCTTGGCCGTTGAGCCGCACGCTTCCGGCGCGGAGGTCGAGCATCCCGAAGATCGCCTTCATGGCCGTGCTCTTGCCGGCACCGTTGGGGCCGACGATCACCGCGATCTGGCCCTTCTCGGCGGCGATGGTGCAGCCGGTGAGGATGTTCGCGCCCTTGCCATAGCCGCCGACCATGCCCTCGCCAACGAGGAAGGCCTGCGCGACGCCCGGGGCGGGACGGGTCTCGCGGTTGTCGGCGGCGTGGAGCGTGCTCCCGCTGCCGTCCCGCGTCACGGAACGGTCGTTGTTGCCCCGATCGTCACGGAGGGCGTCGAGGTCGCTCATGCCGGAACCTTGTTCTTGAGCCCGGTGCCAAGATAGGCCTCGATCACGGCCTCGTTGCGCATGATGTCCTGCGCGGAGCCCTCGGCCAGGACCTTGCCCTGGGCCATGACGATGACCGGATCGCAGAGGCGACCGATGAAGTCCATGTCGTGCTCGATGACGCAGAAGGTGTAGCCGCGCTCCTTGTTCAGGCGCACGATGGCGTCTGCGATGGTGTTGAGCAGCGTCCGGTTCACGCCCGCGCCGACCTCGTCCAGGAAGACGATGCGCGCGTCCACCATCATCGTGCGGCCGAGCTCCAGGAGCTTCTTCTGCCCGCCCGAGAGGTTGCCGGCGCGTTCGTCCGCAACGTGGGAGATAGTCAGGAAGTCGAGGACCTCGTCGGCCTTGCGGGCCAGCGCCGCCTCCTCCTGCCGGATGCGGCCCCGCGCGAACCACGCACTCCAGATCGACTCGCCGGCCTGGTTGGGCGGCACCATCATCAGATTCTCGCGCACCGTCATCGAGGAGAACTCGTGCGCGATCTGGAACGTGCGGAGGAGGCCCTTGTGGAACAGTTCGTGCGGGGGGAGGCCGGTAATGTTCTCGCCCGCCATAGTCACCCGGCCAGAGGTCGGGGGCAGACGGCCCGCGATGACGTTGAAGAGGGTCGTCTTGCCGGCGCCATTCGGGCCGATGAGCCCGGTGATGGAGCCCTGCCGTATCTTCAGGCTGGCGCCGTCCACGGCCCGGAACCCGCCGAAATGCTTGTGGAGGTCATGGACCTCGATCATTCATGCCCCCTGGATGAGCGACGGCCCGGGGCTCTAGCCCGGGCCGCGCGATGCCGTCAATGCGGCATGGGTGTCAGCGGTAGCCGACCGTCTCGATGGCGCCGTCCTTGAACTCCAGCTCGGCGTAGCTTCCGGCGGATTCGCCGGGGCCGACCAGCTCCACCGCCGAGGCGCCGACGTAGTCGATGTCCTGCCCCTGGGAGAGAAGGTCCAGCGCCTTGCCCAGCTCGCCGGGGTTGATCGGCTCGCCGGGGGCGTTGGCCACGTCGAGGACCTTGGCGGTCCAGTCGGCCGAGGCGGTCGAGCCGGCCGCCTGCATGGCGAGCAGGATCAGCGCGGCGGCATCGTAGCTCTCGGGCGCGTAGACCGAGGCGGGG
>Ga0210040_10008067_pt1 | contig 12574 bp, 8 predicted proteins | sample CryGeyCG12114_NA_FD_185462 | JGI IMG/M metagenome (GOLD analysis project Ga0210040, IMG submission 185462) | Groundwater microbial communities from aquifer - Crystal Geyser CG19_WC_8/21/14_NA (SPAdes) (version 2) | ecosystem: Environmental > Aquatic > Deep subsurface > Groundwater | place: USA... | reverse complement strand
GCGCCTGCGCCAGCACCTCGTCCGGCGAGTAAAGCGGCGAGAAGTTGACCACCGTGGCACCCGCCAACAGCGAGCCATAGTAAGCGGCCGGATAATGCGGCGTGTTGGGCAGGAACAGGCCGATGCGGCTGCCTTTTCCTAACTCAAGGTCCTGCACTCCGCGCGCGAACCGGCGCGCTTGGTCGAGCAGCTCCGAATAAAGGGTGCGGCGACCGTAGAAATCGAGCGCGATGGCGTTCGGCTTGGCGGCGGCGCTGCGGGTCAGGAGCTCGTGAACGGCCAAGGGTTCGAGCCGCTCATTCCAGCGGCAGGCATGGCTATAATGCTCGTCCCAGATCATGGCCGCGGCCGCCTTCTGCTCCAGCCCGAGGGTAAGAGCCCCCGAGCAACTTCAACCAAGCTGCTCCGCAAAGGTTTCAGAGCGGTAACGACCCGGGTCGATGCCAATGCGAGGCTCAGATGCCGTCGCCGCCGAGGGCCCGATAGACCGTCACGGCGTTCTGCGCCTGAATGAATTGCACCTGCACCAGGGCGCGCTGGGCAGCGTAGGCCGTGCGCTGCGCGTCGAGGGTGGTGAGATAGGGATCGATCCCTACGCGGTAGCGCGCCGTCACCAGGCGCAGGGTCTCGGTCGCGGCCGCTGCGTTGCGGCGGGTGGCGGCGACCCGGTCGATCAGCGTGCTGCGGTCCGCCAGCGCGTCGGCGACCTCGCGGAAGCCGGTCTGGATGGTGCGCTCGTAGCCGGCGACCGCAGCCTGTCGTTCGGCCTCGCGCAGCTGGACGTTGGCCCGCCGAGCGCCGCCGCTGAAGATGCTGTAATTGCCTCCGACGCCTGCCGACCAGTTGAACGCGCCACTGCTGAACAGGCCCGTCAGCGTGTCGCTGGCGAGCCCGAGTAGGCCGGTCAGCGAGATGGTCGGGAACAGCGCCGCTCGCGCGGCCCCGATCTCGGCATTGGCGGCGCGCAGCTCGTATTCGGACTGGATCACGTCGGGCCGGCGTAGCAAGATGCGCGAGTCGAGCCCTGCCGGCAGCGCCGCGACCGTTCCCGCCACTTGGTCCAGCGAGGTCGGCAGCAGGCTGGGGTCGACCGGCGCGCCGACCAGCAATTGCAGCAGGTTGGCGTCCTGGGCCCGCAGCGCCCGCTGCTCGGCCAAGTCGGCCCGCGCTGTTTCCAGCACCTGCTGCGCCTGGAGCAGGTCTGTGCGGGGCGCAACACCGCCACGCAGGCGGGCTTCGGTCAGCGCGCGGCTGCGTTCGGCCGAGCGGACGGTGTTCTCGGCAATGGCGAGCAGCGACGAATCGGCCGCGTGGGCCAGCCAGGTGTCGGCGATGTCGCCGATCAGGGCGACCCGGGTGGCGCGCTCGGCGGCTCCGGTGGCGAACAGCCGCTCCTGCTGGGCGCGGGTGAGCGACGCGAGGCGCCCGAACAGGTCGATCTCGAACGACGGCAGGACATTGATCGATGGGCTGAACTGGACTCCGCTGGTTCCGCCCGAGGCGTTGCGCCGGGGATTGGCGTCGATCCCGGCGTTGGAGCCGACCTGGGGCAGCTGCGCCGCGCGGGCGATCCGCACCTGCGCCCGGGCCGCGGCGATGTTGGCCGCCGAGATGCGAAGGTCGCGGTTGTTCAGCAGCGCCTGTGCGATCAGCACCTGCAGGCGCGGGTCCCGAAAGACGTCGCGATGCGTGAAGTTGGGCAGCGCGGGCGCTTCGGCCAGGTACGGATCGCCGGTCGGCCAGCTGAGCGGAACCGGCGCGGCCGGGCGCAGGTAAGTCGGGTCAAGCGAGGTGCAGCCGGCCAGTGCGGCAATGGCCAGGAGGGAGGTGCCCCGCTTCATACCCGCGCCTCCGCCGGAGTTGCGGGTGGCGACGGCCGGTGAAAGCGCTCGCGGATCTTGGCGATGCCCTGCTTGGCCCCAACGCGCACCAGCACGAAGAACAGCGGGATGTAGAAGATCGCCAGCGCCGTAGCAGTCAGCATACCGCCGATCACCGAGGTGCCAATGGCGATCCGGCTGTTGGCACCCGCTCCCGTCGAGATCGCCAGCGGCATAACGCCGAAAATGAAGGCGAAGCTGGTCATCAGGATCGGCCGCAAGCGGATGCGCGCGGCTTCCAGCGCGGCGTCCAGCGGCGGCTTGCCGGCGCGTTCGGCTTGCTCGGCGAACTCGATCATCAGAATGGCGTTCTTGGCGGCGAGGCCCATGGTCGTGAGCAGGCCGATCTGCAGGTAGACGTCATTCTCCAGCCCGCGCAGGGTCACCGCAAAGATCGCGCCGACCAAGCCCAGCGGGATGATCAGCAGCACGGCTACCGGGATGGTCCAGCTTTCGTAAAGCGCGGCCAGGCACAGGAACACGACCAGCAGCGAGAGCCCGTAGAGCAGCGGCGCCTGGCCGGACGAAAGCCGTTCCTGGAAGGAGGAACCGGACCAGGCCACGCTGGTGCCGGGGATCTGCGAGGCGAGCTGCTCCATCCGCATCATGGCGGTGCCGGAACTGACGCCGGGCGCCGGCTGCCCCTGGAATTCGTAGGCAGGCACGCCCTGAAAGCGCGAAAGGCTGCTTGGGCCGGTGCCCCAGTCGATCCGGGCGAAGGAGGAAAAGGGCGACATCTGGCCGTCGGAGCCGCGGACATACCATTGGCTGAGGTCGGACGGATCGGAACGGAAGGGCTCGTCGCCCTGCACGTAGACCCGCTTGACCCGGCCCTTGTCGATGAAATCATTGACGTAGCGGCCGCCCCACGCGGTCGCCAGCGTGGCGTTCACGTCCCCCTGGTTGAGGCCCAGCGCCGTTAGCCGCTGCTGGTCCATATCGATCTTGAGGTTGGCGACGTCGGGCAGATCGCTCAAGCGGACGGAGGCGAGCTGGGGGTCGCTGTTGGCCTCTGCCAACAGCTGATCGCGGAGCTGCTGGAACTGCTCGCGGCTCATGCCGCTGCGGTTCTGCAATTCCATGGTGAAGCCGTTGGACTGGCCAAGGCCGCGGATCGCGCCGGGGACGAGGGCGAACACCTGCGCGTCGCGGAAACCGCGGAAGGCGCCGGAAGCGCGCTCGACGATGGCGTCGGCGGTGTTTTGCTTGCCCTTGCGTTCGTCCCATGGCGCGAAGTTGATGAAGCCCTGCCCCGTATTCTGGCCGGTCGCGCCGCCGCCGCCGCCGCCACCGGCCACGGTGAATACGACGGCGAGGTTCTTCGCCTCATATTGGCTTAGGTACTGCTCGATCTGCTTCTGCACATCCAGCGTACGCTGCTGCGTGGCGCCGGCGGGCAATCTGAATTGCACGCTGGCGGCACCTTGATCCTCGGTCGGAAGGAAGCCGGTCGGCAGCCGCTGAAACAGGACGACAAGGATGACTAGCAGCACGGCGTAGATGGCCAGGTACAGCCACTTGCGGTCGATCACCTTCGCAACGGCATTGCCATAGCGGTCGATGCCCCGGCTGAAGGTACGATTGAACCAATCCTGGAAGCGGTGAACCGGACGCTGCCAAGCCTTGGTTTCCTGCCGCTCGGCCTGCTCCTGCTCGGCCGGCTTGCGCGCCTTCAAGAGGGTGGCGGTCAAGGCCGGGCTGAGGATCAGCGCGGTGAGGACCGACAGGACCATGCAGGAGATGATGGTCAGCGAGAATTGCTGGTAGATCACGCCGGTCGACCCGCCGAAGAAGGCCATGGGCAGGAACACGGCCGACAGCACCACCGCAATGGCGACCAGCGCGACCTGGATCTCCTTCATCGACTGGATGGTCGCCTCCCGCGGCGACATGCCGGGGTTCTCCTCCATCAGTCGCTCGACGTTCTCCACCACCACGATGGCGTCGTCGACCAGGAGGCCTATCGCCAGCACCAGCCCGAACAGGGTCAGCGTATTGATGCTGAACCCGGCCAGGTAGAAGACGGCGAACGTGCCAAGCAGCACAACCGGGACGGCGATCGCCGGCACCAGCGTCGCGCGCCAGCTCTGCAGGAAGATGAACATCACGATGACGACCAGAACCACGGCCTCGATCAGCGTCTTGACGACTTCCTCGACCGACAGCTTGATGAAGGCGGTGGTGTCGTTGGCATAGGCGACCTTGAAGCCTTCGGGGAAGCTGCTCGACAGGTCGTTGACCCGCGCCTTGACCAGGTCGGCGGTCTTGAGCGCGTCGGCACCGGGCGCGAGGCTGATGGCCATGCCCGCGCCCGGATGGCCGTTGACCCGGATGACGGCGTTGTAGTTTTCGGCGCCGAGCTCGACCCGGGCGACGTCCCGGATGCGGACGGTGGCGCCACTGGTCTCGGTTTTAAGAATGATGTTCTCGAACTGCTCGGGCGTCTGCAGCCGCCCTTGCGCCGTCACCGTGGCGTTGAGCAGCTGGCTGTTGGTCTGTGGCAGGCTGCCGATCTCGCCCGCCGCCACCTCCGTATTCTGATTCTGGATGGCGGTGATCACGTCGCCGGGGACCAGGCCGACCGCCGCCAGCCGCTGCGGGTTGAGCCAGATGCGCATGGCCCGGGGCGAGCCGAACACGTTGACGTCGCCCACGCCCGACACACGCGACAGCGGGTCCTGCAGCGTCGAGGTGAGGAAGTCCGACACGTCGATGTTGGTGCGCCGGTTTGTCTCGTCATAAACGCCGACGATCAGCAGGAAGTCCGGGTTGGACTTGGTCACCCGCACGCCCTGCTGCTGCACCTGCTGCGGCAGCCGGGAGACGGCTTGCTGGATCTGGTTCTGGACCTGCACCTGGGCCGTGTCGGGATCGGTGCCCTTGGCGAACACGGCCGAGATGCTGACGGTGCCGCGCGAGCTGGACGACGACGAGAAATAGAGCAGCCCGTCAATGCCGGTGAGCTGCTGCTCCAGGATCTGGGTGACGCTGTTCTCGACGGTCTCGGCCGAGGCGCCGGGATAGGTCGCGCGGACGTTGATCTGCGGCGGCGCGACGTCGGGATACTGCTCGATCGGCAGCTGCGTGATCGCACCGACGCCGGCCAGCATGGTGATGATGGCCAGCACCCAGGCGAAGATCGGCCGGTTGATGAAGAGTTGGGACACGCGTCAGCGGCCGCCCGCGCCGCCACCGGCAGCACCGCCGCCGCCAGTACCACCCGAACGCCCACCCGACTGGCTGCCGGGCGGTGGGGGTGCGATCTTCTGCGGTGCGCTGGCCGGGACCGGCCGGATGGGTGCCCCGTTGCGGAGGTTGGCGAGCCCTTGCGTGATGACCTTGTCGCCCGCCTTGAGGCCGCCGGTGACCACCCAGTCCGTGCCGAACGTCCGGTCGGCGGCGACGTCCCGCCGGATCGCCTTGTTGCCGGGCCCAACGATGAAGACGTAGGCCTCGCCGCCGATATCGCGCTGAAGGGCGCTCTGCGGAACCAGGATGGCGTTGGGAGTGACCGCTTGCGTGAAACGGGCCTGGACGAACGAACCGGGCAGCAGCACGCCGTTGGGGTTGGGGAAGCGCGCCCGGAGGGTGACGGTGCCGGTGCTCTCGTTGACGGTCGCTTCGGAGAACTGGACGGTACCCGTGTAGCCATAATCGCTGCCGTCCTCGAGCAGCAGGCGCACCTGCGTGCTGCCCGGATTGGCGCCGCCGGTGGACAGGGCCCGACGCAAGGTCGTCAGGTCGGCGCTCGATTGCTGGATGTCGACGAAGATTGGATCGGTGCGCTGGATGATGGCCAGCGGGTCGGTCTGGCTAGACCCGACCAGCGCGCCCTGGGTGAACAAGGAGCGGCCGATGCGCCCGCTGATCGGCGCCCGCACGGTGGCGAAACGCAAGTTGATTCGGGCCGTTTCCAGCGCGGCGTTGTTCTGTGACACGGAAGCGCTCGCCTGACGGGCCTGGGCGGCCGCGTCCGTATATTCCTGCTGGCTGATCGCCTCGATCTGCGCCAGCGGCCGGTAGCGATTGGCGCGCGCCTGGGCGGCCTGAGCCGCGGCGCGGGCACTGGCGACATTGGCATTCGCTTCGTTGACGGAGGCTCGATAGAGGCTCGGGTCGATCTGGTAGAGCGGCTGCCCCTGCTTGACGAAGCTGCCTTCGGTGAACAGCCGGCGCTGGATCAGGCCGTTCACCTGCGGTCGGACCTCTGAGGTCTCGTAGGCGACGGTTCGGCCACCAAGCTGATTGATGACGGGCACCGCGGTGCTGGAGACTACGACGAAGCCGACCTGGGTTGGCCCGCCGCGCCCCCGACCCTGGCCCTGCGCCGCCGACTCGCTCGACCCACAGGCAGTCAGCGCGGTGGTGGACAGGCCGAGCACCATGGCAAGCGCGAACTTCCGGACCATGCCGGTCGGAAGGGGAACGTTCTTTAAAAACATGATCGGACCGCTAGCTACGTGCCGGCGAGGGTCAATACCGCCCAAGATTACCTTTGTCCCGTCGTCGATGGCTGCGCCGGTATGTCCCTGTCGGGCGCACTACGCGCCAGAGGCACAGACGTTGCGATTTTTCTTTTGCACACGCCTCCCCGCCGCGATTCGGTTCGCCGCAGCGGTTTCGTGCCGGCGCTGGCGCTTAGTAGAGGAACATCGGCATGTTCTCGATCCGCTGCAGCTTGGCCCGGTAGAGCGCGGGATCGTACATCGCGTCCACGTCCACGAACTTGCTGCCCTGTTCCAGCGTGTCGATCGGCACGTGGCTGTAGTTGCCGCCGCTCAGCACGACCATTCGGCCCGCTTCGTTGCGCGCCAGCAGCTGGACCGCCAGGGCGCCGAACGAGAGGCCGACCATCCGGTCCATGGCATCGGGTTCGCCGGCGCGCATCAGGTAGGCGAGTTCCTGGACCACCGTGCCGGTGCCGAGCCGCCGCTTGACCTGGAGGGCCAGACGCCGGCTGACGCTGACCTCCTCGCGATCGCTGCCGGGCAGGGAGCGATCGGCCGCGGCATGATCCTGCTCGCCCGCGATGGTCGCCCCTTCGGAAATAACGCACATGGCGTAGCTGGACCCGCTGTCCACCTTGTCGCGGGCGAGCAACGGCAGCAGGACGTCGAGATCGGCCGGCACTTCGGAGATTACCGTGCGGTCAACCTGGGCGAGGAAGCCCGCCAGCAGCGCCGTTTCGCCGCTGCGGCGGCCGAACAGTTCGACGATGCCGATCCGTTCGTGGCTGCCCACGGTGGTCCGGAGCGAGTTGATCGCCTCGACCGAGCGGCTGACGGCGGTCGAGAAGCCGATCGCATAGTCGGTGCCGAAGACGTCGTTGTCCATGGTCTTGGGGACGGACACGACCGGGAAGCCTTGCCGGGCCAGGTGGGCCGAGAAGCGCAGGGTGCCGTCGCCGCCAAGGGTGATCAGCGCATCCACGCCGAGGCGCTCGAGCACGTTCAGGACGTGGGTGGTCCTGTCGCCCTGGGCATGGGTGCGCGGGTCGGCGCGGGAGGTATGCAGGATCGTTCCGCCGGTTCGGTCGATGCCGCGCACGGACTCTCGGGTCAGCGGAAGCGTGTTGCGGGCAAGGCTGTCGGGGTCGTCCGGATCGACCTCCAGCACGCCTTCCCAGCCGCGACGGAGGCCAATGACGTCCCACCCGAGGTCCGTCGCGGAGAGGGTGATAGAGCGGATACACGGATTGAGGCCTGGCACGTCGCCACCCCCGGTCAATACTGCCAGTCTCACCGCGTCTCGCTCCCCCATTTCGGCCGGCTAAAGCAGTTGCAGCATGCCAATGGCAAGCACCACCATCATGAGGTTCGCCAAGCCGCTCCCGAGCGCCACCTGCGGGCCGACCTCCAACAAAGTGCGCAGTCGAACGCCGAAACCGAGTGCTGCCATGGCGACGACCGCCAGGTAGTTGGACAAGGTGCCGAGCCAGTAAGCGGCACCGTCGCCAAGCAGTCCCGTCCAGCGGCAAGCCGCGAGGAGGAGGAAGGCGACGATGAACCACGGCAGGAACAATGTCGGTCGGGAGCGGGTGCCAGGCGGCTGCCGGTCAGCCCGCTCGAACCTCGGGGCAAGCAGCGACGAGAGCAGCGTCAAGGGTCCCAGCATCAAGACCCGCGCAAGCTTGACGAACGTTGCCAAGGTAACGGTCGCGGCTCCGAACGGGGCCGCAGCGGCGATCACCTGTGGCACGGCATAGACGGTAAGCCCGGTCAGCAGCGCATAGCGCGGCAGCGCCAGGCCGAAGACGTAGACGGCAATTGGGAGCAGCAGCACGGTGATCACCCCGAGCAGCGCGGTTAGGGAGATGGCAGCCGCGATCTCATCCTCGTCGGCGCCAATGATCGGTGCGACGGCCGCGATCGCGCTGTTGCCGCAAATGGCGTTGCCGGCGGCGATCAGCATTGCCAGGCGCGGGCCGAGGCCCAGGACGCGGCACAGGATGAACGCCCCGGCCAGCGCTACCACGACCATGGCTGCGATCAGCAGCACCGCGGTGACGCCGAGGCTGTGCAGCGCGGCCAGGCTGAGCGTGGCCCCAAGCAACGCAACCGCAATGTCCAGCACCGTCTTGGCACTGAAGCGGATGCCGGGCACGGTCATCCGCGGTAATGTGACGGTGTTGCCGACCACCATGCCGAGCAGGATGGCCAGGACGAGCGGCTCCAGCCAGGCGCGGCCGAACAGCGCCGTCTCCCCTGCCCCGGCAAGCTCGGCAACGGCGCCCACCACGAGGCAGAGGAGAATGCCCGGGACGAGTTGGCCAGCGGCCTTCGGTCCGGTCCGCCTGGCGGCCGGAGCCGACCCGCTCACTCGGTGCCCGCCAGCAGCCGGTTCCAACCCTCCAGGCGATGGGTGCGGGCGGCTTCGTTGGTGCGCGGTTCGAAGCTCTGGGTCGGGGGCAGCATGGCCGACGCGGCCGCCGCCAGATCCGGGTGCAGCCCCGCTCCGACCGCCGCCAGCATCGCCGCCCCGCGGGCGGTGGTCTCGACATCGGCCGGCCGGCGCACCGTCAGGCCGAGCATGTCCGCGAGGTCCTGCGCCAGCCAGTCGTTGGCGCTCATGCCGCCATCGATGCGCAGCTCCGCCCAGGGCGCGCCCGCTCCGGCGAAGGCCGCGGCGAGATCGACATTCTGGTGGCTGACTGCCTCGAGCGCGGCGCGAATCACATGGGCGCGGCCGGTCGAGAAGGATAACCCGGCGATCACCGCCGTCGCATGGGGCCGCCAGTAAGGGGCGCCGAGGCCAGAGAGCGCTGGCAGCAGGAACACGCCGCCATTGTCGGCAGCCGACCGCGCGAGTTGCTCGCTTTCGCCCGCCGACAGCAGCATCTTGAGGTCGTCGCGCAGCCACTTGATGAGGCTGCCGGCGACGAAAATGGAGCCTTCCAGCGCATAGTGACGGAGGCCGCCGATGTCGCTCAAGACAGTGCCGAGCAGTCGTCCGGGGTTCTCCGGCTTGCGCGGGCCGAGGTTGGTGAGGACGAAAGCACCGGTACCGAGCGTCAGCTTGGTCTGCCCTTCGCTCAGGCAGGCCTGACCGATGGTGGCGGACTGCTGGTCGCCGACCAGGGCGGTGATCGGAATTCGCCCGCCGAACCATTCGGGATCGGTCTTGCCAATGGGATCGGCATTGCCGACGATCGCTGGCAGCGCCGACGAGGGCACCCCCAAGAGATTCGCCAGGCCCGCATCCCATGCACGCCCGTCCAGCGGCATGAGCAGGGTTCGGCTGGCGTTGGTCGCATCGGTGACATGCGCGCCGCCCGTCAGCTTCCAGGTCAGCCAGCTCTCGACCGTGCCAAAGGCCAGAGCGTCGCCCACGCTCCGCACCTCTTCCTGTTGCAGCAGCCAGGCCATCTTGGTGCCCGAGAAATAAGGATCGAGCCGCAGCCCGGTGCGGCGTTGCACCTCCGCCTCGTGGCCGGCGGCGCGCAGCTCGTCGCAGCGGTCGGCGGTGCGGCGGTCCTGCCAGACGATGGCGCGGTGCAACGGCTGGCCGGTGCGGCGATCCCAGGCGACCACTGTCTCACGCTGGTTGGTGATGCCGATGGCCGCGATCCGCTCCGGTCCGCCTGCTGTCGCGACCATCTCGCGCCCGCAGGCGAGCGTCGCGGCCCAGATCTCGTCCGCGTCATGCTCGACCAGACCCGGTGCGGGGTAATGCTGGGTCAGCGGCCGACTGCTTGAGCCGTGAACCTCGCCGTCCAATCCGTAAAGGACAGCGCGGGTCGAGCTGGTGCCTTCGTCAAGCACCAGGAGCAGGCGGTCGTCGGTCACTTGTCCCCTTGCCCCCGCACCCACTCGGCGATGTCGATCATTGGAATGCCCTGCTCGGCGGCCCAGTCGGTCAGCTCGCCGATCCGCGCCATGGAGCCGTCCTCGCGCAGCATGGCGCACAGCACCACGCCTTCGCCCAGCCCACAGGAGCGGACGATCTCCAGTCCCGCCTCGAGCGTGGACAGGCGCACGGCTGGGCCCGCGGGATTGGCGATCAGCGGAAATACGTGGCCCGGCGAGACCAGGTCGTCCGGCCCGTGCGCGGGATCAACCGCGATCCGGATGGTAGTCGCGCGATCAGCCGCGCTGATACCGGTGGTCACGCCTTCCTTGGCCTCGATCGACTGGCCGAACGGGCGTCCGCTGGTACCATGGCCGTCGCGCTGCTGCGGCTCGATCCCGAGCGCGGCCGCCCGCCCGGCACTTAGGCCGAGGCAGATCAGTCCGCGGCCATTGCGGGCCATGAAGGCGATCGCTTCCGGGGTGATGCGGCTAGCCGCGGCCGCCAGGTCAAGGTCGCCGCCGCGCAGTTCGTCACCGGCCAAGATTACCAGCCCACCGCTGGTCAGATGATCGGCCAATTGGGTCATGCCAGCCGGCCCGCGGCCTGCGCCACCTGCCGCCCGACCAGCTCCAGTTGACCCTGAATTGTTGGATCGAGGCACGCGCCGCTCTCGTGAAAGCTGTCCGGACCGACCTTCAGCGCAGCCCCGAACGGCGTGGGCCAGCCGCGCAGGGCATGGGCGATGGTACGCATCGTCGTCATGCCGCTATTAGCCGCCTGGTGACCGAAGGCGGTGACGATAAGGCCGACCGGTCGTCCCTCTAGGTACGGCCGCTTGTCACCGGCCAACTCCTCTAGATAGTCGATCGCATTCTTGACCATGCCCGACACGGTGCCGTGGTAACCTGGGCTCGCCAGCAGCACTCCGTCGCTGCCCCGCACCGCTTCGATCAGGTCAGCCCCCTGCTCCGCGGTCCAGTCGGGCCCGCGATAGTGCGGCAGTCGGGCCATGTAGGCGCCGTCAAAGGTGACCACCTCGGCCCCCTCGTCATTCGCGGCCGCGGCCGCAATCGCGAGCGCACGTTCGGTACTGCTGCCGGGCTTGATCGTGCCTCCGATCGCGACGATGCGGCGAGTCATGCTGCTTGCTCCTTGAGATCGGCGGCGAGCCGGCGGCGGCCGTCGGCATCCAGCACCAGCCCGAGCTTGGACCGGCGCCACAGGATGTCGTCGCTCGACGCCGCCCATTCGTGGCCCACCATATAGTCCACTTCGGCCGGGGACAGTCCCGCGCCATAATGGCCGCCGAGGTCGGCCCAGCTGCGTGCACCGGCGAGCCACGACCGCGCGTCGGTCCCGTAGGCCTTGCCGATGCGGGCGGCGTCAGTGGCGGAAAGGAATTGGTAGTCGCGGGCCAGCGCGGCGATCAGATCCTTGAGGCCTTCTACAGGAAAGTCGCCGCCGGGGAGCCGTGCATCGCCGGTCCAGGCTCGCGCGGAGATAGCTGGCACGCGACTGGCGAGCAGGTCGACCGCTTTCTCCGACAGCTGACGATAGGAGGTGATCTTGCCGCCGAACACGTTCAGCAGCGGTGCGCCCGCTTCCGCCGGACTGAGGTCGAGGCGATAGCCGCGAGTTGCCGCCTCCGGCTTGCCGGACCCTTCCGCCACCAGCGCGCGGACGCCGCTGAAGGTCCATACCACGTCGCTACGTTGCAGGCTGCGGCGAAAGTAGAGGTTGGGGCCCTCGAGCAGGTAGCGGATCTCCTCCTCGCTGGCGCGTGGCGGGATGTCGGCGGACGGATGGTCGACGTCGGTGGTGCCGATCAGGGTGAAGCGGCCCTCGTACGGTAGGGCGAAGAAGATGCGGCCGTCGCCGAGTTGGAAGAAGTAGGCATACGGATGCTCGAACAGCGCTGGCACTACGATGTGCGATCCGCGCACGAGGCGCACGGTGGGCGGCGGCCCCGCGTGGCCGGAACGCTCGATGATGCTCGCCACGCCCGGGCCCGCCGCATTCACCACGGAGCTAGCTTGGAAGTCCCGCGCGCCCGCGGACAGCCGCCAGCCCTTCCCGACCCGCTCGGCCCGCGTCAGTTCGTGGCGCGGCAGGATCGTCGCGCCGCGCTCAGCCGCACCGCGCGCGTTCAGCACCACCAGCCGGCTGTCGTCGCACCAGCCATCGCTATACTCGAAGGCTCGCCCATGACCGTCCCGCAGTGCGGCGCCCGCGGGATGATCGGACAAGCGCACCGTGCGCGTCGGCGGCAGCAGCTTGCGCGCGCCCAGGTGATCGTAGAGGAATAGCCCGGCGCGGATCATCCACGCCGGACGCTGCGTCTGGCTCAACGGCAGAACGAAGCGCAGCGGCTGGATGCAATGCGGCGCCATCCGCCACAATCGCTC
>Ga0210040_10008066_pt1 | contig 12575 bp, 6 predicted proteins | sample CryGeyCG12114_NA_FD_185462 | JGI IMG/M metagenome (GOLD analysis project Ga0210040, IMG submission 185462) | Groundwater microbial communities from aquifer - Crystal Geyser CG19_WC_8/21/14_NA (SPAdes) (version 2) | ecosystem: Environmental > Aquatic > Deep subsurface > Groundwater | place: USA... | reverse complement strand
CATTACTTAAATGAAAGATTTTACCAGATTTTGGTGCACACAGATTGCCTAGGAGTGGTTCCGTTGTCTATTGTCCGTCCACCTCCACATTTGATGAGCAAACTAATGAAGAAAAAACTGATTAAGCGTACAATTCTTGTTAATTAGTGATAAACTAACCTTGTTAACTAACTGTAGGCACACGTTTAAATGGGATCTTGCTAACTAGCTGTAAACGCACTGTTTAGCTAATTCCTCGTGGGTTTTAGAAGAAGTAATTGAATCCTGATTTTTTCACCCTTTCTCGTTCAAATTTTGCTTCAGGTGCAGGTAGGTAAGTGAAGTTAGTGAAATGGTTTGTTAGAGTTTACATTTTTGTAGGTAATTAAGTTTTGTAATGGCCATTTTTTGGTTTCCTCAAAAGGATTAATATTTCTTCTCCTTCGCATTGTACATAGGTTTCCGACCCTAATGCACTTTGTGATTGACATACGATATTTATTAATTGTTCTTACCGGCAAGGAAAAGAAAGAAAAGCCGCAGCATTGGAAACCGTTAATGGACCGATTCAGAAAAATTACTTTTGGGGGCGGACTAAAAAGGTAATAGAGTCAATGGGAGACGCACACTTTTAGATCTTCATTTCGCAATTTGAAAAACTTAAAATTTTACAGTCAATTCCTATATTGTATAATTCTTGACATCTTAAATTACTCCTATTGCATTAACGGAATAGAGTAACGATGAATCATTGTTAGTATGTCCACTCCAACTAACAGAGCAAACAAGAAAACTACGTGTATCTTTGCAATGAAGGTAACAAATATAATTGAAAATATTGTTTGCATTAGTTAGACTAGTCTAGTCCTATAAATTGTAGAACACAGATCTCTGCTGGAGATCGACATTCTTGTTTACTTAAGAAAACACACCATTTAAAGCAAGCATTCATTTTCTAAGTGCACTGAAACCAGCCACTGGTTTTTTTTCAGAGTGGAACAATCATATAATAATCTTTGGTGGACCATCCAGCCAAGTGACTTAAGAGTCTCAGCGTGAAAGCAGTTAAATATTTATTTATGTGTTGTCCTGCTGCATAAAATTAAGATGTAGGAGCTTCGAGCTTAGTTAGTGATTCTAGCAAGACAATAGATAAAGCTATTTCATGCGGATAAAGTGGTGCTGCCACTTTGAATTAAAAGTAGCAAGACTGTCTTGAAAACAAATCCTTGGATTATTATTATGAAGGACAATCAGTCGGTCTCTTTACACTCAATTATTTACATAATTTAGATGTCAACTGAGCATTGACTGGTGGCTTAGGATTATCCCTATAATGCCTTTCTTATTAACTTGTCTGCATCTAAACACCGCTCTTTATTTTCATTGTTAGTTTAACTTTGTTTGTTCAAGTCATTCTCCCATTGTTATTGCCAAACAATAAAAGCAATGTCGTTTGTAGAACTGGAACTATTGCAAACGAATTTTTCACATTATGAAGTCCAGGTTTTCGTGTACATGTTTTTACGTTTGTCACCGAACAAGAAAACAAAAATTTTTTATATACAACAAAACTTTAGTTAGTTTGAGGCGGAGCTAGTCTCAAGTGCAAAAGGTGTTTTCAAAGCAGGAAGCGGAAACACGTGCACAAGATTACAAACTTTTCAGCTCCAGCCCAGAAGAAACCACCTAATAAGCTAAACCCGTTGTACTAGTTGTACACTTGTGGATCTTCTTTAGATAGCTTATGAATATTAGCCAATGAAAAAGTTAGTACTAGTACCTTATGTATGGTTAGTTTACAAAATCAACCCAGCAATAATTACACAGAGTGACGGTGATTGCTTATGACGCTTCCACCTGCATCATATTATTTGTTGTTACCTTTTATTGTGAACGGAACTTATTATACAACAAATAAGGCTAGGATAGTAAAAATATCAACAGCTTGTCTCCGCACAATGTTAAAGCCACATAAGGTTGAACCGGTAAAGGTTGTCGTGAAATAAAAATCTCTGAACTTCCTACATTCACAGATTCTCGTTCACTGTTCAGCTACTGACATCAGGAAGTTAACTGAACCGTTCTCATGAGGTTTGACACTCTTTTTGGGCCTCGAAATTTCCATTACATGGCAAAGAAAATATTTCACAATTGGTACCATCTATGTAATGTAGTACCATCTATGAAAATGTGTGGAAACCAAAGTTGTTAGTGACGTTGAGTGTGTAGTATATTTTTTATGTATGGTGAGAGATGAGATGAGAATCTAATGCTCAATGGATTCTGTATTGACTACCATTAGCTGTAGTTACTAGCTTTTCCTATCTTTTTATGAACGGAGATAGAACACACTTCAAAAACGGTTTCATTCAAGTTAGTTTTGTATGCTCTCCTACGTACACCAACCATATGGCGATAAGTGGTCCTTGTACGGTCGGATCGACTCATTTACAGATCCTTCTTTCATACATTACTTGAGTATTTGATAATAGTGAAGTGACTTCACTTCCTGTCCCTGAAAACACAGACTTTTTGCTAAAAATGCGCTGTAAAACTAATCTAGTACAAAGTTGACAAAAAAACACTTTTTCTTGGTTGCGTATCTGGGTTTTACATTGAAGTTACCCGTAAGTGCAAGTGAATGCAAACATGAAATGAATTGGATTATTGAATCCGAACGACAACACGAGAGATGAATCTTTAATGAATGACTTAAAGTGGCTAACGTCGGAAGCTAGGTAACTAAAAGCTTAAAAAATCCGGATTATAAAAAAAAGAACAAGCAAGTTCGATTAAGCATGAAAACAGTAGATTGTTCACCCGAATAAAAATGTACAAGATTCATTAGTCACGCATGTTTTTATTCCGAACAAAAAAACCTGAATAAATGACTACTTAAGCTGGAAGTTAAACGAAGATGAGTGAATGATTCTATATGTTATAGAATTTCTATAAACTGGCCAAGTTTGGAAGAATGAAAATCTTAATGAATACTAATGATCAAGGATGAATTTGAGAGTGAACTTTGCTTGTCATTCTTTGATACTGATCTTGGCCTGCGCGAAGGTAATAATTAAATCCTTTTTGTGTTGTCTGGCGATGAAAGTGAAAATTATCGTCTCACTCTGGAATACTAAATTCAACTGGTCTCATTTGTAAAACCAGTTTGAATAATCGTCATAATAATAATGGCATTTCACTACAATCAAGGCTGCCCTTTGCTGTACACAGCAAATCAATACAGAGCAACTTGTATACCAAATTAAGCCCTGAACATGAACAGTATTCAGTTGAAACTAACATTGTTTTTGTATTCATTGAATGTGAACATGTCTGTTATTATTAATAGAAACATGAATATCTGAGGAAAAGAGAGAGAAAAAATGTAGAAAGGGTGAGAGTGATTTTTTCATCCCTTTGAGATTGTAGCATAGTGAAAACAAATGTAGAAAAAAAGGACCCAAGTTCAACACTTGTACTTGTAAATCGACCGCAAAGGGAAATAATTAGTTTAAGTAAGTTAGTAGAAATATATGCATTTAATGCATACACTGTTTTCAATTCACTCACTCTGTGCTTTTGTTTTGATCTATTCAATAATCTGGATATGATGATGGGATTAAGGTTTCACTTTCTATACAGCCAGTGGCCAGCTATATCTTTTCCTTTTGGTTAAAAAGTGAAACCAAACCACTACTGTGATAATTTACTGGGAACCTGGCTCAATTTGGGTACACGTAATGATGGACTGGACCGGATTTGATAAAAATGCAGGAAGCTCATTAAGAATGAGGAGACCATAACCTAGGTTTGAATCTTTTCTCGAATAATGATCATTATCGTGATGGTTTGGTTAGTCCTAAAGATTACGCGCAGTAAGTAATGATTCATTCCATATGTTTGATGCGGGTATTGTGATTCCAGGTAAAAATTACATCTTAGTTGCCCCTATACAATAATATTTAAAAATATTTAGACACAACACAAAAGTCCCTGATGAATGGATTATACCTTGTGCATGTAATATGAAAATGAGACTGTAGCACGCAGAGTCATGCATCTTTGAATAAAATACTTTTTCCATCCTACAATCACAAATTTTTATCAACCCATAAAAAGGAATCCAACGATACACACATAGTTTTATCATCTGGGTAGTTAATGACTGAATATAATTGTAAAAATGGTGAATGGGATGAAAATAATGATGATGATAATAATTACTATCCACTTGGGTATTATTTTTCAGAAAAAAAGGAGAGCTAATCGTGCGGCAATAATAAATGCATCTAGAACTAGACAACTTAAAACTTGTGCCCATACTAGCCTCGTACATACATAATTTAAGTCATATTTTTTCTCCCAAAAAATTAAGATTCGGAACATGCACACAGTAGCTTATATTAAAAGTTATAGGGTTAATTCCTTATATTTACGTACGCACTTGTTTGATACAAAATGTACAAATGCATTCATTATGCAGCTATACAGTACAGAGCTGCATTACAAATGTGAATGAAAAATGCGTGTCCAGAGTTGATCCCACGGTGGTCTTGTCCATTTCATATTCAGTTCATAGTAGAGACTAACTAACTAACGAGATCTAGTGACTAATTATATAAAGGTTCTACTAGAGCACACAAATTAAGAGTAACTGCAAGATTTATGAGGTTTTTCGATCTCGTCCATACATTAATTCATATTACCATAGGTTATTACGCACACTTTGCTAGTGACTGATGCATAAGTAGTCATTTAAGGGAAATTATAAAACGTGAAGGGGGAATGTTAAATTTTAAATATGCAGGGAACCCAGTCATTATAATATTAATTATGTTAAGTTTACCAATAGTGTATGGTAACTAAGCTAGCTTTCCGGGTTTTAATAAATGCTCCGATCAGCATTAGAAACAGTAAACTGTATGGTTAGTTAACCGAGTGTACAATTATTTTTATCAATTTAGCCTTATTTAGGAAGCAGAAAATGATTCATGAGCACATTTTAATAACAAGCTTCTAGTTACAACGGCCCAGTTTCACTTAAACTGTCCAATTAGAGGTGGTAGTTCATTTCGTTTAAAAATGAGGATTTTTAGGGGATAGATTTTTCTCTTCACTTTTTTCACCATGCTTGTAGATTTTTCTTGTCACCATTAGGAGACTGGGAATTGCTTTTAAAGCACAAAACCAATAAAAACTGTCTCACTTCCCTTGTTAAAATATTTGTCACTTGTAGTCACCTAACCCTTTGCTCATTAGCCGCATTACAAACGTCACTGAAAGTGTATCGGTTGTAGTTCAGTAGTGTACCATTCTACTGTCCCCTTACAATTATATTTAATCTCTTTTTAAAAAACTTTAGAAGATTCAGCTAAGCAGACACTTTTCGATCAACCTATTATGATGTAACAGTTAGATATGATGCATTACTTCACTTTGAAAAGTAAATTAAGTTTGGCGCCAAATATACTCCAATTGTCACAAAACGCACAAACGTAGTTTTAGATTCCAAACAAAGGTATAGTGAATAAGAAACCCCGCAAACTTTAAACAAATAATAAAAAATCATTAAAATTGTGTTCCAGAGTAGAAAAGTTTTTAAATAATTTTTTAAGGTGCCATTGAAAACTACTAACTAACAAACTTATAACTCGATAGCCATCATCGATTCCGAAATAGGTGGCTTTTTGACCCTTATCTTAATTGGTTGAGTGACAGGTCATAACGTTGACAAGAGTCGGACTGGAGTTGAGACAAAAGTGTCCCTTTTTATCATCACGAGAAAAAGGCCACCACATTGGGACCCACTACAAAGAACTAACTAGCTAACTAACAAGCTAATGTGTCATTAGCACAGCAGTCCAAGATAAATATATATAGGACCCTTGGACTTCATATCTCGTCCTATCTAATCGAATTCGTATCAAAACGAGGCCAAAGTTGGACCACCTAAGAGACGAAAAAAACTTTTAATACATTCAACTAGGATTAAAATGGTCCGCTTGATTAGACCAAATAAAAATAATATAATAACTGTGTTTTTTTCTCATTCGATTATTGGTGTGCTAATGTTTTATCCTTGTTATGTGTGAGTGAGCCACTTGATCATATGATGATTACTTTTTCTATCGGTGTGCGTGCTCCGAATAAAGTTATAGTTGTTAGTTAGTTAGTTGAAGGATTTTGAATTATTCACCATTATTAATAACGTTCACGAGAAAAAAGTATATTGAGGCAATTTAGTTGAGAGGAGAGGTGCAATTAATTATTATTTTTTGAGCCATGCCAGCCTCCTTTTGAAACAACAAGGGGTCATGTAGTACAAACAAACAGAGATGGCTGCCAGCAATAAACTTTATTAATCTACCTGTGTGTGGGGTCGTCCGACTTTTACTTTCAGCATCATCATAATAATCATGGCAAAGGCATTTTCATTGGGAAAACACGGTGAAGTTCACTTGTGGATCCAACTAAAGTGTTGGCCAGGAAAAGCTGATACGATCTGTGTGTCTATCTATACAACTATTGCAGTCGAGTCGAGAGCCATTAAAAAGTACCATACTTTAAGTTGCTTCTGTTTAGCCGCGTTTATAGATAGAATTCACGTGCTATAGTTAGTTAGTTAGTCATAACGTGCCGTTTACTTTTTGTCTACCAACCAAGCCTATATCCTAATCTTAAGGACACAATTAAAACGGTCTCTGACGAGTTTGCCTCTGAATTACGTAGCGAAGGACTGCTATAACTAGCCATTAACATTTGGGATATCTTCAAAGCCGACTCGCCGACCCAAATCAAACCGTATAAATATTTTTTGTCTAGTTTTTGCTTAATCGTTTACTTTTTCTCGATAATACCCAAAAAAGGTATAAGGTTGTTTACGTTTTTAAATGAAAAGGAAAACTGTGTACACAAGACTCACTTTCGATACGTAAAGTACAATTTATTATTGATGATGATGCAGTTAGTTTGTGAATGACGTGTGCAAAGCATGCATTATTACCAAATTACTTTTTTCGGTCCAGAAAACAACAACTGTCTAACTAAGTAAGCATTATGGCTTGTTGACTGTTGATTTTTTTCACAGCCATTGTTGTACCGCTTAAGAAAGCATACAGACTACTAACACGGGGGTAAACAACCTTCATGGATTTTAAAATCCATTCGTTCCAACATGGTAGATCCTTAGTTAGTTAGTTAGTTAGCAACTCTAAAAAATCCTTTGCTGGCTCCGAAGCAAACACAACCTACACAAATATAGCGTTAGTTAGTTAGTTAATGCATTGTTTGGATTATATTGTTTCATCCAAAGGATTAAAATAATACAAACTGGAGGAAAAATTACAAACCATATAACAAACAAAGTTTAATTTCGTTTTGTACACCTTGTACAATGTACCATGTGTTACTCATTGTTTTCCCTTTCAAAGGATCACGAAAACCCACTAACGGAACTTTAATTCAAACGGGGTACAAATTACCTCCCTATGTAACATAAAACTTTGAAACTCATAAATCTACTCGAGTCAAGCTCATCCTTTTCCTATGCAAATATGAATATGTGATTAAGCCTTGTACACATGTTTTCTCCTTGTTTTACACGATGAACTCACCTCAGCGTGTGTGTGGCATGTGAGATAGGTCAGGTCAGGTTTAGTTAGTCAGTTAGTATTGAACCCTATGGGAATGTCGAAAAGTAGCGGTTCACTTTTGGAAGTTTTTTTTTGCTTCCGTTACCTTTACGAAAGGATTTATTATCGAAATTTGACACTCACTAGTCCATCGTTCAATAAGTGAGCTGAACATCCCTTGACTTTTGCAAGTAAGTAACCAACTAACTAAACTAATGCTACGTAAACGGTAAAGAGAATCTAATCCTTTGTTTTTGTTTCACATTCTCTACCCTTTTAGGTTAGTAAAACGGAGATGAATCTGCCACACCTAACCAGAAAAAACTATCTGATTTCATAAACCCCTGGATAAGGAGTTACCTGGTTTGGTGGTCCACGGATAAACTTCTTGGGAATGAGTGATTTTATGTCCCATCATGACAAATGAAACTTTCGTTTTTTCACCGTTACCACTGGTCCAAATACTTATAACTTTTCGAACAAATTGGCCAACAAGCTGTTTTAATCTGACATGTTATGAACGAGTTGGTTAGTGAGTTTGAAAAATAATATATTACAGCTAGCTAGCATGGTGGTAACCTTTAATCTTATGTGGCGATTTAACACCTTAGCCGACCTACCTCACGTAATAACGTATTATCAAAGGCTGGTTGTGAAACCTTCCATGGAAATCTAATGAGCATAAAATGCTGGACCTCGTTCCACTTGGTTAATTTTCTTCCTTAATCTAATTTTGAAAGTTTTTTTTATCCATTTCGTCATTATTAATGCTGCTGCTACTAACTTAATGATAGGGATTCTCTTATTGGTATACAGCCATGTAGTGAGTGAGTGAAGATAAGTTTGTCTGACGCCTAGATTTTCTGGAAAGGCTCTAATTATTTTTTAATAATAGTCAAAGGAAGCAGTTCAATAGTGAGTGACTAAAAATGAATGTTTTTTCCAAGTTCATCACTACGAGGCACAAGATAAAAGTATGCTGTGTAATGTTGTGAATATTAAAAAGTCGTTAAGAATACAAAGTGTGGAGTAAAAAACGTTTAATAATCATAATGGGTCAGTGGGTGCTCGCATAAGACAAAAAACTTACACAGTAGTAGTAGTTGTTGGTAATCAGTCAGTCAATCAGTTGATTTTTCCTATCCAAGCCGTTAATCATTGGTGGATAATAGTGACAGTATGGAAAACAGGTGAACTACAGGCTTTTCTTGTTAATAAAAGAAAGGAGCATATAAAACTGTATAGGTTAAGTTGGCTGGTTCGTCAATCAAATGAACTTTCCAAGATAGTGGAACGTGATAAGATTAACATTTTCTTGTTTCATCAAAAGGTATAATGTTATGGAAGGGAGCTAACTATAGCCATAATATGCTCAAAATTAAAGTGGAAGTATATTAGTGTCAAGTTATTTGGCGTTGGTTGTAATTTCCTGGTAAACTTGCTAACAAAATTCAACCAATGGCCATTTAACCAAAATAGAAAACTCACTATAATGCAAGTCCATTTTTATTTCGGATATAGAGTAACTATGTTTGAGGTATTTTGAGGAAATGAATGCAATAAAAAATGAAGGGTGAAAATGAAAGTTGTTACCTTCTTCTTAAAGGATAGCTACTGACTGCCTGATTGTGTATGTAGTACGCCTTAAGCATTATGGCTTAACTTTATTACACTAAAATTATTCGGTGATCGTAACAAGGAACAATTATTATTTTTATTCCCAACTTGGTGTCTGTAATAAGGAAATAGGCAGGTGTTGGTTGACTGGTTGGTTACTACAATTGATTTTTTATTACTTATTTCCACGGTAGTTTCCATTTTTCTAAAAAATATACAACATTTGTGCATATCCCAAGTGTAATAAAGTTACTAGTAAGCTACAGTACATTAAAAATGCATACAAAAACGTAAAAACTAATGATCCCCATTCCATCATTACGAGTTCCTTAATCTTATGACTATACTACTAGCGATATCAACTATATAACCACATGGATTTGAATTCATCACTTTTTAAGAGCAGTTTAGTTAGTTAGACGCGACTTCATATCGTGTGTCAAAGCAGTTTAGTTCTCTAATCCCTGATAATTTTGCTAGCGTCTGAATCTCTTGCTCAAAAGCGGATATCAGAATTGACACATCAGATTCTTCCTGGAGTACTGCCTTGTCAGCCAAGATTGCTGCCCTCATCTGTCCAGCGTAGCTCATCAAACAAATGGATAGTCCTAAAGTGAAAGAAAAATCCGCATACACGCATTTGACTTGACACATAGACAATTAGAATCATTAACCAAGCCTTTTTCATAGAAAACTGAATAGCATATTGCATGAGCAATATCAAGTAGTGCGCGCCCCCTCTAGTTCAAAATTTGTTACTCTAGAAAATATAGACGCTACTGGACGCTACAACTAAAGGCATATAGCAGCAAACAAATGTAGATGGCTTACAAGTTGAATTTTTTTCCTTTGTGTTGCGATAAAGTAACAAATAGTCCATATTAAGGTTTCTTAACTTGGCGGACGGATAGTTAAACAGGTTTCAACAGAGAAATTGCAATAATTTAGTAATCAAACTCCGATATTCAAAACAAACAAAAAAATGAGTCGAACAAAAGACAAGGTACAAAACTAACCCTACTGATTTCACAATCACATTTTATCATTATGTGAAATCTCTCTAACATACAGAGTCAAAACTTATCCAATCGCAAGCAGACTTAACCGGCTTTTCCAGAGCATACCTGATTCAAGGTGAAAACAAAATCTAAAAACAATAATTTCTTACCCATTTTATTTTTAATAGGACTCCAGGCAACCACATCTACCAACTTGTGACCTCCAAAAAATGTGATATGTTCCTCGGCAGTGGGAACATTAGTAAGTACAATTGAAGCCGTGCAATACATGCGAACCATTCTATCGATTAGAAATCCGGGAAGCCTCCCAATCAACCGAGTGTACGTATAACCCATAATAATCTCAGCATTCACTGTAAATCGGTTGACCATTTGAGCCGCGTTTTTCAATCTTTCCAATGGTTCCGACAAATGCACGGGCATGGATGAAAATAAAGCGGACAATCGATTCTGCGGTTTGATATTCGGATACGGAAGCAATGCTGCAGTAGTCAACGCATATAAATCTTTCGGTATCGGTTTCCCCTTGATTGTTGCAAGTTTTCTCAGCGCAGCACTAACCGATGCAATAATCACCGCAGTAGAAGTCGTCCTATGATGTTCTTTGATTTTCCTCAAAACTTTCATATTCAAAGGACGGGACCACGACAGAAATTTGGAACCCATTAAACTCGCCCCACTGTAAAAACAATTGTCTTCCTTTCGATGAATGATTCTAAAGAACATGGGTGCCGACAAAATGACAGCCAGGAAATAACTAATCCACTTTTTCAAAAATGGCATCCTAACTGGCGCCATGGGATTCACAATCAATGGTCGTACGGGCCCATCGGCAAACACATTTCGCATTACTTGTACTGCCGATATGGAATCCATTATGGAATGGTGGAAATGGTAAATCAAAGCATAGTGAGTGTTTGAATTTCCTCTGGAGTCAGAATACTTGTATTTCGGTACAATTAAAATCTCCCATTGAGGTTTTTCTCCTTCAAGTAATGGATTCGATACTTTTTCTTGCATCAATTTGAAAACTTCTTTTTCAGTTTTCTCAGCAGTGTCATGTTCATTAAATAATTTCACATGATCAGCAATGGAGAATGACTTTGGTCGCTCCCAACAATAGTATCCAAATTTCCGTGCCACTCTTAGCTTCATGCGCCCATAAATATAATTCCCTTTAAGATCTTTTTTCTCAATCCATTGGTCCAAAAGCTTTTGGCGCAAAGAATTCAAATCGCATTCGCCTTGCAAGATATGTAAAGACGTAAAATTCCCTTGGTTCACTCCATCTTGTTGAGCCCAAAATGCATCCCTGCCTCGCATTAATCGAACTGTGCCTCGGAATCTGAGTCGAAGGTAAATGGACACTACAAATCGAATGAGCACGTTCACAACTCCCAAAGGTAAGAGCAGTGGAAGTAACAAAAGGAATGTAAAGTTTGATATAAATACGTCCAATATGTTTTCCAGGAGTCGCAGACTGGGCACATTTGCTTCTGATTCCATTGGTTCGTTTGCAAACTCGGGGTTTAGGTCGTTACTATTCAAATCGGAATTTGTTCGCGGTAGGGTTGTTGTGAGCGGATCTCTTCGAAAATTCCAGTATTCTTGGAGATGATCAAGATTTAACATTGGCCTCCGACGTTGTGGTGGTAGCTCTTCCATCGTATGCAAAAATATGACCGATCAGCAAGCAGTTGATCTATGCAAAATGATATGATTTACTGTGAAAATATTAGCTTAACAAACTTCGCTTTTAGTCTATTATCTACGGACGGGCTACTGAGCGAGAATGAGACAAATTCGTTCAATTAATATGAGAATTAGAGAATAATGTGACTGACTTACTCTACTCATACGGTTGTTTAGTGTAGAACGCCATTTGTTCTTAGCAGCGGAAAGAAGATGGGTAAGAAGAAGTGTGCTCGTAAACTAACTCGTAACGTGTTCAGGAAACGATTGAGCCATACATGAAACCGGCTGAAGGTTAAAAATGCAACAGGACTCATGGGAGAATTAAATAGTGGCACTACACGAGTAATATAAATGGAAAATATAGCAGGCAGAAGGGACTTGAAATGATGAACTAGTTTGGACTTTTGAACTGATCATGTGGGAGAATCGAAACTTCACGTGAAGTTCCCACTGCCGTTGACGTCATTTTTGCATGGTAACAAACTTGGATGAAGAGCCAGTTCAATTCTATCAAAAAAATTGGCGTCTGTTTTATCATAGGGTATTGAGAATTTTAATTTTTTTAACAATATTTAATCACAATAATCGATCGTTGCATGTGTGTTTGTGGAATATGAGAAATTCAAATAAA
>Ga0210040_10008065_pt1 | contig 12575 bp, 8 predicted proteins | sample CryGeyCG12114_NA_FD_185462 | JGI IMG/M metagenome (GOLD analysis project Ga0210040, IMG submission 185462) | Groundwater microbial communities from aquifer - Crystal Geyser CG19_WC_8/21/14_NA (SPAdes) (version 2) | ecosystem: Environmental > Aquatic > Deep subsurface > Groundwater | place: USA... | reverse complement strand
CCCCCTGCCTGAAGGACTTCCGCCAGGACACCACCGCCCGCGCCGCCGACAGCTACTGCGCGGGGTACACCCCGGGCACGGCCGAGCCCGCCGGGCTGATCATCGCCAAGATCGGCCTCTCCTGCGGGATCAGCCAGCGGGCGCTGCTGGTCATCCTGCAGAAGGAGCAGGGGCTGGTCACCAGCACCGGCGCCGGCAACCTCTACGCCTCCCGGTACCAGAAGGCCATGGGCTACGGCTGCCCGGACACCGCGGCCTGCGACGAGGCGTACTACGGCTTCCAGAACCAGGTCTACAGCGCGGCTCGCCAGTTCAAGCGGTACGCCGCGAGCCCGGCGTCCTTCGGCTACCGCGCCGGCCGGACCAGCAACATCCAGTGGAGCCCCAACGCGGCCTGCGGCTCGACCCCGGTCTACGTGCAGAACCAGGCAACGGCCGGGCTGTACATCTACACGCCGTACCAGCCCAACGCTGCAGCGCTGGGCGCCGGCTACGGCACCGGCGACGGCTGCTCCGCCTACGGGAACCGCAACTTCTGGCTGTACTTCACCGACTGGTTCGGCTCCACGCAGAGCACCATCGACGTGCTGCCGGAAGGCAACCTGGAGTCGGTCAGCTCCGCGGACGGTCAGTACACGGTCACCGGCTGGGCCTTCGACCGCACCGACGTGACCCAGAGCGTGGCCGCGCACGTCTACATCGACGGCACCTTCGCGATGGCGACCACGGCGGGCGGCACCCGACCCGACGTGGACGCCGTCTTCGGGGTCGGCAGCCAGCACGGCTACTCGGTCGCGGTCCCGACGTCCCTGGGCTCCCACGAGGTGTGCGTCTACCTGATCAACGTCGGCGGTGCGGTGAACCCGCAGCTCGGCTGTCGCGTGGTGGTCAACGTCGACGCGCACGTCCCCGTCGGCGCGCTGGACACCGCCTCCGGGGGCCCTGGAACGGTCACGGTGACCGGTTGGGCGTTCGATCCGGACTCGACGTCGGCAACCGTTCCGGTGCACGTGTACGCGGATGGTGCGGCGGTCGGCACGCTGGCGACCGGCGTGTCCCGCCCCGACGTCGCCGCTGCGTTCGGCGTCGCCCAGACCCAGGGGTTCAGCGCCTCGTTCCCGCTGCAGCCGGGGTCCCACCGGGTCTGTGTGTACGCCATCAACGTGGGCCCGGGCTCGGCCAACCCCGAGCTGGGCTGCCTGGGCCTCGTGGTGCCTGACCCGGCCCTCAACAACCCGGTCAGCGGGCTGGACACCCTGACGGGCATGGGCGGGACGATCCGGGGGAGCGGGTGGACGTTCGACCCGGACGCCCCGGTCGACCCGGTGACCGTGCACGTCTACGTGGACGGTGTGCACGTGCAGAGCGTCACGGCCAACGGCCCCCGGGCCGACCTGCAGCGGGACTTCCCCGGCCTCGGCCCCGACCACGGCTACTCCTGGCAGTACGAGCCGCGGTCCGCGGGTGCCCACACGGTGTGCATGTACGCGATCAACATGTCCTACGGCACCACCAACCCGACCATGGCCTGCCGGACCGTGACCACCGTGGGACCGGACCGGGCGAACCCGACCGGCGCCTTCGACGGGATCGAGGGAGGGGCGGGCACGCTCGCGGTCAACGGATGGGCGCTCGACCCGGACCGTCCCACGGACCCGGTCACGGTCCACGTCTACGTCGACGGCACCTTCGCTGCGGCGGTGAGCGCCGGCGGGTCCCGCCCCGACGTCGGTCGGGCCTACCCGGGGACGAGTGACTGGCATGGCTGGAACTGGAGCGGAACGGCCGCAGCCGGCCGGCACCAGGTCTGCACCTATGCCCTGAACCTCGGGCCCGGGACGACGAACCCGGCGCTGGGCTGCCGGACGGTCACCGTCGCCGACACTGCCGGCCGCAACCCACTGGGCCAGCTGGGCGTGGCGTCGGTGGCCGGCGGGGTCCTCGGGGTGGAGGGCTGGGCGTTCGACCCTGATGGGCCCGGGACCGCGGTCCACGTCTACATCGACGGCGCCTTCGCCGGAGTCGCCACCACGAACGTCGCCCGCCCCGACGTGACCCGGGCATACCCGGCCAGCGGCCCCACCCCGGGCTTCTCGTTCTCGACCGCGGTGGCTCCGGGAGCACACCAGGTCTGCGGCTTCGCAATCAACGTGGGACCGGGGACGACCAACCCCTCGATCGGCTGCACGACTGTCAACGGCTGACGCTGTCAACGGCTGACGGTGTCAACGGCTGACGGTGTCCCGGGATAGCCTCGGGACACCGTCAGCACAGAGGAGTGGTGCGTGTCCGTCTCGAAGTACGACATCGAGCTCGCCCCCGGCGAGGAACAGACCAGTCACGGACTGATGCAGGCGCTCGTGGGGGCGAACAAGCGCGTCCTCGACGTCGGCTGCTCCACCGGCTACCTGGCCAAGGCGCTCGGTGAGCGAGGCAACGTCGTCTCCGGGATCGAGTACGACCCCGCGTCGGCGGACAAGGCCCGCCCGTTGCTGGCACAACTGGTCGTCGGCGACCTCGAGGACGAGGGCATCTACGCCGCGTTCGCCGATGGCGCGTTCGACGTGGTCGTCTTCGGCGACGTCCTGGAGCACCTGCGTGATCCGCTGCCGGTGCTGCGGCGGGCCCGCCGGCTGCTGGCACCGGGTGGGAGCGTGGTCATCTCGGTACCGAACGTGGCGCACGGGGACGTCCGGCTCTCCCTGCTCGCCGGCCGGTTCGACTACCGGGACACCGGGCTGCTGGACCAGACGCACGTGCGGTTCTTCACCCGGACCAACCTGGACCGGTTCCTCCGCGAGGCGGGGTTCACCGCCGTCGACGTCCGCACCACCACCGCCCCGTTGTTCGGCACCGAACTGCAGCCGCGCCGGGAGGACTACCCGGCCGACGTCGTCGCCGCCCTGGAGGCCGACCCCGAGGCGCTGGTTTACCAGTTCGTGCTGCGAGCAGCCCCGGACGACGCCGTCCAGGCCGGGTCGGACGTCGCCTGGCGCCTGGTGGAGGTCGAGCAGGAGCTGACCCGGACCCGGCAGTCGCTCACCGGTGTCGAGGAGGAGCTGGCGGAGGCCCGGGCCGAGCTGGCCGAGGCCACGGCCGCAGCGGACCGGGCCGCCGCAGCGGTGGAAGCGGCGCAGGCCGCGCGGGAGGCAGCCGAGGAGGAGCTCCGACAGCTGTACAGCACCAGGACGATGCGTGCGCTGGACGTCCCGCGGCGGCTCTACGGCCGGCTGCGCAGTTGAGCGTCGTGCCGGCGGCCGAGCCCGCGGAACAGCTGCGCGGTACCGCCGGACCTGAGGACGGTCACGCCCGGCGACGGGTCCTCGTGGTGTGCGGGGACACCGTCTCCCGCGCGATGGCCGGTCCAGCGATCCGATCCTGGCAGATGGCGCTGCACCTGGCCGGAGAACACGACGTGCGGCTGGTGAGCACGAGCGCCTGCGACCGGCCGGGGGAGGGGTTCGCCGCCTCCTACAGCACCTGGGAGGGGCTGCGCGAGCACGTCGCCTGGGCCGACGTCGCGGTCGTCCAGGGCTACCTGCTCACCGCGGTGCCCTGGCTGGTCGACGAGGACGTCGTGCTCGTCTGCGACCTCTACGACCCGCTGCACCTGGAGCAGCTCGAGCAGGCCAAGGACGAGGAGCCGGACGAGTACCGCCGGATCGTCGCCGGCGCCGTCACGACGCTCAACGACCAGGTCGTGCGGGGCGACTTCTTCCTCTGCGCGAGCGAGCGCCAGCGCGACCTGTGGCTCGGCCAGCTGGGCGCCGCGGGGCGGCTGAACCCGGACAACTACGAGGCCGACCGCACGATGCGGCAGCTCATCGACATCGTCCCCTTCGGCCTGCCCGCGCAGCCGCCGGCCCGCACCGGCCCGGGCATCCGCGGTGTGGTGCCCGGCATCGGCGCCGGCGACCGGGTCATCATCTGGGCCGGTGGGGTCTACAACTGGTTCGACCCGGAGACCGTCGTCCGCGCGGTGGACCTGCTGCGCGCCGAGGTCCCCGACGTCCGGCTCTACTTCATGGGGATGAAGCACCCCAACCCCGACGTGCCGCGGATGCGGACGGCGACCCGGACCCAGGAGCTCAGCGATCGGCTGGGGCTCACCGGCACGCACGTGTTCTTCAACTCCGGCTGGGTCGACTACGACGAGCGGCAGAACCACCTGCTGGACGCCGACGTCGGCGTGACCACGCACTTCGAGCACATCGAGACGGCGTTCTCCTTCCGCACCCGGGTGCTGGACTACCTCTGGGCCGGTCTGCCGATCGTCAGCACGACCGGTGACCACTTCGGCGCCCTGGTCGAGCAGGCCGGGCTCGGCGCCGCGGTGCACGAGCAGGATGTCGAGGGGCTGCGGGCCGCGCTGGCCCGGCTGCTCACCGACGACACGGCGGCGGCCTCGGCACGGGCCGCGGTGGCCGCGGTGCGCGAGGAGTACAGCTGGCCGCGCGCCCTGGCGCCACTGCTCGCCTTCTGTCGGGACCCGCAGCAGGCCGCCGACCGCCGGGCGGGGGCGACCGCCGTCCAGCCGCCGGGCATGAGCGCGCCGGCCCGGCGCTGGACGCTGCGCCGGGACGTGCAGACGCTGCGGCTCTACGTCACCCAGGGCGGCGTGCGCGAGGTCGGCCGGCGGGTGACCGGCCGGGTCCGCCGGCTGACCGGCGGCGGTGCAGCCGGGCGCTGAGCGGGCACCGGACCGGGGCGCGCACTCGGCCCGGACTCACCCGGCGGCGCGCCGGTAGGCCTGCACGGTGGCGGCTGCGCAGCGGGCCCAGGTCGCTGCGGCGGCCCGGCTCCGGCCGCGGTCGCGGACAGCCGCGTCCGCCGGCGTCCGGGCGGCGGCCAGCAGCAGGGCGGCCAGCGCGTCGGCGTCGCGCGGCGGGAAGTAGCCGGGCACGTCTCCGCCGACCTCGCGGTGGGCCGCAATGTCGCTGGCGATCACCGGCGTGCCGGCGGCCATGGCCTCCAGCACGGGCAGCCCGAACCCCTCGTAGAGCGAGGGCATGACCACGGCGGTGGCCGCGGCGACCAGTCGCTGCAGCAGCTCGCGGGGCTGGTGGCCGCGGACGAGCACGCCGGGGGAGTCGACGTCCAGGGCGTCTCCCCAGCCGGGCGGGCCGACCAGCAGCAGCGGCGGCGTGTCCGGGTCGGCGGCGAGCGCTGCCCGGTGCGCGGCCAGCAGCGTGCGGAGGTCCTTGCGCGGCTGCCGGGCCCCGAGGAACAGCACGTACCGCTCGGGGAGCTGCAGGGCGGCCAGCTCCGCCGGGGAGAGCGGGGTCGCGGCGGTCCAGGAGGGGTCCACCCCCAACGGAGTGGCCACCACCCGGTCCGGGTCGACGCCGTAGCGCTCCCGCACCTCGGCGGCGACGCTGTGCGACGGCGTGAGGACGACGGCGGCCCGGCGGACGCCCCGGGGCACCAGCTCCCGGTAGCGGGCCACCTCGGGGGTGACCGTGTCCGGGAAGGTCTCGAAGCTGAGGTCGTGCACCGTGATGACGGTGCGCGCGCGCCGGGTCGGGGGAGCGACGAAGTTGGTGGCGTGGAAGACGTCGACGGCCCCGGTGAGCAGCTCGACCGGAGGCAGGTCGACCCGCTGCCACAGCCACTGCAGGCCCCGGGCGGGCATCGGCCGGTGCCGCCAGACGACGCCCGGCGGGAGGTCTTCCGGCGGCCGGCGGGCGCGCAGGGTGAACGGCGCGAGCACCAGGTCCGGACCCTCGGCCAGGGCGGCGATCGCGGCGGTGAGGTGGGCGACGTACTGCCCGACACCGGTGCGAGGGCCGAGCAGCGGGGTGGCGTCCAGGGCGACCCTCACCGGCCGACCCCCTGCGTGCCGCCGGGCCCCCAGGTCGCCAGCAGCGCGGTCCGGGATCCCGGGCTCCGCCGGCCGACCTCACGGCGCGCCCGCACGGTGGCGGGGAGCAGCCGCAGCACCTCCAGCGCCACGGCGGTCCGCAGGCCGAGGTCCTGCTGCCAGCCGGCGCCGGGCGGACGGCGGCTTCGGTGGCGCGCTGCGATGGAGCAGGTGACCAGCATGAACCGGACCAGCTGCAGCACGGCCACGCGCAGCGGGGCGCAGCGCAGCAGCACCAGCAGCCGGTTGCGCTCGTTGTACCGCGCGAACAGCCGGGAGCCCTGGTCGCTGCTGGCCGAGTGCCGGTGCCGGACCCGCGCGCCGGGCACGTAGACGATCTCGTGCCCGGCCAGCCGCAGCCGCCAGGACAGGTCGGTGTCCTCGTAGTAGAGGAACAGCTCGGCAGCCATCCCGCCGACCTCGCGCACCGGCGCGGTCCGCAGCAGTGCGGCGCCGCCGCTGAACCCGAAGACCGGGGCCGGCCCGCTCACCGTGGCGGCGTCGGCGCCCAGCCCGCGGTCGGCCCCGTAGAGCCCGGCCACCAGCACGTTGCCGGCGTTGTTGACCGTCTCCCCGTCGGACAGCAGCACCAGCGAGGTGGCGGCGGCCGCGTCGGGCCGGGCCTCCAGCGCGGTCACCAGCTGTTCGAGCCAGTCCGGCTCGGCCACCGCGTCGTCGTTGAGCAGGGCCACCAGGGGCTCGGAGACGGCGGCCAGCCCGGCGGCGACCCCGCCGGCGAAGCCCAGGTTCCGGTCCATCCGGCGGACCTCGACGTCCGGCCAGTGCTCGGCCAGGAGACCGGCCGTGCCGTCGTCGGAGGCGTTGTCGATCACCAGGACCCGGTGGGGGTGGGTCTGGGCGGCGAGCGAGGACAGGCACTCGTCGATGAACTCCTGGGCGCGCCAGGTCACCACCAGGACCACCACGTCCGGCGCCGGCGTGCCGGGGCCTCGATCGTCGTCCCCGGAAGCGGTGGTCACCGGGATCAGCGGGGGCCCTCGGACTCCAGCAGTCCGGTCAGGTAGGTGCCGTAACCGCTCTTGGTGAGCGGCCCGGCCAGGGCGGCGAGCTGGGCGTCGTCGATGAACCCACGGCGCCAGGCCACCTCCTCGATGCAGCCGATCTTCCAGCCCTGCCGTTCCTCGACGACCTGGACGAACTCGGCCGCCTGCATCATCGACACGTGCGTGCCGGTGTCCAGCCAGGCGGTGCCCCGCTCCAGCACCGTGACGGTGAGCTGGCCACGACGGAGGTACTCGTCGTTCACTGCGGTGATCTCCAGCTCGCCCCGCGCGCTGGGCTGGACCTTGGCGGCGATGTCGACGACCTGGTTGTCGTAGAAGTACAGGCCCGGGACGGCGTAGGAGCTCTTGGGCTGGACCGGCTTCTCCTCGATGGAGATGACCCGGCCCTCGTCGTCGAACTCCACCACGCCGTAGTCCTGCGGGTTGGCCACGTGGTAGGCGAACACCAGCCCGCCCACCGGATCCGTGTTCGCCCGCAGGCTCTCGCCCAGGCCGGTCCCGTAGAAGATGTTGTCGCCGAGCACCAGGGCCACCGGCTGGTCGCCGATGAAGTCGGCGCCGATCACGAAGGCCTGCGCCAACCCCTCCGGTCGCGGCTGCACTGCGTAGCTCAGCCGGATGCCGATGTCGGAGCCGTCACCGAGCAGCCGCTGGAAGCTGGACTGGTCCTCCGGCGTGGTGATCACCAGGATCTCGTCGATGCCGGCGTTCATGAGCAGGGACAGCGGGTAGTAGATCATCGGCTTGTCGTAGATGGGCATCAGCTGCTTGCTGATCGCCTTGGTGATCGGGTAGAGCCGGGTTCCGCTTCCCCCCGCGAGGATGATGCCGCGCATCTGGTGATCCTATCCGGGCGGCTGGTGTCCGTCCGTGCACAAGGGGTGGCCGCCGATCGGCGCACCCGGGGCCTACAGATGGTGACCGGCCGACCGCCTGCGCAGGCGGCCACCCGGCCGGGACCACGTGGTCAGAACCTGCCGACGCCGCTGCTCGCCAGCCGTCGGGCCTTGGCGATGCCGAGTCGGGCCGCACCCGCCAGACCGACCTCGTGGTAGCGGGCCCGGGCGTAGAAGAGGTTGCGGGACACTGGATTGCTGCCTGCCCCGGGCACGGCGAGGGGGCCGCGCAGTCGGCGCTGCACCTCCTGCTGGAGGTCGGCGGCGCGGCGGGCATCCCGGCAGAAGGCGACCAGCGGAGCCAGCACGTTGTGCCACCGGAACTGCTCGCGCACCTCGGCGACGTTCGCCTTGGCCGCCGCGCGGAACTCCTCGTCGAACAGCGCCCGCTCCAGGGCGTCGGCGAGCGCGTCGACGTCCTGCTCGGGCACGGTGACGCCCAACTGGTGGGACTCGATGAGCCGGCTGAAGGAGTCGCCCTCGGTCGCCACGATCGGCAGCCCGGCCCACAGGTAGTCGAGCATCCGGGTGCGGAAGGAGAACGTCGTCTCCACGTGCAGGAAGTGCGTGGAGACGCCCAGGTCCGCGTCGAGCAGGTAGTTCTGCCGCTGGTCGTAGTCGACCCAGTTGTCGTTGAAGAACACGTGCTTGCCGGTGAGGCCGAGCTGGTCCGCGGCCTGCCGGGTCTCCCAGGCCACCCGCATCTCGGGAACGTGCGGGTTCGGGTGCTTCATGCCCATGAAGAACAGCCGGACGTCGTCGTGGCGGGTGCGGAGGAGGTCGACCGCCTTCACCAGCGTGACCGGGTCGAACCAGTTGTAGACCCCGCCCGCCCAGAGGATCACCTTGTCCTCGGCGGAGATGCCCGGCACGACACCACGGATCCCGGGGCCGGTGCGGACCGGGTCCGCGCTGGCCATCCCGAAGGGGACCACGGACAGCAGCGAGCCCAGCGAGGAGTCGCGGTCGTAGTTGGCCGGGTTGAGCCGCTTCATCCCGGCCAGCTGGCCCAGCCAGAAGTGGCGCTGCTCCTCACTGGCGCACATGAAGAAGTCGCCCCGCCGCAGATCGCGGTTCAGTGAGTTGGTCGTCGCGTTCAGCACCAGGGTGCGGCGCTCCGCCGCGTCGCCGCGGGTCTGCTCGAGCTGCTCGAGGTGGATCGGGTCGTAGATGTCGACCACGATGATCTTGTCGGTGTCGGCGATCCACGGGGCCTGCTCGATCACGAAGCCCTGGAAGATGACGATGTCGGACCACTCGACGGCCTGCCGCAACCGGCTGTCGTTGACATAGGCGGTCGGCACCGTCTTCACCTCGAGGGTGCAAGCGGTCGTCGAGACCAGGCGCACGTCGTGCTCGGCGGCCAGCTCCTGGGCGATGTTGAACGCCCGGATCGCGGGCCCGGCCATGCTCGGTGCCAGCGTGTCGGCGGTGATCACGAGAATCCGTCGGCGGACGGTGAACTCCTGGTCGAGACCGAAGACGCTGACTGCGGCGTTCCAGGTCGACGCGAACTCGGCGAACCCGCTGACCGACTGGAGCATGCCCGACAGCAGCCCCGGTACCGCCTTGTCGGGCAGCACGCGGGTGGCCTGGATGGCCTCCCGTTGTGCGTCGAGCTCGCTCAGGTGGGTGGTCAGGTAGTCGATCGCGTGGACCGTGGCGAGCGTCCGCTTGTCGACCGTCGCCCGCGGCTCGTCGTCCCCGGTGGTGGTGCGCTGCAGGTCCAGCGCGGTGGGGTCCTCGTCGCCGAGGAGCATGGCGTTGTGCACCGCCAGCATCATCGCCGGCGCCAGTGCCGCCTTCAGGCCGTCGCCGCCCAGGTTCTTGAACACGGTGAGCAGCGCGTTGCGCTCGAGCAGGTAGCGCTCGCGGTACGAGCCGAACTTGTCGATCGAGGCATGGTGCTTGTGGAAGACCAGGGACGTCGGCACGTAGCGCACCCGGTGACCGAGCAGGTTGAGTCGCCAGCCCAGGTCGACGTCCTCGAAGAACATGAAGTACTGCTCGTCGAAGCCGCCGGCTTCCTCGAAGGCGCTGGCCCGGAGCACCGCGGCCGAGCCGGTGAAGAACAGGACGTCGCGAGCCGTCGAGTACTCGTCGGAGTCCGGTCGTCCGGCCTCCAGCTTGTACCCCTGGCCCTGGAAGTTGACGTTGCCGCCGACGAAGTCGACGGTCTCACCTGCCCAGTCCAGGACCTTGGACGCCACGACGCCGACCGAGGACTCGGCGTGGAGGACCGCAACGGCCTCGACCAGCCAGCGCGGGTGCGGTCGCGCGTCGCTGTTGATGAGGGCGATGTACTCACCACTGGCGTGGCTCACGCCCAGGTTGCAGCCACCCGCGAAGCCGGTGTTGACGTCGGACGCCACGAGGGTCACCTGCGGTGCCCGTGTGCCGATCAGCTCGGCGCTCCCGTCGCCCGACGCGTTGTCGACGACGATGACCTCGAGCTGGTCGGCCGGCCAGTCGAGCTCCTGGAGACCGTCGATGCAGGTGAGCGTGTCCTCGGCACCCCGGTAGTTGACGATGACGACGGAGACCACGCCTGGGCGTCGTCCGGTCTTCGTGTTCGGGAGCAGCTGCAACGCGTTCTGCCTACTTCCTGGTCGAGGGCGCGGTGGCACCGGAGGGGATGGTCGTCGTGTTCGAGGCCGGCTCGGGCGACGCTGCGGTCAGGTGGCCCCAACGACCGCCGAGGACGACCAGCCCGCCGGACTCGTGCGGAGTCCCGTTGAGCACGTCGAAGCGGTAGCAGGCACGACGGAAGTCGTAGGTGTGCGTGGTCGTGTAGTCGACGATCGAGGCGTTCAGGTCGTAGGTGTTGGTCTGCAGGGGGAGCGCGGGCACCACCAGGTCGATCGATCCACGACCCTCGATCCGGTCGGGCACCAGGTTGCCGTCACGGCTGTGGTGACCCCAGACATAGGTGCCCTCGACCGTCTCCAGCGCGAGGCCGAACACCGGCTTGTCGATCGGCTTGGTGGTGTCGAAGTGCATCCGGAAGGTCACCTGGTCGCCGGTGTGGGCCCGGGTGGTCGGCTCGCCACGCGCATCGAGCATCTCGATCGAGGTCAGCTGGGCCTCGCCGCTGCCCCAGCGTGCACTGCCGTCCGGGGACTCGACCCGCTCCACGTGGCCCTCGTCCACATAGGTGTCCACGACGTCGTTGGACGGGCCCACCTCGATGAGCTCGCCGTGCTTCAGCCAGGCGACGTTGTCGCACAGGCTCCGCATCGAGCCCATGGCGTGGCTCACGATGACAACGGTCTTCCCCGCCCGCCGGAACTCGGCGAACTTCTCCATGCACTTCTCCTGGAACATGGCATCGCCCACGGCGAGCACCTCGTCCACGAGCAGCACGTCCGGGTCGATGTTGATGGCCACCGAGAAGCCGAGCCGCACGTACATGCCCGAGGAGTAGTTCTTGACCGGCTGGTCGATGAACTGCTCGATCCCGGCGAAGTCGACGATCGAGTCGAACTTGCGGTCGATCTCGGGCTTCTTCATCCCCAGGATCGAGCCGTTGAGGTAGACGTTCTCTCGGCCGGACAGCTCTGGGTGGAAGCCCGACCCCAGCTCCAGCAGCGCGGCCATGCTGCCGTTGACGCTCACCCGCCCGTTGTCCGGCTGCAGGATCCGGGCGATGCACTTGAGCAGAGTGGACTTGCCCGAGCCGTTCTCCCCGATGAGCCCGAACGTGGACCCCGTCGGGATCTCGAAGGACACGTCTCGCAGCGCCCAGAACTCCTCGTAGCTGGCTCGGCGCCCGCGCATGAGGGCCGCCTTCAGCGACTGGTTGCGCTCCTTGTAGAGCCGGAAGCGCTTGGAGACGCCGTCGACGGTGATCGCAGTGCTCACAGTTCCTCCGCCAATCGGCCTTCACGTCGCCGGAAGACGACGTAACCCAAGCAGAGGACGCCCAGGGACACGACGACGACGTAGGCCATCGTGCCGAGGCTGGGCAGTCGCCCGTCGTACATGGTGTTGCGGAACGCCTCGCTGAAGCGCTCCATCGGGTTGATCCGGTAGATCGTGGCGATCGTCGGGTGCGCATCGGCGACGAGGCTGACCGGATAGACGATCGGAGTGGCGTAGAACCACAACTGCATGGCGATCCCGACGAAGTGCTGGGTGTCGCGGAAGTAGACGTTCGCCACGGCCAGCAAGAAGGCGATCCCGGTCGCGAAGGCAGCCAGCAGTGCCATCAGCACGATGGTCACCGGGAGGGTCAGCAGCGGCTCACCACCGAAGAGCAGGGTCGCGAGCACCAGCACGGCCATCTCGATCGCGAAGGTGAAGAGCCACGACATCGAGTTCGAGAGGACGAGGGTCTCCCGTGGGAAGTAGACCTTCTGGATCAGGTTCGCGTTGCCGACGATCGAGCCCATCCCGGTGACCACGACGTTGTTGAAGAACATCCACGGCAGCAGCGCCGAGGCCAGCCACAGGGCGAACACGTCCAAGCCGGATGGATCGCCGGCCTCGGGCCGCGCCTTCAGCACGAATGCGAAGACGACCGCGTACATCGCCATGATGGCGATGGGGTTCACCAGCGACCACGCCTGGCCCAGCACCGTGCGCTTGTACTTGCCCTTGATCTCTCGCTGCGTCAGGTTGATCATGAGATCACGCGACGAGCGGAGGTCGGCGAGTGCGCTCACCGGTCGACGAACGGCGGGTGGATGTCCATCACGAGGAGCCACTGTAATCGCGCCGTGATGTCAGCCGCGGGAGGCGGGCGGTCTTCCGTCACTCCTGAACCGCCCATCCCGCACGACGCTGTGGTCACGC
>Ga0210040_10008064_pt1 | contig 12582 bp, 9 predicted proteins | sample CryGeyCG12114_NA_FD_185462 | JGI IMG/M metagenome (GOLD analysis project Ga0210040, IMG submission 185462) | Groundwater microbial communities from aquifer - Crystal Geyser CG19_WC_8/21/14_NA (SPAdes) (version 2) | ecosystem: Environmental > Aquatic > Deep subsurface > Groundwater | place: USA... | reverse complement strand
CCATCCTACGACGACATCCTCGACCACTGCAGCCACGCCTGGAACAAGCTCGTCGATCAACCCTGGCGCATCATGACCATCGGCCTGCGCCAGTGGGCGCATGGGTTCTGATCAATGCCCTTTAGTATCAGGCGCTGATCCGGTTCTGGACGAGAGGATACCGCGCCTCGACCTGAGCTCGGCGATGAGGCGGATCGCGGAGATGGCGGCGGCCTAGGCGGCACCGACGGACGACACCCATCGACCAAGACCTCTGCCCGTTTCGAGAACTCGGATTCCGCCTCGGCAAGTGACCGCTTTTGGGAGTAGAAGCAGCCTCGCTAAATGACTAATTTGGGGCGCGTAGCTGCCGAGTAGCGCGCTCCCCAGCATGTCCGGTTTCCGCGCGCGGTGACCCAGAGCCGGTCATTCCCGGCCTCCTTTCGCGTCCCCAACTTCGGTCGTCTGTTCATGCAGATTGGACGGCCGCTGTCAGGCGTTCGCTTGGCTCGCCTGTGCGGCATTGGAGGGTGGAAAGGGGAAAAGCAGCTTCTGAAGATGTAGAGGCCAGGAGCCGCCATGATCTCGAAAGGTCGCCGTTTTCCTGGTCGCCTTTGCATTTCCTACGCAGCAAGCGCCGAGTATCTTAGGCCGGAAACCCGCAATGATGTAGCAAGGATACTACAGCTCCTACCGGTCGTGTCGGGGCTCACTACGACCGGGAGAATGTGAGTGCCTACCCAGGAAGAGATGGTGAAGCGCCAGAAGGTTCTGGCCGAATTCGGCGAGCTTGCGATTGTCAGCAACGATTTGGACGAGGTGTTGACGGAGGCATGCCGGCTCATTGCCGAGGCGCTTGGCACGGATATGGCCAAGGTGCTGGAGATCCAGGATGACGGCCGCACCCTGTTCATGCGGGCAGGGGTCGGTTGGCCGGAGGGCATGGTTGGCGAGGTGCGGCTGCAGATGAGCGAGCGCTCGTCAGAAAGCTACTCAATCAACAAAGGCGAGCCCGTCATCACGGAGAACATCGAGCGAGAAGACCGCTTCACATTTCCTGACTTCATGAAGGAGGCAGGCGTCGTCGGTCTGGTGAACGTCCCGATCTTCCTGCCGGGGCGAGAGCCTTACGGCCTGCTGCAGGTCGACAGCCGCGAGCCGTGGAAGCCGAATGCCGAAACGACCGAGTTCCTGCGGACCTACGCGACGATCCTTGGTCCGGTGCTCGATCGGCTGCATAAGGTCCATGACCTTCAGGTAGCGCTCGATCGAAACCAGACCCTGCTTCGCGAACTGCAACACCGCATCAAGAACAATATCGGCGCGATCAACAGCCTCGTGAAAATGCGGGAGCGCCGCGCGAAATCGGAGGAAATCCGTGCGGAGTTGCAGATCGTCGGGGAGCGCATCGAGGCGCTCCGGCTCGTCCACGAGCAGGTCTATGCCGATCAGTCGGACGACCGGCTGTCGCTTCGCAGCTATGTCACCAAGCTGCTCGGCGGGCTGTTGGACCTCCACCGGGAGAAGCCGGTCCGGTTGGAGATCGACATCGAAGAGGTCGAACTGCAGAGCGATCGAGCGGTACCGCTCGGTTTGATCCTGAACGAGTTCACCACCAACAGCCTGAAGTACGCCTTCCACGATCGGGAGGATGGCAGACTTATCGTTTCGGCGCGCTGCAAAGATGATTGCATCACGATCCGAATCTGTGACGATGGCCCGGGCCTCCCGGCGCTGCGACAACCGACCGGCCCGGGATCGGGCACGGGCATGTGGCTGATCGAGAGCTTGTCGCGGCAGCTCGGGGCGGAGCCGCATTGGTCGTCAGACAAAGGCGCTTCGCTGATGCTTGAACTTCAGCGTCGAGAATAAGTGCTCAAGCTCCGCGCTGCGCGGAAACGCCAAGCAGAAGGATTAGCGGCTTACCTGAGCCGGCAAGCAGACCAACGCGAAAGGCCGCTTGCTGGCGCTCCGCGCGAAGCGAGGAAAGACCAATTTCGGAGCGACTGCTGACCCACCGGTCTGGGAGCGGCGACGGAGCATACCCCCCCTCCCTTCCCAGACCGCGCGGACGACCCAAAAACGGCCGTCAGGGCGACACTCGAAATCGGCCGTTCGTTTATGTGAGTAGATCACCGCTCCGGTGAGCTCAAGCAGGCGCTCGGAACAGCGTGAATTGAGACTTTCCTACCCGGCAGCTATTGGGCACGTCGAGGCGGATAGCTGCCGCTCGCAATCACGCCGGCTGTCTCGGAATTGATGAAAACGAGAACCTGCTGGCTCTCCCGAAGCACGCTATCGAGCACTTACCTGACAGAAGGATGGCGCCACAACCGGGGACACGAGTAGGTCTGTCTGCCCCATAAGGTGGTTACCAAGGTAAGCCGGGCTCTTCCTCCTAAGCCCCTTCGCTGTAACTCCTTGATAAGGACGAGGAGCAGCCAGTCCGAGGGATCTCGGCTGCGTTAAGGTGGATTGAGTAGCGAATGAGCCTACATGACGCATTATCAAAGGTCTGGCCGGGTTTCCCCGTTGATGGGGAGATGGCGACACTGATCCGGACGCGCGACTGGTCGGCCACACCGCTTGGTTCGCTCGATACCTGGCCGCAGAGCCTCAGAACAGCGGTCGATCTCATGCTCAGCTCGCGCCAGCCGGTCTACGTCGCCTGGGGTCCTAAGCTCACCTCCCTCTACAACGACGGCTACATTCCGATCGTCGGCGCCAAGCACCCGAATGGCTTGGGTCAGCCGTTCGACGAGCTTTGGTCGGAGATCCGGGACGAGTACCGTCCTCTCGTCAAAGCAGTGATGGCGGGCGAGGCGCAGCACTTCGTGGACCGTTCGGCTGCGCTCGGCGGACGTGAGGGCTTGGAGGTTGGATACTTCACTTTTTCCTGGACGCCGCTGCGCAACGAGGCGGGCCTGATCCGCGGCTTCATCTGCAACGGCCTGGAGACGACCGAAAGAGTTAAGGCCGGTCGGGCGTTCCGGAGAATGTTCGAGGCTTCGCCCACGCCTTTCCTGGTCCTTGCACCCGACGCGCCCCGTTTCACCATCGTCGAGGTCAACGATGCCTATCTCGCCGCCGTGATGCGGACGCGCGAAGATTTCCTTGGGCGCGGCTTGTTCGAGGCCATGCCCGACAACCCCGCCGACTCAGGCGCGACCGGCGTCACGAATCTCCGTGCGTCGCTTGAGCGCGCGATTGCGACCAAGCAGCCGGATACGATGCCGCGCCAGAAATACGATATCGCGCACCCGAGCGGCGACTTCGAGGAGCATTGGTGGGATCCCGTTAATACGCCTCTGATCGGCGCCGACGGGACGGTCGAGGCGCTCATCCACCACGTCGTCGACGTGACGGAACAGCACCGGGCTCAGGAGCGCTTGCGCGAGAGTGAAGGGCGCTTCCGCAACATGGCCGACAACACGCCCGTCATGATGTGGGTGACCGACCCGAACGGCTACTGCACCTACTTCAATAAGGCCTGGTACGAGTTCACCGGACAGAGCGAGGAAGAGGCGCTTGGCTTTGGCTGGCTGGAGGCGACGCATCCGGATGACAAGCCGATCGCCGAACGGGCTTTTATGGAAGGCAATGCCGCGCAGCGACCGTTTCGGGCCGAATACCGATTGCGCCGGGCAGACGGCACCTACCGTTGGGCGATCGACGCGGCGAGCCCCCGTTTCGGGGCCGATGGCGAGTATCTCGGCTATATTGGCTCGGTCATCGACATCGACGAACGCCGCGAGTCCGAGGACGCACTGCGCCGCGCCAAGACCCTGCTGGAGGCGGTGATGGAGGCGGTTCCCGGCGTGGTCTACGCCAAGGACCGCGAGGGCCGGATGATCGCGGCCAATCGTGGCACGGTCGAGCTGGTGGGCAAACCGCTGCCCGAGATTCTCGGCCGCACCGACAAGGAGTTCCTGGACGATCCGGCTCAGGGCGAGGCGGTGATGGCCAATGATGCGCGCGTCATGACGGAAAACCGCACGGAAGTGCTTGAGGAGGTCGTCAGCTTCCCGGACGGGCGCCGCGCTATCTGGCTCTCGACCAAGGCTCCATTTCGGGATGCACACGGCACCGTTGTCGGTCTTGTCGGATCTTCGCTCGACATTACGGAGCGCAAAAAGGGCGAGGACCAATTGCGCGCGCTGAATGCCGACTTGGAGCGCGAGGTGGTCGAGCGGTCACGCGAGCGTGGGCTCATCTGGCAGCTCAGCATCGACCTGCTGTCCGTCGTCGACATGGAGTCCGCCACCTTCGACACGGTGAACCCGGCCTGGTCTTCCGCGCTGGGCTGGCGCAACGATGAGATCGAAGGTCGCCCCTATGCGGAGTTCGCGCATCCGGACGATTTGGGCGCAAGCGCCGCAGCTTTCGAGCAGGTGCGGGCTGGCAACCCAGTGATGCAGTTCGAGAACCGCTATCGTGCCAGAAGCGGCGACTGGCGATGGCTGTCCTGGGTAGCCGTGCCGGAAGGGGGTAAGGTCTATTCTGTCACTCGGGACGTGACCGACGAGAAAGCCCGTCAAGCCGAATTGGAGGTGGCCCAGGAGCAGCTTCGCCAGGCGCAGAAGATGGAAGCGGTGGGACAGCTCACGGGCGGTATCGCGCACGATTTTAACAATTTGCTCACCGGCGTGATCGGCTCACTCGACATGATGCAGCGCCAGCTTGCCAAGGGCGATACGAGCAAAATGGAGCGCTACATGACGACGGCGATCACCTCGGCAAATCGCGCGGCAGCGCTGACCCACCGCCTGCTCGCCTTCTCGCGCCGGCAGCCACTTGATCCCAAACCAGTCAACGCTAACCGGCTCGTCACCGGCATGGAAGAGCTGCTGCGTCGGACGATCGGCGAGGCCGTACGGCTTGAGATCGTGACGGCCGGAGGGCTTTGGCAGACCCTAGGTGACCCGCACCAGCTCGAGAGCGCGATCCTCAACCTTGCGATCAACGCACGTGATGCCATGCCCGAAGGCGGCACCCTCACCATTGAGACGTGCAATGTGCATCTCGACGACGCCTATGCAGCGCGGCAGCGCGAGGTGAAGCCAGGCCAGTATATCTGCATCTGCGTGAGCGATACGGGTGTCGGCATGTCGGCCGATACGATCAGCAAGGCATTCGAGCCGTTCTTCACTACCAAGCCGATTGGCCAGGGCACCGGCCTTGGCCTATCAATGATCTACGGCTTCGCACGCCAGTCCGAAGGCTATGCCAAGATCTATTCGGAGGTGGGCAAGGGCACGACATTCAGGCTCTACCTTCCGCGCCACTATGGTGAGGGAGAAGAAGAGGAAAGCCATAGCGCCGAGCTAGGGGACGACCTCCGCGCTGAGCGAGGCGAAGTCGTGCTCGTCGTCGAGGATGAGACCGCCGTTCGCGCGCTCGTGGTGGATGTGCTGGAGGAGCTTGGCTACCGTGCGCTGGAAGCGGTGGATGGGCCCTCAGGACTCAAGATCCTGCAAGCGAAGCGACGTATCGATCTGCTCGTCACCGATATCGGCCTGCCCGGCCTCAACGGGCGTCAGCTTGCCGACGCGGCGCGCGAGCGGCGTCCAGACCTCAAGGTCCTCTTCATGACCGGCTATGCCGAGAACGCCACCATCGCGAATGGCTTCCTCGATCCGGGCATGTCGATGATTACCAAGCCCTTCGCGATCGACGCGCTCGCAACTCGCATCCGGGGGATGATCGAGGCCCAGCTTTCTTGAACGGCCTCATCCAGGTAGATCATCGAAGCACCTGTGGTAAGTCGATGGGGCGATCGGCAGCACCTTGCAGATCGGCTCGGCCCCATAGCCTTCACGATGTTCGTCGATGAGCCGATCATCGCTTCAGCGGACGGCCGAGCTCCGCCTGAGCAAAAGATGCGCATGCCTCGCGCAATATCTCGCTGGCCTGGCGCAGCTAACAACAGCCCGGGGGTACCCGTGATCACCTTCAAGCTCGTGGAAGGGGAGTCGATCCGCCCTCGAGCTTGGGCTTCGATGCCCGGGCAAGATGGACCTTCGCTTCGGGATGCCCGTTCCAGTCCGGAACCCACCAGTAGTGGATGCGGTTCGGCCCGATGATCCAGCGCGGTTCCCGATCGCCTTTACCTCCGCCACAAGTTCGGGTGTCGGTTCCGTGGGCGAATGGATGAAGAGATCATCGCGACCGGTGCGGATGATCGTCATCGCGATGGAAAGCCGAACTTGAACCAGGACAGGCCGTAGGAGATTAAGGGCCCGTCGACGATCCATAGGTTGTTTTCTCAACCCGGGCGGAACGACTGCGATGCAGCGGCTGCCGATCGGGACCGAGAGGGAGCCGATTGTGTTGAAGAAGTCGGCTGCGAGGCGGCTTGCTGGCCGGGTATGAGTGTGGCGAGCAACGCCGTTCCCGTCAGGCGGTGCCGGCACCGTGGGCAGCGGGATCAGCTTGGCCATTTTGCGGAGGTTCTGGGCGGTGGCAGCGAGGAGGAACTCGTCCTTTGCGCCGTTTGGTCCTCGCAGGCGCAGGCGATCCAGCTTCAGGATGCGTTTGAGGTGCGCGAACAGCATCTCGACCTTCTTTCGCTGCCTGTGTGAGGTGACGTAGGCGTCGGTCATGGCGATGCCGCGTGCCATGTCGCGCGCGCCTTCATGGACCGAACGCAGGATCTTGCGGGCGGGTGCGTTGGGACAGCATCGCTGCTTGAGGGCGCAGGCATCGCAGTCCTGCTGGCGGGCGCGGTAGCGGATGAGGCCATCCTTGTCGGCGAGCGGGCGCTCGATGGCGAAGTTCCGGTTGCGCGGCCGCAGGCGCTTGCCGCCGGGGCACACGTAGCTGTCGTCATCGTGATCGAAGGTGAAGGCGGCGCGCTCGAAGGTCCCATCGGTACGGGCAGAATGGTCAAACACCGGGATGTGCGGCTCGATGCCCTTGTCCTCGACCAGCCACGACAGGTTCCGGGCATCGCCGTAGCCGCCATCGGCAGCGAGCCGCTCGGGCCACAATCCGAAGCGCTCCTGCGTGCGCTCGATCATCCGGCGCTGCGCCGTCACCTCCGCCTGGCGCACCGAGGTGGTCGCCTCGACATCGACGATCACCGCATGCTCAAGGTCGATCAGGTAGTTGGTCGAGTAGGCGAAGAAGGCGCGCTCGCGCGTCGCGGCGGTCCAGCGCGCGGCGGGATCGGCCACTGCCAGCTGTTTGGGCTGAACCGGGGTGGCACCGCCGAATGCCGCATCGTCAAGCACCGCGAGGTACTCGCGCACGGCATGGCTGGTCGGACTGGACGGCAGGTCTTCATGGGTGCTGGCGGTGTTCTGCCGGCTGACATCGGCGCGGATGAGGCTGGCATCGATGGCGAACCCTTCACCGCCGACCAGTCTCTCGGCGATGCAGCGCGCCACCGTTGTCTCGAACAGCTTGCGCAGCAGGTCGCTGTCGCGGAACCGGCCATGCCGGTTCTTGGAGAAGGTCGAGTGATCCGGCACTGCGCCTTCCAGACCAAGCCGGCAGAACCAGCGATAGGCGAGGTTCACGTGCACCTCCTCGCACAGCCGCCGCTCCGACCGGATGCCCATGCAGTAGCCGATGATCAGCATCCGGATCATCAGCTCGGGATCGATCGAGGGCCGCCCGATATCGCTGTAGAACGGGCGCAAGTGCTCGCGGATGCCGGACAGGTCGACGAACCGGTCGATCGAGCGCAGCAGATGGTCTGGCGGAACGTGCCGCTCCAGGTTGAAGCTGTAGAACAGCGCCTCCTGCGCCACCGTCCGCTCGCCCATCATCGGCCCGTCTCCGCCTGCCTATGCAGACTGAATCACGCTACTGGCTCTACTTTAAGGCGGAGTTTTTCAACACTATCGACCCAAATGCGGACACCCGCACGCGGCTTTCCGCTCCCCAACTTCCACCGTTCATTCATCGCTTGGGTGGACCGCTACCCGCGCCGAGTAGCCACCGATTGGCTGGTGATTTTGGACTCGCCGTCCGTAGAGGTCGATTGTGTCACGACTGCCCGTTGCATTCTCGATCCTGTGAGCTATCCTGTTGCTCAAAGGAGCAACACGTCATGGCTACCGTCTCGCCCGGTCGTCGCACCAGCGCCAAAGCGAAGGGCTCGAACCGGGGCCTTTTCTACATGGAGATCTACCGCTCAAGCCCACAAGCTCGGATCAAGATGATCCGTAGCGGCGTGAAGGCCGGCGATGCTAAGCAGATGATTAGCGATTTGCACTTCGACCAGCAGGCCCTGCTCGGCGCGCTCAATCTCAAGACCGCGACTGTAAACCGCAAAGCGGCGCGCGACGAAGCTTTGTCTATCGAGGAGAGTGAGCGGGTGCTGGGCATCGCGAGCCTGGTCGGCCAGCTTCAAGCGATTGTTGAAGAATCGGGTGATCTGGACGGGTTTGATGCGACCCAGTGGCTGTCGCAATGGCTCCGCGAGCCGCTGTCGGCGCTTGGTGGCGAAAAGCCGTTGTCACTGCTCGACACGATGGAGGGGCAATCGCTCGTCGCCGACACTTTGGCAAAGGTGCAGAGTGGGGCCTTTGCGTGAGCCATACGGTTTGGCGGATCGCGGCCGATACAAAGGATTATTCAGCTGACGATCTGACCGGGAAGGGTGCCGAGATCACGGGCGGCCGCTGGAACCAGAAGGGCACGGCAATGCTCTACACTGCAACGAGCCGCGCGCTCGCGTGCTTGGAAACCTTCGTCCACCTGAATTCCGGGGGTCTTCCACTCAATCGTTATCTCGTTGCTATTGAGATCGAGGACGACATCTGGAATGCCGCGCGCGTTGAGACAACCGCAACACTGCCCGTGGGTTGGGATGCCGAGCCGGCGAGCCTCACCAGCGTCGACCTAGGCACGGCTTGGGCAAAGGCCTCGACGTCGCTCCTTCTGTTGGTTCCATCCGTGATTGTGCCCGACGAGCCTAACGTCCTCGTCAACACTCGTCATCCCGACGCCGCCAAGATCACGGCGAGGAAAGTGCGCAAATGGCTCTACGACCCGCGGATGGTCCGATCCTGAAGAGGATAGCGGTACGATTCGCCCCGGGATTGGGGTGCGTCGACGGTCGGCACGTCCAATTGCTGGGCCTGTGGGCCGCCTGAACGGTCGAGAACAACCCGCATCAACTGGGAGTTGCCGACAGCTCGGCAGCTTGACCCATAACTGGCCACTCACGGTCCCCTTGTCGCTCCCACATTCCGGCCGGTCGTTCATGTTCGCCCTTTTGGCTGGAGTTAAGCCGACAATTGCCTTTCCGGATGGCAATGAGGAAGGTCAGGGAGCTTTCGTGCAGCTTGCTTCCTCGCTCGGGCCGATGTCAGGTGTCGACATGTCACCTCACACGCGAGCCATGGTTGCTGCAGCTGCCCACGCCTTCATGTTCGGCAAGAAGATAACTGGCGTGCATGATCATGAGTCTGGACGAGATTTACGAATCGCCGCGGAGGCTCGGGAGGACCGCCTGCAAGGCTTCGACGGCGATCGATCAGCGAAGTTCCACGCTACCCCTTTTGAACTCTACGATACTGGCGATGACGCATTCGTATCGATCGAGATCGATGGCCTCAAGGCGCAGGGATACGATCGCCGCTCATCCAGCCATTATTCCCTCTCAGTGACAGACCAGGTAGTGCAACTGTACGATCACGCCGCAGCATCCTGGTTCGCTTTCAGCATCCAAATCGCATGACGCCAACTTGGCCGCCGTCCACAGTACGAAATTCCGCGCGATGGCTGCCGTAAGTCTGAATCTCTCGCGCTGCTGAAGCTGGGGCTTTTCTGGTCCAGCTGGTTCGCTGCGCACTCGAGCTGCATCCGGAGCCTTGGGTCGCGTGAGCGTCCTCGAGGAACGGTCCGTCGTTCATCTCGGCTGAGTTTGGCAATCAACGATGTAGTTGATCGTCGTTGTCCGCTTTTTGATGGTCCTGCGTGGGTCGATATTCGAAGCCACATTCTGCCATTTTCTCAGCCATGATCTCAAACGCTGCGGCCTTCTCCGCCAGGTCGATCGCTGCCTCTACGCCGTCAAACTTTGCGTGGAGCCAGAGGCGCCCATACTGGTCGACTGTGAGTGAGAAGGGCTCTTCAATCGCTGTCGGATCACGTTCGACTTGGCTCATTTGTTTCGGTCCTGATCATGCACGAAGGATGCCGCCGCGGGCGCTTCAATGCTCCTTCCGGGACGAAGCGGCTGCGACCGCCAAATCAGCGATCGTTGATGATAGCTTCTATCATGGCCTGCCAAGTGGCCTTAGCCTGGCTCGCGCTGCTTCTATGAACTCTTCTCGACTGTCTTGCCCCAGTGCGGATCGCGGATCCACTCGGCGCGAATTGACGTCAACGCGGCGCGAACAGCCTCTCTCAAACGTTCTTGCGTGTCTGGATCAAGCGTATCCCACTCGTCCACTCCGCTTGCAGTTAGAGCAAAGGCGCGCGCAGCATGCTCGATCGGGAATATTCTCATCCGCGCGAATAGGCTCGCCCTAAGCCCGCTGGCAACAACATCGCCGCAGAAGCGCTCAGCAGCGTTCAAGGCCTCCATCGCTTCGCGGTGAAGTTGCGGCCTCCAAGCCGGGCTCTGATCTCGGAGCGACATAGCCGGGCCGAACGGTTAGGCGTTGCCGCTCCTGCACCCGCTGAAAGGTCTCCCGTGTCGCTCGACGACCCTCGTCTCACCCCTCTCGCCGGCTCAAAGCCGAACGCGCTCATCATCCTGGTGCATGGCTACGGGTCGAACGGCGAAGATCTCATCTCGCTCGCCCGCCTGATCCAGCCAGCGCTTCCAGCCGCCGCGTTCGTAGCGCCAAACGCTCCATCACAGATTCCCCGGATGGCCGCCGCTTACCAATGGTGGCCGATCGAGACATTTTCGATGGCCGAGCGCACGGCTGGCGCAGCTTCGGCCGCTCCGGCGCTTGACGCCTTCATCACGCAGGAACTGGAGCGAACAGGCCTGTCGAGCGACCGCCTCCTCCTCGTCGGCTTCAGCCAAGGCACGATGATGGCGCTGCACGTAGGGCTGCGTCGTCCCGAGCCTGTTGCCGGCATCGTCGGCATCTCGGGCATGCTGGTCGCGCCGGAGCTTCTGGAGGCTGAGATCCGCACCCGCCCGCCGGTGCTGCTGATCCACGGCACTGCTGACGATGTGGTGCCATTCCGCTCGATGGACTCTGCGTCCGCTGCGCTTTCAGGGGTTGGCATCCCGGTCGACACCCATGTCTCTCCGGGTTTAGGTCACACCATTGGACAGGACGGGCTCGCCGCCGCGACGGCGTTCGCCAGAAGAGTTCTGGCCTGAGTTCCGCTTTTGAACTCCGCAGCTAGGCTCTGTTCGATGCGGTTCGGCGCTTTCTGCCCCTTAGCTCTGAAAGGCTGATCGGGGCTGGTGCCTACATCAGTGCGCCCAGTGATCGACATCCAGCTCCGCTTTAGCTCTCCCCCGGAGCGGACGTCATTCATCGCGGTCTCGCGATCAGTTGCGACAAGCGCGAGCATGAAGCTGAGCGGGACGGCGGGTGATCTGCTGCGGGGGGCTTTTCCGGAAGCTAAACTTGGAAAGCGAACATCTTCCCCCATTCGCCTCGCCGGCACCAGCGCGCCCCATCTTTAGCCGTTCACAACACCGATAGCGGTTCCCCCGAGCAGTCGTCCGCCGTACTCGCGCAGCGTGCTTCGTTGCACGCGTGCGGAGTGCAAACGGCCGACAGATATGCGGGAAACGAAATGCCCACCTTCGATGCTGATATTCGAGCATGAGCAGCGCAGCTGACAGCTCTGCGGTCGTCATCGGCGCTTCCGGCGGGATCGGCGGAGCACTTGAGGCGGCGCTTATCGAAGAAGGCGCGTTCGGCGTGGTTCACGGCTTTGCCCGTTCGCGTAGTGGGGTACAGCACCTTGATCTGCTCGATGAGCCGACCATCGCCGCTGCTGCCGCGCATGTCAGCGCTGGTCCGGACCCCAGCCTTGTGATCGTCGCGACCGGCCTGCTTCATTCAGACGGCAAATACCCGGAAAAGGCGCTGCGAGATCTCGATGCAGGCTGGCTTGCACAGGTCTACGCCGTCAACGTGATCGGCCCTGCCCTCGTGGCGGAACACTTCCTCCCGATCATGCCCCGGAGCGGGCGAGTGGTGTTCGCCGCACTATCTGCTCGCGTCGGGTCGATTTCTGACAACCGGCTCGGCGGATGGTACGGCTACCGTGCCTCCAAGGCTGCGCTCAACATGCTGGTTCGCACTCTCGCCATAGAGGAACGCCGTCGCAACGACCGGGCGATCGTCGTCGCGCTTCACCCGGGAACGGTCGATACGCAGCTGTCCCAGGCATTTCAGGGCGATGTGCAGCCCGGCCGACTGTTCACCGCCGAGCGCGCCGCGCTGCAACTGCTCGACATGATCGAGGGGCTGACGGTGCCGGATAGTGGCAAGCTCTTCGACTTCCAGGGCCAGGAAGTCTCCTTTCAGGCGACCCCGGGGACATCCACGCTCAGGATCTCGATCGCATCCTCGACATCGCCGAAGGGGAGCAGGTCTCCCGCCTGCGCGCCCAGCATCGCTCGGCTCAGAGGTGCGTTGAAGGAGATCAGGCTGGCTGCAGGCGCCG
>Ga0210040_10008063_pt1 | contig 12582 bp, 7 predicted proteins | sample CryGeyCG12114_NA_FD_185462 | JGI IMG/M metagenome (GOLD analysis project Ga0210040, IMG submission 185462) | Groundwater microbial communities from aquifer - Crystal Geyser CG19_WC_8/21/14_NA (SPAdes) (version 2) | ecosystem: Environmental > Aquatic > Deep subsurface > Groundwater | place: USA... | reverse complement strand
GCGAAGTATTGGGCGAAGATTTCCGGTTTAAAAGTTACGGCCTTGCCCCCAAATCGGCCGCCGACTTTGCCTTCTTACTGCATGGCTTTCACTTTTTAGGCCAAAACGGCACCATGTCCATTATTTTACCGCACGGCGTATTGTTTCGGGGTGGTGCCGAGGAGCGAATCAGAACCAAGTTGTTAAAAGACAATAATATTGATACCGTCGTAGGCTTACCATCCAACCTGTTTTTCTCTACTGGCATCCCGGTTTGTATTCTGGTGTTAAAGAAGTGCAAAAAATTTGACGATGTATTGTTTATAAATGCCAGCGAACATTACGAAAAAGGCAAGCGGCAAAACCGATTACGGGACGGCGTGGACGGGGAAATAAATGATATCCGAAAAATAGTAGAGACTTATCAATTCAGAACAGAAGAAGCCCGTTACTCAAAGCGGGTTTCGATGGAAGAGATCGAGAAAAATGGCTACAACCTAAATATTTCCCGATACGTGAGTACGTCTCAATCTGCGGAAATAATCGATCTAAAAGAAGTACATGATCAGCTGGTGGATATTGAAAAGAAAGCTAAGGATGCTGCTAACAGACATAACCAGTTTCTTAAGGAACTTGGCTTACCTGCTATTTCACACTAGAATAAAAATGATTTGCTTCACCTATTATAGTTTTTTGGAATATAAAAAAAGAGGTAATCTTTTTCTTGGCCTGTGCCCTCAAAAGAATAAAGAATAGCGTTAGTTCCTGACGTTCTAAAGGTTTGTGAGGGCACAAACCTTGGTTATTGTTACTTACATAGTCCATTTAAATAATCATTCAACTCATTGTAATCACTAGCATTTTCCATCTTCTTAATCTGATGATTTTGGTATTCTAAGCTTTTTATTTGATTTTCAAGGTGTTCATTTAAAGCGTTCTTATCAATAGACTCATTTATTTGATGATTCTGGTATTCCCAACTATTTATTTGATGTTCTATGTATTCATTAGGAGCATCTTCATCATATTCTTTCAGTCGTTTCCATGGTAGTTCATAAGATTTTTCATAGTTCCATATTTCTTTAAATGGTACGTCATCGAAATTTTCTTTTATATACTTTCTTGCAAAAATTCGTTTTATGTTTTCCTTAATTATTTTTAATTGTTTTTCTTTATCATATTTACTAAAGTCCTCGTGAACTTCTGAAATACCTTTATTCCATATAGTACTGATATATTGCGAAGGAAATTTAATCCTATTATAACCATAAACACGGGCATCATGGTATTCTACTACAACATCACTACCCCCTGGTTTATGTGATAACGGGTTAGTTCTAAAATTTCTTGCTACCCACAGAACATGGTCTTTTAAACTTTTTGGTAGTCCTAGATATACTCTTTTAACTATATCCATTATTTTAGTTTTGAATATTTATAGAAATATACATTAAATATTGGCAATAATATTTTTCATTCTACTGCATGGAAAGAATTAACTAAAATTTTCAGTAATAAAACCAAACTTCATAAAAGATATAATTGGTTTGAGATACCAGCTTAAAGATTTAACTACTATTGTACTAGCTCCAAATTCAACTTTTTTCTTTCTTTTAGGTGTAGGCAGCCTCCTTAAACATCATCTCATTTAAAACTGCTTTAAATTGTTTCTATTGGCCTGTCACTCACAGGTAAAAAATAGTGCGTTCCCATTCCTTCTAAAGGCTTAAGGGCACAAACCTAAATGACGTATTCCTACCACGATTGTACGATCCCTTTAACCATTTCCTAGCCGAGTACTTTGTTTCTATTTATAAATAAAAACTACCATTTCCGTTTGTTTCTCTGTTTTACCCGTTATGCGTAATATACTTATATAGAAATAAATGTCAGGAAAAATAAAAAGCAATTCGGCGTGTGGTTAGATTCGCACCAGGCCACTATCGTAGGCCGCGAACTAGTAGACAACGGCGACTTTAATGTTCTGGCCGAGGCTAAGAATAATGGCCAGGGAAGCAACTCGAACGAAAATACCGCCAACAACGCGGAACAAGCGTTGCAACTAAGATTCTTTAAAGAAATAACCACCCACCTGCAAAATGCCGAGGCGATACATGTAACCGGTACGGGTATTACGCAGGAACAATTTAAGCATTTTTTAACCGAAACCGCTCAGTTTAAAAACACAGTGACAAACGAAAGCACGTCGCAAAAAATGAGCGAAGAAAAACTGGTGGAATATATTGCCCAACAATTTAACTAAAGCCTTCTTAATCTAAAAAAAAGCTGCTTTAGACTAAATGAAGCAGCTTTTTTAGTTTGTACCGGCTATTAGGGTGAGATTAGGCTTACTTGTACGCGCTGGCTGTGCCTACCGAACAGTAAATCGCCGGGTAGCTACCCTATTCGCGCTTGCTATAAATACTATTTAGGCTTAACGCCGTTCGCTACGCTACCGCGGGCCCCGTACCTTTTATTTAAAAAAATTAACACCATGAAATATAATATAACCATCAACAGTGCCGACACCCTGGAAGCCGTGCCGGGATATTGGTCGAACCAGGATTATACGCAATTATTGCTCCGGTTTAATTACCCGGATGCTGAAAATGCGGCTCCGGATACCCTGGAAGAATTGCTTTTAATGGCCATTACGGATTATGAACCCAACGAAGCCGCCGCTATTGTGCTGGAATATAAACTCGCCGACAGACTAAACGAAGGGCAATTAAGCCAGATTTCCAATGATATGTTACTGGATAAAATTTCGGAAGAATACCCCGATATTAGTTTGCATGCGACTTTGTTCCATATCAACCAGCTTTTATATAAAGCCTTTAACGGCAAATTTCCGAGCGCCAAAGCCACGCAAATAAACCTATCCATTAACCCGGAAGAGGAAGCACCTACTTTTACCAAAGAAGATATCCTGCATTTACTGGATAATGGCTTAGCGGAGGGCAACCTGATTAAGCGGCTTTTCAGCGAACAAATGGCCGGCACCAAACCTTTTCCGGAAGCCGAAAATATTTTGTGGGAACTGGAAGCTACCGGGAATAACAGTTACCAGATTTTAACCTCCGATTATTGGTTGAGCAAGAACGATATAGTAGCCGGTGAATTCGCAGGAGAACTCAAAAAAACAACCAGTTCGGTAGAAGTTGATGAAGCGAAATAAATAATTCGTACCCGGAATGACTACCAAGGTATAATCTGGCAGTGACGCATGAACCCGGTTTTAACGGATTGGTTTGCAGCAATACGAGCGGCTGAACCAGGAACCGGCCATGCTTGTCTGGCTCAACATTCAGTACTACGGCAAATCAGATTCCAATACCCGTGCTTGGGTACGGCTTAAGAAAGTTTTACTGGCAATCTTCGTGGTTGGTAACGCACCAACCACTTTTCTCCTTTTGTTTTAGCTGGCCTGATGGGGATAGTAGCTAAAGAAAATTTTCTGCTGCTGGTTTGGCCGGTGCATCACTTCTGTGGGTTTACCAAGTACAAATTAAGGAATAACAATTTCTGCCGGTACGCTATGCCGGCCATTGGGGGCTATTGTTACGGCGCGTACTTTTAAATTCAGATTTACGGGAACAGCGATGGGTTTGGTATATAACTCGGTTGTTTCGTTCGGAATGGTGCCATCCAGGGTGTAGCGAATCTGCGCACCCGGTACAATGGAACGAAGCGTAATTGTAGCTTTATTGCCCTGGGTTGCAATTTGGTCTTTTTCTAAACCAATTGGTTCCGGAATGCGGTAATATATGTTTTCCGCATCCAGGCGGCGGAACTGTTTGCCTAAGCGCAATAAGAAATTGTCGTAATTTTTTTGGTTATACGGGGTCCAGGCAACTTCGGCTAAGGCCAGAAAACGGGGGAATAACATGTATTCAACTTTCTCCGGGGTGGTAACATATTCAGTCCATAAATTAGCCTGCGGCCCCAATATAAGTTGGTGTTGTGCGGGTGTTAGTTCCGCCGAAAGCGGATTGAAGCTGTATACTTTCTCCAGCGGCAGGTAACCGCCAATCATGAGCGGCTCGTTGGGGCTATGGGGCATCGGGTTCTGGCCATGGTCGAAGTACAGGTGCGTTGACGGCGACATGACGACTTCGTTGCCGTGCCGGGCCGCTTCGATACCGCCTTTTTCGCCGCGCCAGCTCATTACCGTAGAGTTCGGGGAAATACCGCCTTCCAGAATCTCGTCCCAACCGATTAGTTTTTTGTTTTTGCTCAGTAAGAATTTTTCAATCCGGTTATTAAACCAACCCTGCACTTTTTCTACATCACTAATATTTTCTTTTTTCATAAGATCCTGCACCAGGGAACTTTCCCGCCACCGGTCTTTTGGCGCTTCGTCGCCGCCAATGTGGACATATTTACCCGGAAATAATTGCACCACCTCGGTCAGCACATCTTCAAAAAACTGGAAAGTTTGTTCGGAAGGGCAAACAATATCTTCGGAGATGCCCCACAAGGTGCGGGTTTCGTAGGGGCCGGGCTTACAGGCTAATTCGGGATAAGCGGCTAATACCGCCACCGAATGGCCGGGCATTTCAATTTCGGGCACAATAGTAATGTAGCGTTTCTGGGCGTAGGCAATTACCTCTTTTATTTGCTCCTGGGTATAAAAACCGCCGTACGGCGTACCATCGTATTTAAAATCTTCGGGCTTTTTCAGGAGTTGCTGGGCACCAATCAAGCTTTCTTTTCGAAAGGCACTTACCTGGGTGAGCTTCGGATATTTCTTTATTTCTATTCGCCAGCCCTGGTCGTCGGTCAGGTGCCAGTGAAAGGTGTTGATTTTGTAAGCGGCCAGAAAATCGATGTATTTTTTAATAAACGATACCGGAAAATAATGACGCGCTACGTCCAGCATGGTGCCCCGCCAGGTAAAGGCTGGCTCATCTTTAATGCTTACGTAAGGTAGTTTTACTTCTTTCTGGCTTTTTACCGGTAACAATTGCATCAGGGTTTGGGAACCGTAAAAAAGTCCGGGGCCCGCGGCGGCGGTAATAACAACTCCGCCTTTATTTACCGTTAACTGGTAGCCTTCCTGGTTCTGATTAGCGCCGGCAGCACTGGTTTTTAATTGAATATGGGCGTTAGCAGCATCGGCCGTAATACTAGCTGCTTTGCCTATTTCGTTTAAATAAGCTTTCAGAAATCCGGCAACGTTTAATTCATCTTTGGTTTTAGCCGCAATCATTACTTTGGCCGGCAAAGTATATTCGGCGGCATAAGCTTTTACGTTGAGCGGTAAAGGAACCAATCCTAAGCTATTCGCCGGAATTTCTTTTAATTGCGCGTACGAGGGGTTAAAAACCAGCGAGCAGGTGAAAACAAGAAATAAGAAAGCTATCTTTTTCATATTACATTTGTTTAAATCCGGATTTAGGATAAGGCAATATAAATAAAATTTATGGTAAAAAAGGCATGGGACTTGTTTGGGAGCGCGCCAGTTATTTTTCAGAAGCCTAAATACTGTTCTCTTTACCAATGAGCCGGCTTAAAGGCTAATGAAGTGAAAGGAAACATCTGATGGTTTTCTCCCGGCCGGAAGCCCCCAATATATAAACACGGGCGTGGACGTCCGCGCTAGGGAAGCGTACACCAATTACCTCAGACGCAGATTTACTGGTAATATTGCTGTTGAGGATGAAGCGGCATGAAGGGAAAAAGCTTTAGAGCGCATGAAACGACTATTTTTTATTTTTTTATTTTGTTGCGTACTGGTTATAACCACCTTTCTTTTGTTCGAAGATCTGGAAATTTGGATACAGGCTCATATTAATTCAGAAAAATCACTTTTTACGTATACCCTGCTGAGCTTCTGCTTTCTGGCTTTCGATACACTTTTGCCGGTTCCATCCAGCCTGCTAATGATTTTAAACGGGAAAATATTAGGTTCTTTTTTCGGTACCTTGCTTTCTTTTGCTGCGAGCCTTTTAGCTTCTGTTTTTGGTTTTTACCTGGGCAGAAGTGCCAATCCTTATTTCGATAAATTTTTTGCGATCCAGGATAAAGCGTACAGCAATAATCTCTTCCGGAAATTTGGCAACCTGGCCATTACCATTTCTAAAGCTTTACCCATTCTTTCGGAGGCTATTTCTTTTGTAGCCGGTACCACTGCTATTGCTTTTAAAACTTTCCTGTTGTATTCCGCTATTGGCCATTTTGTTGTTTCGGTAATGTATGCGTACCTGGGCAGTTTTTCCAATGCTATTAATTCGGGTTTGGTAACCGTTATCATAATCGTACTGACGGTATTGTTAAGCTGGGTGGTGCAACTGCTACTCAAGAACAAGCACGGTCAGAACGAGGAACAAGAGAAAAATTAACAGAGCCTCTACATCTCGCCCAATCCGCCTTTATCTCCGGGGCATTCGTTTCCTGGTTAAGCAGATACCGTTTTATTAAATTGTCCCGCAAAAGCTAACTTTAAATAGTTAGAGAAGTAAGTAAAATTTGTGAACCAAGTATTAGCTTTATTAGGTCGGGTCGGACTGACTTTACAAATAGTAAAAACAGCTTTTGCGGCTGCTTTATCCTGGCTGGTGGCTACCAGTCTGCTGCACTCAGAATATCCTTACTTTGCCGCGGTTGCCGCCATTATCACGGTGCAGGTTACCGTAGCCGACTCCGTAGACAAAGCTACGCAACGCATTATCGGCATTATGGGCGGGGTGCTGCTCAGTATGCTGCTGGGGCATTGGTTCCGGATTAATGCTGTCTCAATTTTCTTTATCATTCTCATCGGCATGGCGCTCGCTAAAGCTTTCCGGATGAATCCCCAGATTATATCGCAGGTGGCTATTAGTTCGCTGCTGGTATTGGCTTTTGGCCAGACCCGGGAAGGATATGGCTACGAAAGAATTATTGAAACTATTTTGGGTTCGGGTATTGCGGTATTAATCAATGCTTTAATTATTCCCCGGAATGCGGTACCGGACGTAGAAAAGAGCCTGCTTACTTACAGTAACCTGGCGGCAACTACCCTTAGCCGCTTAACCGCGCTGCTGGAGAATAGCGGGCTTGGCAGAAAAACGGGGCGCACCGAAGTAGATGCCCTGATTAAAGAAGCGGAAGCTTGCCGGAAAGCCCTGGACCTGGCCGAACAAAGCCTGAAGTATAACCCGCTGCTCACCCCCAAAAGAGAGCGGCTTCGCCACCTCACCGAAAGCATTCACCAGTTAGAAAGTATCACCATTCAGGTAAGGGGCATCCGCAGAAGCCTCGCCGATTTACAAATAAACCCGCCTTTTTCCCTGGAGCAAACGTATGTGCAGCAGCTAAAGCAGGCCATGGAAGCAACCGCCCAATGCATTGCGGCTTACGGCCAAACCGCTATCAATGCCTCGGAGCAAAATCAAAAAAAGCTGCAGGATGCTATTTACCAGGCCCGGATAGAACAAGCCCGCTGCCTCGAGAGCCTGCACCACATCACCTCCCTGGCCACCCTGCGGGATATGGGCAGCATCCTGACCGATTTAGACCGGATGGTGTCGGAAACCGGAACGCCGAACCTGGTATTGGCTCCCGTGCCCAGGTAAGCCCCCGCTTCTGTTGGCCAGTAGCTTATTGTTACAGATCCGGTAGCTGCTAAACTTCTGTTGCATCTGGCAACTCAACCGGCTTCACCGCTAAGCAGAAACGTGATCATGTAACGCTTCAACTTCTGCTGAACTTAAATAACGCCATTCGCCGGGCTTTAAATCTCCCAGTACAATTGTAACCAGGCGGATGCGGGTGAGCTGGTTTACCTGGTACCCAAGCTGATAACACATTCTCCTGATCTGGCGATTGCGGCCCTGGGTCAGGATAATATTAAAAGTGGTAGCATCAACCTGTTTGATGGTGGCGGGCCGGGTTTTTTTACCCATAATCACGACTCCAGCCGCTAAATGGGCAAGTACTGTTGGGGTTAAAGGCTTATCTACGGTTACCACATATTCCTTTTCCTGGTGGTTTTCGGCATGAATGATTTTATCGTAAATTTTCCCGTTGTTGGTGAGCAGCAGCAGCCCTTCCGAATCTTTATCTAAACGGCCGACCGGGAATACGCGGTGGTTTAGTTGTAAAGCCTGTAAAAGATTGTTTTCGATTTGGGTATTAAGCGTTGATTCTATGCCGCGGGGTTTGTAATAAACCAGGTAAATAAACGTTTTTGCTTCCTTAATAACCTGATGGTTAAAACTTACCTCATCTTCCGGCTGTAGTTGTTGCCCCGGCTGCCCTTTTTTACCGTTTACCAGTACCTTTCCCGAAATAATAGCCTGCACAGCTTCCTGGTTGGATATTCTTAACTTCTGAACCATAAAATATTTGAGCGAAGAGGTAAGAACTTTCATGGGTAAATAAGCAGGCGGAAATTAAGATATGATTATGATCAAAGTAAAAGTAAAAACAAAATGGAAAGATGCGAATAGTGCAGCCTGTCTTTCGGTTTGCTTATCCTGGCATTACGGCAAAATAGTTTGGCGGCTATTAAATAGAAGTATAAAAATAAGCTGGGAAGCCTACAAATTTCAGCCTTAATAGCTTCTAAAGACGAAAATATATTTAAGTTGTATATAGCTTTTTATTATTTTAGAGGTATAAGGTAAGCAGGCGGTCTTATAATTTCTAAAATGAACAGGACACTAGAACATTACTATCTTAATTTAGAATACTACTTTCTGCCGATCGGTTTGTTATTAGCTTTCATTATTATGGCTATGGTGCTGCGGAGAACGCTGCCGCCGGAGTGGGGTGGGAGGAAGAAAAAGAAACGAAGAAAGATAAAAAAACATTAACCAAATTATTACAAGCGCACTGCTGCTCACAATCGGCTAAAGAACCTCACCTGGCGAGAAGGTACCGCTGGTGCCCTCTGTACTTTTTACCTGGCCAATCTCTTCTTAGAAAAATAGTTTAAAGCCCCCGTTAAAGTATCAGTCTTTTTAATATTGCCTTGATAAGCCAAAGTGTTAGGCTTGAGCACTTGAATATATATTTTATTTATAAATCGGGTTACCACAATTTAGGGAGTATTCATTGCAGGGTAATTTCGAAATAGGCACATACCATGCTTCTAATTACCTCACTGTATTTTTCTTAGTTTAAATTTAACTTAATCTTAATAAATTAGTCATGTTGTGATAATGCTGCTTTTCTACTTTAGCGCTTTGTGCTAACCTTTTAAAATGTAAGAATAAATGAAAAAAATACTACTCTTGTTATCCGGCGTATTTTTATTCAGTACCGGCGCCTACAGCCAGACGCTGTTATATTACTGGAACTTCAACAATTCTTCCTCCGAAGCTGCGCTTTTAGCTCCTTCGCAGACCCTTCTTACCGGGGCCAGCCTGACCCATAATCAGGGTGCTAATTCCGGCGGTTTTCAGAGTGTCATTCCCATTACCGGCAACACGGGGCAAGGCTTTGATCTAACCAACCCGAATGCCCGCAATGGCGATGCGGCCGGTACGCATTTGCGCTTTAATAACCCGGTAGGCGGTAACCTGGTGTTTGCCTTGCCTACTACCGGTTTCAAGAATGTGGTAGTAAAATACGCTACCCGCCGCTCCGGACAAGGTGCCCACACGCAGAGAATCGCTTATGCTTTAGACGGCAATACCTTTACTTATTTTACTTCAATTACGCCCGCAGATGGCGATCCTACCCTGCAAACGCTAGATTTTTCGGCAGTAGCGGGAGTAAACAATAATCCAAATTTCAAAATCCAAATATCTTTTGAACAAGGCGGCGGCGGCCTGGAAGGCAATAATCGCTTTGATAATTTTACGCTGGAGGGGCAATCAGAGGGCGCCGATAATATACCACCTACCGTGGTTTTTGCGCCTGCCCATAATGCTATTAATATTCAACCTGACGTGCGGCCCACCTTAACTTTTAATGAAGATATCCGGCTGATTGATAATGCACCGCTCACCAATACCAATGTAGCTGGTTTGCTGGAGTTGCGCCTGCACAATGCCAACGGCCCGGCTGTTGCTTTTGCGGCTACCGTTGCCGGCCGTACCATTACGGTAGTGCCCTCGGCAGCTTTGCAAAATAACCAGTTATATTATTTGGCTTTAAAAGCAGATGTACTGGAAGATAGCAACGACAATGCGCTTGCTACGGTACAATCAACAGTATTTACGACCATTGCCACGCAAACGCAATTTGCTCCTGGTGACATAGTACCAATAGCTTACCGCATGAACGCCACTTCTACCGAAGACGAAATAGCGTTGCTAACGCTGGTAAATATCCTGCCCGGCACCCGTATTCACTTAACCGATGCCAAATATACCAGTAATACGCCGGCCCAGTGTGCCGGTGGTTTAACCTGGACGGCACCAGCCGCCGGGGTAGCGGCCGGAACGGTTATCCAAATTCAGAATGATATGGCTATGGCTAATATTGGTAGCCTTACCGGGTCGGGTTTCGGTTTAAGTTCCAACGGCGACCAGGTAATAGTGTATACCGGCACACCCGAAAACCCCACTTATATTACGGCTTTAAGTTCTAATGCCTGGGCAATGGCCAATACCAGTTGCAGCGGCAGCAATTCAAAATTGCCCTTAGGTTTAACCGAGGGGCAGTCGGCGCTTAATTTAAGTGCTGCGCCCGGAAATACTGCCGGGAATACGGTAAATGCTTATTATAATGGTCCGCAAGCGGGTGATATCAGCCATTTAAAAAATGCCATTTTAAACCCGGCCAACTGGGTAGGTGCCACTTCCGGTACAGCCCCGCAAATCTGGCCGGTTTTTGCTTTCCCCGGGCCGCCGGCCGTAGTGAGTGCCCGCGTGGTAAACCAGCATACTTTGCAGCTCGTTTTTAGCCGCGATCTGGACCCGGCCAGCGCCACCGATTTAGCTAACTTTACCGGCATAAATAATTTACAAAGTATTAGCCGCTCTAATAATGGTGCTGCCGCCGATACGCTTACTTTAACGTATGCCACGCCTTTTACTCCTGGTTCTGATTATACGTTATTGGTAAACGGCGTACAGGATACGGAAAGCCAGGTCATGTTCAGTGCTTATGCTTTTGCCTTTACTTACAATACCAGCATTGCTTTTCAGGAAAACTATTTATCCGTAACGGAGGATGCCGGATCGGTTACCGTGACCTTGCTGGTGGAGAATCCATCGGCCGCTACCTTTGATTTAGTTTTAAAAGCATCTCCTTTTAGCAATACCGATGCTACGGATATCACTTATACCAGCCACACCATCACCTTGGCCGGCAACAGCCGCACTACCCAAACCATTACTATTCCGATTCAGGATGATGCCGTACCGGAGCTCGACGAATATTTTGTTTTGAGCCTGGAAAACCTGAGTGGCGTAACCCTGGCCGGTAAACAATACTTAACGGTTTATATTAAAGACAACGACCAAACAGCGCCGGTGCCTACGAAAGAAATTCAGTTAAAGTATGTGGATAGTTTTAAACCGGCTGCTACCGGCAGTACCGAAATAGTGGTGCACGATCCGGTTTCCCAGCGCTTGTTTATGACCAGTGCCATTGAAGGCCGCTTAGATATTGCTGATTTTTCCGATCCAACCAATATTACTTTAATCAAATCAATTGATATGGCTGCTTACGGCGGCATCACCAGTGTGGCCGTGCGGAACGGAGTAGTAGCTGTGGCCAGTCCGGCCCCGGTGGAGCAGGATAACGGTTCGGTGGTATTTTTTAATACTGACGGTGAATTCCAGAAGCAGGTAACGGTGGGCGCCCTGCCGGATATGATTACGTTTTCTCCGGATGGAAACAAAATACTAACCGCTAACGAAGGCCAGCCCAACGATGCCTATACCATTGATCCGGAAGGCTCTATCAGTGTAATTAATATTTCGGGCGGGTTAGCAGCAGTTGATCAGTCTAAAGTAAGCACCATATCGTTTGCCGGTTTTAACGTGCAGGAAACCACCTTAATCGCCTCCGGGGTGCGTAAGTTAAAATCCACCAGTACTTTGGCGCAGGACTTTGAACCGGAATACATTACCGTTTCGGCCGATTCTAAAAAAGCCTGGGCGACCTTACAGGAAAATAATGCCATGGCCGAAATCAACCTGGAAACCAATACGGTCACTGCTATCTGGCCCTTAGGCACCAAAGATTTTAATGTTTTGGGCAATGGCTTTGATCCTTCCGATGAAACTGAGGAAATTCATATTGCTAACTACCCGGTTAAATCTTATTATCTACCGGATGCAGTGGCCAGCTTTACCGTTCATAATAAAACCTACCTGGTAACTGCCAACGAAGGCGACGAAAAAGAATATGCGGGTTTAACGGAACGTACCACGGTAGGTGCGGTTAACCTGGACTCTACCGCATTCCCGAATGCTGCCGTTTTACAAGAAGATTATAATTTAGGCCGCTTGCGCATTACCAACCTGGCCGGCGATACTGATAAAGATGGTGATTACGATGAGTTGTTTATGGTAGGAGCCCGTTCTTTTTCTATATGGGATGCCGAAACCAAAACGCAGGTTTACGACAGCGGCAGTGAATTTGAACGCTATACCGCGGCGCACCCCGATTTCGCTGCTATCTTCAATGCGGATAACGAAGACAATGAACGCAAAGGCCGGA
>Ga0210040_10008062_pt1 | contig 12582 bp, 14 predicted proteins | sample CryGeyCG12114_NA_FD_185462 | JGI IMG/M metagenome (GOLD analysis project Ga0210040, IMG submission 185462) | Groundwater microbial communities from aquifer - Crystal Geyser CG19_WC_8/21/14_NA (SPAdes) (version 2) | ecosystem: Environmental > Aquatic > Deep subsurface > Groundwater | place: USA... | reverse complement strand
GGCCCTGTTAAACCACCAGGGCGTGCGACAAAGTGGGCACTGCGTCGTGGTCTCGCCCTTTGCGGTCCAACGCAATCGATCGATGCAAGCAGCGCCGAATGTGTGGTTGCAGTGCGGCACTCCTACAACGACAACGGGATCGTCTGTCATGAGGGCACTGAGGTGTTCGGTGCCATATGGCTCGTGGCATATCGCGCACGTGGCGTTCTCCTCTAGTGGGCCGTGCAGCGGCTTGAGATGATTCTCTTGAAACTGCAGCAAGGTTCGGGGAGTGTCGCATTTGTCGCAACAACGGTCGTCTGCTTGTATCGTTGGGGACATAGAACTGTTCGACATGACTCTATCTATGCTTTGTACGAGTGGAATCTGAGAGGAAGTGTTGTCGGTGGACAATTTATCTAAGCCCAGAAGTAACTAAGTGGAGCACGGGAAGGAGTGATGAATTCTATAAAGGGCGCTCGTGAATCTATACTAAATTTAACGTGTAGACCCAGGCATCTCAGTAATCAGGACTCTTATTCATGCAACGAGTTGTGATTATACGATCGTCTCATGGGCGTCCTTCAAATCGCAACCATGTCGGTTGTGAAGTCCATTGCATTCACACACGCAAACGAATCGCAGGCCCAATCGACGTCGAAGTCAAAGTTGAAGTCCATCGCATCAAGCGGCATGATCGGCGTCGTTTCTGGGATCTGTATCTCTTCATCTCGGATGCTCAGTATCTCTCTCGCAATAGTGCCCATTGCGTCGTACTCCCTCTTTCCCGAAAGCCAGACTTCACCCATCATCTTCAAGACTCCCATGTTGAGTCGTATCTTCTCGCGTGCCAACGAGAGTCTGGGCTCCTTGAAGATGTAGCGGCAAGCTGAGAGTTGCGCGATTGTCATGAGCGTGATCATGCAGATGATGAATGGAGTATGCTCGGTGAAGCGGGTCGGCAAAGTGAGGAGGCTGTTGAGCTTGTCGACAGAGAAAAGAACTTTGGCAGTGTGAATGTGCGCTTCGTCTCTGATGGCTTCGGTGTGCTCTGGAGGCGGTGGAGGAACGCACTTAGAGATTGATTCGATGGGGAAGTACTTCAACGTGGAGAGCTGGCGATGCACATCGACAATGTAGCTGTCCACATTCGAGGTTAGTCGTATCGTGATGAAGGAAGACTGTGACGCGTACGTATGCATGAGAATGTTTGCTTTGAACAGCAGTTCGTCCACACTTCCGTCATCGCGCAGGATTCTCCTCTTTGAAGCTGGAAGAAGTGAACACCAGGCTGTCATTGCCGTGTCTGCATTTTCAGCTGTGGCCCTCGCATTTACAATATCATGAATGCGACGTGTCGCGAGCGCTCGGTTTACGCCTATACAGAAGCCGATCAACTGAGCGAAGGATGAGAATTGTGTATCGGTGAATTCGCGCATGCCGTAGCTGCGTAAAGTCGCTGGAGGAGGAATATTCTGGTCAAGGGTCAGTTGACTGTCAATGCTCAATCATGATCAGGACTTACGCCAGATTCGTACTGTTGCTCTTCGCAAGGAAGGTCGGCGGTGGACTGGGCGGAGCCTGTTCGTGTTGGGTATGCATGGGCGCTTCCCGAAATGGAAGCATCTGCGATGTAAATGGACCACCACGTTCGCCTCCAGCTTTCCTCCAGAACTGGGTCTAATTGCCCACGTTGCGAAGCAAACTCTGCCCTATGCATACCCAGGCTCAGCGCATCTCGGATTGTTTCACCAAGTAATTCTCGTCCTCGTTCTGGCTCATTGCTCGCATATGTAGCGATAGCATAGAGAAGCCGCGCTTGAACGTAGAACGGATTCGGTGGACCCGGTTGCAAACGTGCCGAATCAATAGCTTGTCGCGCAGCAGTCGCAAGTGGTGCTGTATCGACCGTATATGTGAAGATGGATCCAATGTAGAGCAGGACTGGGAGCAAGACTTCTGAAGCGATCGGTTCGCTCGCGAGCCGTAAGCGTAACGCCCACTTTGGAAGTACGCATGGATGAGAAACGTGGAAGAATGCGAAGTATTGGGAGAGAAGCTGGTCGATCTGGGTCCGTGTGAGATGTGTATCATCCAATGTAATGCTGTCTAGACGCGAAACTGATTCGTGCGAGTCCGCGACGCTATGTGTCGAGCTTCCTGTTGAGTTTGGACCAGAACCAGAACTACTCGATGTGTGGGCAAATGATCGATTGTTTGCGGTGGTACCAAGCTTCTCACTCCACTGCTCTGTGTTATATTGTGGTACCGAGGTAAATGAATGTTCTACGGCTACCTGCAACGGTACAGTCACAGGGCGACGAGGTCTGCCACCACGACGCGATTTCTGATATTCGCACGTCTTCTCGTCTGTTGAGCAACGGATACAATTGGGGAGGGTCGCGTCGCATTTGACTTTTCGAGAGCGACATGGGATGCAGGCAAGTGCAACACGGCGAATCGGTCGTTTCAGTGTAGGATGAGGATGTGTGAAGTCAACTGGTGTGTTTTCCGTGGTGTGTTCAGGGGAGTGGTGCATATCGAAGTGACGAAAGGGCCGATTGTGTGAACGTGGCGCTGCAGGCTTTCACCAGCTTTAAGCATAGCTCGTGTGAGCGCCATGGATTTGGCATCTCGCAAGGCGGCGTTGCGGAATTGCGACATGAGCGGAGAAGCATGTTAAAGTCGGAGGTGAACGGGATATTGTGCGATGGAAGGAAGGACGGTGGCCTATCGGAATGCAAGCGGTGCTTATTCATCAGCTGCTCGAAATTGCCCGCGCGTTCGTTCCTCTTTCGCGGACCACTGACCCAATGCCCAGGATGACATACTTCCAGACTTCGCAACATACTGGATGTAGTCCATCGGGATCTCGATGGCATCGGAACGCGTTTGTCAGTTTCGCGACAGCACCGGAAATCCTGTTCTCACAATGACCCATTTGCTCCCACCCCGGGTACAGTACCCATACGCAAGCTTATACAGGCTCGGAAATCATGCCTATGGCAGGCATTAAGAACGCGAAAAAGCAGACAACATCCTTATAGTCGTCAAGTTGTCTAGACTTGCTTCAATCTGAGTCATTCACGTGCAGAGGTTTCTACAGCCATGAAAGCCAGCAGTCATGTCTGACAGTCGACCAACCACGGTAACTCGACGCAACAGGAGATAACTTGAGCTGTGCTGGTCGATATAGTCTCGATTTGTGTTGGACTAGGTGATAAGGATGCAGCGGGTCGACTCCATGAACCGAACTTCAGACAAAGCACGCAATCACTCATTGTAGCACCAGAGAAGATTGGGAGTCGAATCATATGTACAAGTAAGAGACCTCACATATCAGAGCCCTCACATATCAGAGCCTCATCTCCTCATCCCACCTCTGTGCGAGAAGTACCCCAATAAGCCCAGCCTACAGATGACCCGAGCTACCCGTACGCTAGCAGCCCTGTATCCACGATCGTTCCGTACTTCGATTTCACCCTCCATTCAACTCTCATTGAAAGGTCTTCCCGTAACGTTTCACCAGCGCTTACGCAAGTCCTTGTCGTGCAGCAACCGACTGCCAAGCATGAACAACGAACCAACAATCAATGCCACACCCTGCCCGCTGTTAGTCATCAAACTCAACACCACTCGCAGCAAACTCACCGAGAACAGTATCAACCACCGATACCCCTCCTTCTCCTCCCTATTCACAATAAGCGCCCCTCCAATCGGTGTCCCTACCAGACTCGCAATAGCGATGAGACTGTAGAACGCCCCGATTCTCGCTCCAAGGCTGCCATCGGGAGTGATTTGGCCGATGACTGAGGCGGGTAGCGAGTTGATGTTGCTGATGGTGATGCCGTAGAGGCATGTGAAGAGTATGAGGATGGCGAGAGAGTTGCTGAGTAGCCAGAGGAAAAGGCAGAGGAGGCCGGATAGGAGGGCTGTGGGCCAGAGGAGGTTGAGGCGACCGACGCGATCGGCGAGGATGCCGCCGCTGATAAGGGTCAGTATGGTAGTAGTGTAAGGGACTTGAAGGACTTACACGATTGCGCCGAGAATACTGGTGCCATTCATGATGCAGAGGAAGTACTCACCGATCTTGTTATTAGGGTAGGCGACGTTGGCATATGTTTCTGGAAGGTGGTAAGCAGTGAAAAGCGGAGCAAGGAAGGGAATTTTGAGCATACTGATGTAATATGATGGCATCCACAGTCCAAGAATAGCGAAGAAAGTACCGATGCAGAGGACGGTGTAGCGCAGATCCAAGAAGCCTCTGAAGTCGATGAGCGAGGCGCAACTCCTGTTACCGTCCTGTTTGCTCGGCTTGCTCGTCGATATGAACAGCGCGACGGAGTAGCAGATACTACATGAGTCAGTTCTGGCGTTCGGTTCAATGCTGATGATGTGCGTACCCGATCTTGAGTGCGGCCAATCTGATCGCATTTGCGAAGCCTACGCTGGGAAGAAGTTTCTCGAACATGAGCGGAAAGCCAATGCCGCCCAAAGCCGAGCCTGTGGACACCAGGCCCATGGCAAGTGCACGCTGTCTTTTGAAGTGCTGACCGACTACCGTTAAGGCTGGCTGGATGCCGAACGCAATGGTGAGGCCCATCAGCAAGCCTTGAGTGAGGAAGATTTGCCAGAACTTCCCAGGCTGGACGAAGGATAACATTAGTAATGCGGCGATCGTTCCCGTGCCGGAGCCGATGTATAGGTACTTAGTCTGGCGTCAGCTGAAGTTGATCATGACAAGGTAAAGGAACATACCACAACGCCGTAGCGATCGCATAGCGCTCCCGACACAGCGGCGAGCGAGTTCATGAGGAACATCTGAAGCGTGCCGCAGAAGGCAATAGTCGATGCTGGCGTATCTTTGAGGAAGTCCTGGGTATAGTAATCCTGGAAGAAGCCGAAGCTATTCATGATGCCGAATGAAGAATAGTAGACGAGTATAGAGCCAGCCACAGTGAGCCACGCTGCACGGCCACCCTCGGTCTCTTTGAGCTCACATGACTCCGTGTCGAGCGTGCTCTCCGAGGGCCGGCGCTCGACATCGTTGAAGGTCTTCTCGGTCATAATGCTGGACAAGATTGAGTTCGCAAGTTATGATATGGGAAGTGGGGGCGTTTGCATTCCTCGGGAAACCGTGTCGTAGGTGTAGTTATACGCAACAACATACATGCTAGGTGTATGTGCGACCACGATCATCTATTTAGCTGATGTCGCCATGCCGTCCAAGCGATCGCGGAAAGGACGGGCCCGGAAACCTGCTTGTTGCCCGTAGACATTGTTCGCATGTGTTCTATGCATTCTTGGGTTGTTGTTTGGAATGTACGGTTTGGACCCTTCGATCGACATCATCTGAGGTGCATGATAGGGCAAGTAACCTCAGAGGGCGTGGCGCAACAGTATTGTACGCTGAGACGTACTAATGGTTTGGGCTGGCCCATGCAAATCCTCATCATTCATCATCTGCGGGAAAGGAGAGTGGTATGCGGATGTAAGACGTGGACGGAAGCACGGCGGATGTTTCCCGGAACCAATGACTCGGAGAACTTGCTGATTGGAAGTTTACAGCTACAGTCACAGGTAGCGAAGGTGATCTCGCGGTCGTGTCATTTGAGTTCGAGCGTTGGCCGTATGTGTCCAGTCATTTCTTGTGCGACGACAGCGAGACGGTTTGCACAACACCACAACGGGCTGTCAGACGTCACCGAGGTACAGCTCCACATGATTCGGAATCTCCAACGGTCGTCGCATGAACTTGCGTGATTTCCACTTGTTTTGAGTAAGAGTATCGCCACGTGGAGCTGTGGTGGCAATGACATTCAAAAATGCCTCTACAGGAGACCTTCAATCAGAAACATACCATGTAGTGCCCTGAGAAACCGTCGTCTGACACATATGACATCGATCCGCCGTCCACAATTTGAGGATGAAGGTCCAAGTCGTGATACTCCATTTAGTACCTGGTCTGTTCATTATCGCCCCGCTTCGCCGCTACACCTTGTACCCAAGTGAATGCGTCGTTGACAAGTGTACGGTCGGCTGGTTCGAGAACGCTGAGCGGTCTGACATCGTCACCCTGGCGCACTTCGTAGATGGGTGTCCAACCTAGTCGAACACGCTCTCTTACATCTGCGACAGATATTCCAACTTCGGACCAAAAGGGGCAACTTCCTTCGTAGCGAACGTGTTGACGAGCTCGCATCTTCGCCGCGACGTCTGGGAAGTCGGCTAGAGGTCGGACACCGTGTGTTGAAGGAAGGTGTGCCTGGTGGAAGAAGCGACAACGGCTTCCAATCAGAACGACAACTGCGAAGTCATCATTGCTGTAGTTGTTAGTCGTCTGATCATGCTAGGAGGTGTCATGTAGTGTGCTCATTACCTAAAGTCCCGCTCCTGACTCCAGGCTTTGTATAAGTAATGCACGTATGCAGTAGTCGCACGGTTAGTCGCTTCTTGAATAGCGGTGTGCCATCCTTTCGGTGTATCTTCGTGAGGTTGCTTTGCCCTCCAGGAAGCGAAGGTGTTAGTATACGCCTTAAACTGTGCCGTGACGCAAACTTACCAGGTTAATCCATACTCCAACTTCGGGTAGATACCGCGTGTACCGATGAACGAGCAGGCATTAGCAGGAACACTCCCGATCTCGTCTGTCGACTTCGAGCGCCAGTGATCCATCCGCATACCTAGCATGCATCCAAAAATCTTCAAGGGGAGGAAGAAGGTAGCACAGTACAGACACATGACATCACCCGACGAGGCGATGACATCCTGAGACGGCAGGTGCCTCTCGAGAATCGCATAGTCATGCTCGGGTGGGTCGGCAAATTCTCCCTGATGCTCTTTTGCAAACATACGATTGAAGACCCGATCATACTCATCGCCTGCGGCTGAAGAAGGCAGAAAAGCTGGGTCAACCGACTTTCGTTCCTCGCCCAGCTCTATTTCGGAGGAAACTGGCGCGAGATCACACTCAGACTTCTCAACGACAAGGCAGTACTGCGACATGAAGCTAGCCGTGTTGTTGGCGTGCCCGATCACTGGGTGCCATTGGATCAGATCTTGGCCTTTCGACGCCCTACGAAGGTGAAATGGCCCAATGTCCTATAAAGCGTTTTTTAGCTGACATCCCCTGTACACGGCCTGATGACATAACCAACACATACATCACCTGTAGGGAGGATGCACCGAGGCTCCGAGTGGCCGGGCGTTGACACAAGAGCAAGAGTCTCGCCCAGTGAGAAGACCTCCGAAGCGAAGTCGCGGAAGGCTCGGGAGACGGTGAGGCAGGCAACGCGTGTAGCTGGATCCACGTGTGCAATGATCTCTTTATACACCTCATTCGGGAAGATGCCGCGTTGACCTGAAGCGATCAAACCGTGCCTGCCGGACACATAACATCAGTATACGTAGAGAAACAACAGTACAGCAACCCAGCTTACTCTTCAAGGGTCGTAGCTTCGAAAACGTGAGCAATGGCAGAGACTGCATCGACATTCTCGTCCACCCATGCCGCCATGCTTGCCTCAGGAGTCAGTGGTGAGGCGTCGACTTCCTCCGGAACATGACTGTCTCCATCGGTCTCCTCTTCATCATCCGTATCATCTTGTGCGGTCGCGGTGTGCCCATCGGTGGCTGAGATACGCAGAAACGGCATTCGTTTGGTGTGCTGGACGGCTGTATTGGTGACCCGGACTATGATGACATGAGTGATCGAAGTGATGAGGGCGTTGAAGACCTGATGTCCGTCGCGTCTGCCTAGTTCGACAGCATCCACGATCGCGGTCTGGATACTCGCCTCAGAAGCCAAGTCACGGTTCAGACAGACCAACACGCCCAGTAGCCAGTATGTAGTGCTGGGACCGGAGCTTCCCGGGCTGTGCTCATCAAGATGAAAACCTTGGAACACGCTGGAAGTAAACTCGAGAGACTCGCTGATACCTGGAGATGGGCGAAGCACTGCGAAAGGTGCAGTCATCGTGGATTCGGTCTGCTCTAGCCTCGTTTCCATCCGAAGTAGATATGGCGAAGCTGAGCAGATCGAAATGAGTATGAAGGCCACTTCGCGGAACAAGGGGTCTAAGGGCGTGGAGATGTACTGGGCATCCCAGAGCAGTCGTGGAAAGCTGGAAGAGACGAGGTCGAAGACATGTCTGGCGACAGTGGCAATCGGGCGTCCATTGAGCATGCTTACCTGCTTCGGACGGATGATGGTCGCGTTCAGTGCCTCATAGTCTAGGGTTGCTGTATGCGGCAATTTCACTCGCGGGAGGATACCGGTGGCTATCGCAGAGTCCCCTGGACCTTCGTTACTGGGGCTGGCCGCTGACCACCCCAGATCCGTCTGTATGCACGCTTTCTCGTGGACTCTCGTAGCCTCTTTCAGCATCTCATCCAACGAGTCCGTCGGGCGAAGCTTTGATAGGCGAAAGTGCGCGTTATCGCTAACGTAGAGCTCCTCGGAATCCAAATCAATGACGTAGACCCACTCAATCCAGCTAGACAATCGTGAGACATGGCTACAGAGTGAGATGTTGAGGAAGGTTGTGACGTACAGATCACACTTTGGACCGTCGTAGCTTGGGATGCTGTGCAGGTTTTCCAAACCAATTGCCGAGAGGGGCATTGTCTCGCCACTGTGCGCTCGCTTCCGGCTGACGTTGAGGTATATGCCATGGAGGCGAGCTTCAGCTTCAGCGTACTCGGCGCGCTTCTTCTCGAGCCATGCGCGATACTCAGCAGGTTCCGAGGGGATCTTTCATTACGAAGTGCAAGATTAGTGTACGGCACTTGCGGTGGATAAGTGAAACTCACCATAGATACCAGCGTGTTGCCCAGTCCTGAGGGGTAGGAGTCCCTGCATCAAATGTTTGTACCTTTTCCGTTCGACTTGAACTTTGTACATACCAGTGGTTGTAGAAGACATAGTAGCGGCCCCGAAACCTGAACGAGTAAAGTCCACGAGTACCCATGATTGCGGGCTGAAGGATCGTGAGCGCTTCTTGGGGTAGTGGAAAGAAGAGTTGAGGGGCAGGTCGACTTGGAGGGAAGGCGCGACTTTAGCGTACTTCCCCACAACACGCTATCACGGACCTGAACAGGCAGCCATGTGGTACTGCATCTTGGTAATGCAGTCGCCCCTCGCAAACAAGAACGTTACTGGTGATTGTATGTCGCCCTCTTGTTGGATGTGTTGCACAACATGGAGAGGCGTCGAGGATCATCAACGGTTGGTCAGTGTGCCAGCTGATCTGCCTCATGTCCACTTGCAGCAAGCTACCCACCTTGCAGGGCTGCATCTCGGGACCATCCAACGCGATTCCCACACGACGTGTCACAGCAGTCAGAAATGAACATCGGTGTCAAAGAAGCAAGAGGGCATCCAATTGTTCGGGGATGACGGGATGAAGTAGAATTGGAAGCGGAGACCGTCTCGATACGTCATCCACTATCGATAGCGTGCTTCTACCACTCCAACCTCATAACAACACCGCCTTTACACCACCAACCTAGTCGCTTGACCGAGCACAGCTTTACCATGCCAGCATCAGAAGAGATGCCTGATACTAATGTCGATTGGTTTGATGAGCACCCAACCGAAAGCCAGATACCCGCATCCGCCCGCCGCCTTCTCGAAACGTACAGCGGCGTTCCATCAGAAAGCGTCGTTGATCACATCGTTCATGTTCGAAACGATGCGTGGAGGGTCTTCCCGTATCCTTGCATAGGCCAATTTCGGTTTCTCGAGCCTGGCCTGAACGAATGCGAAGAGTACGATGAAATTGTCCAACGTCTCAAAGAAGGCCAGCAGTTACTAGACATGGCATGCTGTTTTGGCCAGACTATTCGCCAATTGGTGGCAGATGGCGCACCTGCTGAAAACATCTACGGTTGCGATCTGCAGCTTAAATTTATCGAGCTGGGATACAAGCTTTTCAAGGATCGCGACAAGCTTCCAACAAGGTTTATGGTCGCAGACATCTTCGATCCCGCATCTCCCCTCAGTGAACTTGGGGGTCGTTTGGACATTGTGTATGCTGGGTCATTCTTCCACTTGTGGGGCCTTGAGAAGCAGAAGGAAGTCTCAAAGATTGTGGCCTCATTGTTGCGCCCGCAGCCAGGCTCAATGGTTATTGGTCGCCAAATTGGAGCAATTACGGCTGCTGAGAAGACGGGGCCGACTGGGACAATGTTTCGGCACAATGTCGAGAGCTTCAGGAAGATGTGGAAAGAGATTGGAGATGATCTGGGAGTACACTTCACGGTCGAAGCAAGTCTCAGAGAGCTCGGAAGAGGCCACTTCGAGCAGAACGATACCCGACGGATCTGGTTCTCCGTTAGGAGGCAGTAGTTCGAAGACAGGGATCGGCCACGTGTTGCGAGCACAACTCTATTTTCGTCATTCGAACATCGAAAACTCCCCAATCGCATGCACTTTTGTGGTTGCAACCCATTGCTGAAGCCTGAGTGCAAGACTTTGGATCAGTCTGGACCAGCAACTTGCATTCAGCACTCCATCATCGACCTTTCCGCCGGATCAGGTACGCCTGGACTTGTTGTGCAGTCAAGATGCCATCTGACTATTTTTCTTCTCTTGGCGCTGGGATGGTCCTCTAGCGGCGGAGATACCTGGGGTACATCGATGTTGAGGCTATTTAAAGAAGAAAGATCCGCGCCATATGGCTCGACAAGGGATTTTGCCGGGCTCCAGACAAGGGTAATATGGCCCTTGCAGCATACACCCCGGCCATGCGCACTTTCGACATATTTGCTCCATATCACTTTTCAATAGTTTTCTCAATTTCTGCTGGACGGCTAATTCGACTCGTCGTGTCTTACCCGTGGGCCCGGGAACAGAAGCAGCCTCCGTCGGCGGCCTTGCAAGGACGGATACGTTCTATACCATCTACCGGCGGAATGAGATCGTGTTCAATCTACGAACGGTACGTGTTCTAGCTCGCCCAACATGATCTCTTCGGGGCATCAGCGCCAGAACTGTCGAATCTCATCTATTTGCAAATGAGGTGGACGAGGCCATGCATACTTCTCCCGCTATCTGGACCACACAATGTGCCGGTGTGAAGGATTCTCAAATGTCTTATAAGTAGGGATGATTCCCAGTGGACAAGTACCGTCCAGCCTCAACTTCGGTATCTGCGTACTTTTCAAACCGAGACATCCAGGGATTCGTGATCGACACTATGAGGCTATCTCTGGTATTTGCGGCAGCTCTCGCTGCGAGCGCAGACGCTGCTGCTTTCCAAAAGCGCCAGCGAGGCACTCCCGATGGTAGGTCCTCCCTGGCTTCTATCCCCGCATGGGTGTCCAAGTCACCAAAGATTACCTGGAAGCGAATTGCCGCTGACGCAATGTGTAGTCGGCCAGTGTGGTCTGGACGCATTTGAGGGTCACACCTCGGAAGCCCTGGTCTTCTGTAGCAACATACTGAAGTCAGGAACCGCCACCGAGACCATCACACGCGGCGGAACGACGACGACTACTACCACCAAGAAAGTCACCACCACGGTGTACCCATCTAGCAGCAAGCGCCCAACTCCCACACCCACACCGACTCCTCGCCCCACGCCTACTCCTACTCCTACCCCTACACCATCTCCATCTCCCAAGGTATGTATTAGTGCATGATCAGAAACGACGGCTGCGACTGACACATGATGTAGCCTTCTTCGTCGCCATCACCCAAGCCTTCATCTTCTTCGGTCCCCAAGCCATCCTCTTCTCGAGTACCGGTCCCGTCGTCGTCGCCCGCCCCAAAACCATCCTCCACTATCATCACCGTACCCTCGCCGTACGTACAAAACCTGGGAAACATGACGTAACAATGCTAACACAGCTCCAGATCCCCAACTGCCGCCCCCGGCTGCGGAATCGTAGCCTACGTCAAGAGCACACCCGCGTACTTCTTCGAGTCCAGCGGCACAAAGAACACCTTCTCAGCATGCCAAGCGCTCTGCAAGGCCGACGCGAAGTGCAAGTCCTTCGGATATGGAGAGGCAAACTGCATGCTGTTTGACGTTGCTGCGTACGTATACCCAACCTACCCAAATCATTCCTATCCTCGACTTGATACGAGTTGCTAACATATTACTAGTGCCGACAACACAAACTACAACCCCATGTCCCCCTACACATTCTACGACGTCTCCTGTCCCGCCGAACTCCCCGTCCGCAGGCGCCAAATCGACATCGAGCTTCCTCTTCCGGGCGGCATCGGTATTAGTCTGGGTCTCAACGGCCCCAGGGAGATTTCGTCGGCTTGCTCGTGCTTGATTACGAAGGGACCGGCTGATACGACCGTTACGAGGACTGCGACGAGCAATAAGACGGCAACGGCGACAGCTACATCAACGGTTACGAGGACAGCGGGTGGAGATAGCGCGGTCGCAGGTGAGGAGGCGGCTGCGGAGGGTGAGGGTGCGCAATAGAAGGAGAAGGATGTTGCAAGTGAGGCTAGTATGGGGAGAGAAAGGAGGCATGTTTGCATCTTCTTGTAAATATTTCTTTTCAGGTCAAGTCGTATGCATATCTCGAAATTCATCAAACAACTAAAAACTGCACGCCCCAAACCATGCAAGAACATTATTG